>Ga0153965_1000366_pt1 | contig 10018 bp, 7 predicted proteins | sample TSFL049MetaG_FD_104707 | JGI IMG/M metagenome (GOLD analysis project Ga0153965, IMG submission 104707) | Attine ant fungus gardens microbial communities from Florida, USA - TSFL049 MetaG | ecosystem: Host-associated > Fungi > Mycelium > Unclassified | place: USA: Florida, Paynes | collected... | reverse complement strand
TACTACCTATTGTTCTACATATGGTAGTGTCTTTGTACTAAAATAATGATAACCTAACCATATGGAGGCTGTCCTTTGTTCTAAGAAAAGGACAGATGACTATCTATGGGTAATTAATGAAGTTTATGTGCAAACATTGAGGCCTTCATATCTCCACTAATATTAATTGCCTTGAGGTCATTCTAGGCTCATTCTGAGCATTATGAAGAAGGCTTCTGCTAAGCCTAGAACCAAAGCATCGATCACGGTGGTTTCTGAGATATTAGCAATTTAATAAATGGTAACATGGTGGTTACCAGTTAATCTGCTTAATATCTTGGCCATTATTGATCACCTCGAGACATGACTGGTATCGATCGAAAGGTCTTCTTAAGGGCTTTAAGCTGGCTTTGAGACCGTGGGAATCGTCGAAGAATTGGTGGAGATATGACCAAATGAAGTTTGTGACAGAAAGAACTCTATTAAGTTCTTCCTAAACATCTACCTAGGGTGATCACTAAGAGCTATCACAGCCCTTTGATAACAAGCAATCTCAGTTGTCTCTTTCCTCTATTTGGGTTTTTGAAAGTGGAAATCTATTTTTAGAGTGATTAGATCAGTGATTAACTTCAATTCAAGACTGAGTCAAAAACAAAAAAACTACAGAACAAATGACTTAGCTGTAGAGAGGATGTCATAGGAGCTCTAAGACAGAGTTTGGCATTGCTAAGGAGTCAAGTTATACAGGAAGGATTCAAGGTCTCATATCTGATCATATGGTAAAGAGTACTACTATGAGGACAACTTTGAAACAGGGTATTAGGGTGACTCCAAACAATGTCATGACTTGGCAAAATGACTAAGTCATTTTTTATTTTTATTTTTCTTTTGTTTTGTTTTATTTAGTTAGATCATTACTAAGATAGAGCATGGGAAAGCATCATGTAATAGTCACATAGTCACAAAGCATGACATTGGTCACATATCAGTCACACATTAGTCATATCACACAAGGTCACATGTCATAGTCACAACATGTGATAAGGTAGATACATAACAGGAATAACATGAGGACTATAGAAGGATGTTGTACAGCTACTAGAGTAAAATATATAAGTAGTATACAAAATCAAATAGGAACTCTATTGAGTTCTCCTTGTCAACTCTGACTTGGAGTGGACTTAAGTCATCACAGCTAGAGTCTTATAGGCAAGCAGAACTTGCTAGGACAGTATCACAAACTTTATTTGGCCATATCTCTATCAATTTTTCAACAATTCTTATGGTCTCAATGGCTATGGAAAGCTCTTAAAAAGACCTTTCAATTGGTGCCAGTCATGTCTCGAGGCAATCAATATATCAGAATAGCTAATTCCTGAGCCAGAATAAAGCCAACTGCTCCTTTATCAGTATTTAACAAGAAGAACTTGATAGAGTCCTCATTAGATTTGCTATACTATATATACAATTACTATTGTGGCTATACACATAGTCCTCATGTCCATCAGGTGATCCCTTTGTCACATCCTGTGACTATGACTTCATTGTGATGTGACTATTCTGTGACTACTATCATACCTTTGTGACTCTGTGACTAGTTATGTGATAGTTCCCATGCTCCACCTTAGTAATAAAAGAAAAGAAAAGAAAAAGAAAAGAAATATAAATAATGACTTAGCTATTTTGCCAAGTCATGACACAATATTGGCTAAAATATTAAGCAGATCAACTAGTAACTACCATGTTACCGTTTATTAAATCGCTAATACCTCATAAACCACCATGATCAATGCTTTGGTTCTAGGCTTAACAGAAGCCTTCTTCATAATGCTCAGAATAAGCCTAGAATGACCTCAAGGCAATTAATATTAGTGGAGATATGAAGGCCTCAATGTTTGTACATAAACTTCATTAATTACCCATAGATAGTCATCTGTCCTTTTCTTAGAACAAAGGACAGCCTCCATATGGTTAAGTTATCACTATTTTAAGTACAAAGGCACTTGTTAGGAATGACTCCAGGAGAGAAATTTACTCTAGGGGGGGCTTGGCCTCAACAACTAGTTGTGCCCACCTCTACACTTGCCTCTTCTGGATTTCAGCAAGATTATATTTAAGAGGAAAAAGTAAGAGTGACAAGCAGAGTGGAGTTTTCCCAAGGAAGAACAAAACTAGGGTAAATTACAATAAATTGGATTATTAAATAATTTGGAAGATTCTGGGGTGGCTGATAGTCAGATGACTAAGCCATGTGTACACATAATGCGTGTGCAGTGCATATCATGGTATCACCATTATAACAGTACCCCCTTCTTATGGTCACACCCTTGTGGCTACAAATTAGCTCATAGTTCCCTTATTTGTGACTAGTGGTAATGGTTTGGAGGTTTGAAGAGTCATGTTTTAGAGTCTAGTGAGTGGACCAGGTTTTCCTGGGTAGAGGGAGTGGAATTCTGACACTAACTCGGCTATATTCTCTAGATTGGTGGCTGGCATCTACGAATATTTGTCTAGGATGCCTTTATAGCCTGACCATTGGATGAGGTACAACAGAGGGTCTCTCCTTCACCAGTCAAGTTTGGAGTCTAGTATCTAGGCCACCTTGAATTCTAAGCTGCTGTCAATTTCTATAGGAGGTAGAAGAGGATTGACATGGTTGGGAATATTGCTGAGGGGTGCTAGCTCAATCTGCAATATATAAAAGACTAGATGGATAGTGTAGAGATGGTTGGGGAGTTTAATTAGATATGAGTGGGTGCCTGTCTTTCCTATAACTTTGAAGGGGCCTAAATATTTTTCAGCTAATTTCTTGGTAGGCTGGGTTGATTTTATGAACTTGGCAAGTATAAACACGTGGTCACCTACCTTTATCTTGGGTGCTAGTGTCCTTTTTTTGTCTACTGATAATTGATAACGATATTGCATGTCTTTGATTCACTTTCTCAGATCGTTGTGCACTATCCTCAAGTCTGTCACAAAAGAGTTCGCCTTTACGGTCTGTGTGTTGTTTTCTACCTATAGATGTATCTTGGGATGGTAACCTTTATTTGCATAGAAGGGAGAGATACCTGTAGTGGACGACAGTATATTGTTATAGACAAATTCAGCCAAGGGAAGTAATCACGACCAATCCAATTGCTGATAGTTGCAATAAATCCTCAGAAATTGTTTGAGTGTCTGATTAGTGCACTCGATTTGGCCGTCGGCCTCTGGGTGGTATCCCAAGGTAAAATGTAACTTCATATCCAGTGCGTTAGCCAAGGATCTGAAGAACTTAAACACAAATTCTATTCCTCAATCAGATGTGATATGGCTGGGTATCCCATGCTTCAAGAAGATGTGCTTAATGAACAACTCTGCTAGCATGGCAGCGTTGAGTGATCTTATGGTTAGGATGAATAGTGCCTGTTTGGTGAGTCAGTCTACTATAACTAAGATGTCCGTATAGCCTTCTAACAGGGGTAGTTGTTTAATGAAATTCATCGAGATAGATTCCCAGGGCCTTGGTGGGATTGGGAGCTGTTTAAGTAATCCATAAGGCTTATGATGTCTCGCTTTGTTCCTCCCACAGATGTTACAGGACTAGATGTAGTCTAGTACAAATTCTCGAAGATTTGGCCAGTTGAAATCTCAGCACACTAGCTAGTAAGTCTTTGACTGTTCTGGATGACCTGCTAATACATGATCATGCTTATTTTTGAGTACTTGTAGTCGAAAATTGCCAGTATCGGGTATGAAAACTTGTCCTTCATAGTACAACATATTATCCTTACCCCTGGTCCAACAATGATCATCTGTCATCCCTCCATTCATTAAGGGGTTTGTGTATGATTGGTCTGACTCCTGGGCCTCCTTAATATCAGAGATGAGTGATTGAAGGTCAGTTACAGTGGCTGCCCATGAAGTTAGAGGCTGACTATCCAAGTCCGTAATAGAGGATGTTAACTGAGTTCGAGCAAAGACTGGCCTTTGGGCTAGAAAATTCTTCAATGGGTCATCTCTATAGACATCTCACTTCCTGGTCAAGACATCTGGCTTCTTTCCCAATCTTCCTGGCTGAAACTTGATGGACAGGTTAAACTATGAGAGAAATTCTGACCACCTGGCTAGATGCTGAGAGAGTGTTTTGGTCTCCGAGAAGTAGGTGAGGTTTTTATGATCCATATATACCTCTACTGGAATGACCACTCTCTCAAGATAGTGTTGCTATTTCTTGAAGGCTTCGATGATAGCTAATAACTCCTTATTGTGCATGTTATAATTAATTTCTGCTGCACTGAAGACTCTCGAGTGAAAGGCAATTGGGCGAACCTCGCTGTTGGATTGGGTGGAAAGGATGGCTACCAGGGTATAGTCAAAGGCATTGGTCTCCAGGATCATTGGTGACTTGGGATCCTAGTGTCCCAGTAAATGCTTCTTTAAGGTTGTCGAACGCTACTTGGCAGTCTGTTGTCCAGGTCCAGGGTTTGTTCTTTCGGGTTAGGCGGGTAAGTGGTGAGGTCACTTCAGCATAATTATTGATAAAGCATCTGTAAAAGTTTGCAAATCCTAAGAAGGACTGTATGTCCTTTACTTGACGTGGAGTTAGCCATTCCTGGATAGTCTATATCTTTGACTCATCCATCCTCAGGCCATTTGCTCCCAAGACAAAGCCTAGAAACTCAATCCTGTCCTGGTGGAAGACATATTTGGTAAGTGATGCATATAACTGGTTCTCTTGCAGTCTTCTTAGAACCTCCTTCACATGCTTCTTATGGTCATCCATATTATCCAAGTAAATCAGGATATCATTCAAATAGATGACTACGGAGACATCTAAGAGATCAGAGAAGATATTATTCATAAAATGCTGGAAGGCTGATAGGGCATTTGACAAGCCAAATAGCATTATGAGCTATTCAAACAAACCATAGCGAGTGCAGAAGGCTGTTTTCCACTTGTTCCCCTTAGCAATGCACACCAGATGGTAAGTACTCTTTAGGTCTATTTTGGAGTATATCTGTGCTTTCCTAGGGATGTCCAAGAGGTCATTTAAGAGGGGAATTGGGTATCGATCCTTATAGGTTATTCAGTTCAGGTCATGGTAGTCTATGTATAAGCGTAGTATCCTATCTTTCTTCTTGACAAACAGTACTAGGGCACCACAAGGAGACTTGGATGGGCATATGATGCCCATTTTAATGTTTTCTTCCAAGAACTCTTGCAGGGTTTTTAGTTCTAGTGCCGATAGGGAGTATATGAGGCCTAGGGGAGATATCTTGTTCTCTTTGATTTGTATAGCTAAGTCATAGGGTCGATGTTCTGGAAGTAATTTGGTCTTTTGTGTGCTGAAGACGTCTCTATACTCCTGGTATTTCTTGGGAAGCCCTGGTATCTGTAGGTCAGCCTCCCCTATCTGCACGGCGAGACTGGTGACTACTGTAGGGAGGGATGTGATCTGGAAACTGATTGCTCCCTTAGATTTGCAAGTGCTCATGAATGTGGCAGCATTTACTAGAGAGGTCTGGGGTTTGTTGGGTGTCATTTGGTCATTCGATGGTCAGTCTTCACTAAGATAGTTCTTTACTAGATATTGGATACTTGAAGAATTAGCACATGGCCCGGGTGCTGAATGAACAGGCAAGTTTTCAGAAAGCAAAGATATTGCTAATAGAAGATTCTAGGGTTCTAGGTCTGGTCGAGAGCTAGTGGGCTGGTCCATTGGTTCAGGGGGATTAAATTCCATGGTTCCTTTCCTCCAGTTGATTAGGGGGTTGTGTTAGGTCAACCAGTTGTGCCCTAATACTATGGGATAAGTGCCCTCTAGTTTAGTCACAAAAAACTCAATCTGGCAAGAGTATGAGCAAGGTAATCTAATTGGTAAAGACACGACATGATTCACAAGATGATTAATAGTTCCATCTATTAGGGCAAGTGGATGGGAATTGATCTTTCAGCATGGTAAGTGATATTTAGATATAAGGACAAAGTCTATGAAACAGTCAGAAGATCCCAAATCTACCAAGGCGTTGACAGGAACTGGGATAGGAGAGAGTGAAAGCTCAACCTGTAATGACTTCAAGCAAGTAAGTGTTATTGCACCTAGATGTAGCATCATTTCTCTGGCTGAATTCAAGCAGTTGACTCCCCAGGGTATGAGGTGACTGCCATGTTGTTTTTTGACAACTCTAGAGAGTCCACTAACTGATTGATAAAGAATGCACAGGCCTCTATTACCCTTGATAATTAGTACGCCTGCTTGGGACAAGATCTTGCAAGATGACTAGACTGGCCACAGCGCATGCAGAGCCCTAGGCTTATGTGGTGCTGATGTTCTATGGGCATAAGTCGACCATCTGGGTCCAAGATATTGCTGGTGCTGGGTGGTGGCTGTTTAGAATAAGACGAGGAAGGTGCCTGTGATAATGATCCCTGGGTGCAGTCTTGGGGTAACTTGTTAGTCAATGTGGGACTTTCTAAAGTAGGGGAAGGTCTTTCTTGGGTAGGTCTAGGTGCTTTTGGTATATAGCCTTGTACAGCCCTCGTTGCTTGAAATTTATGCCTTTCTTCTTGTTGATGCTTCCAGAAATCATTATCAATCCTCATCACTGCCCTTTTCAAGCCTTCAAACATTGAGACATCCTCATGGCTGAACCTTAGCTCATTACAGACACAGTTAGGGATAGCATCCTTGACCACCTTCCTGAGAGCCCTATCATCCCAGCAGATCCTATTTTGAAACTTGGCAAATTGAATAAAGTAGTTGATAGTCTTGCCGTCATTTGGAAAAGGGATTGCAACAATAGCATCTTTATTGTCATCTTCTGGTAAGTAAGACCCGAATAGGTTGGAGAGTTTCTGGACAAAAGCTGACCACTCTTCCAAGAAGTTGAAACTTTGATAAGCTTCAGCCTCATTAATAAAAGGCTCAAAATAATCTAGGACCACACTCTTGAGGTAAGAAATAGTGAAGAATATTTTCTCGGTGTCTTCTTGGAATTCTCCCTCACAAGCACAAAAATAGATTTGGCATTGGAATATAAAAGCCCAAAGTTCGTTAGGGCTGTCCCCACTAAATAAGTCTGGTTTTTTGACTTTCTTGTTTCTTTTTTTGGTTGTAGGTCCAGTCGTCTTGCTAGTACCAACAATATAGCCTGTAAGTCCAACTCAGAAGTATCTGGGTGTAGATTTTGAGAGGTGTCACGCAGATGATCTGGTTGTTCATTGTGAATATCTAGGGTATATTCCATCCCCTCTGGGACTGGTTCTTTAGCTATGTCGTCAGTTGGCTCCTGTGAGAGTAGTCATTGGTTTTGGGCTTGGGAGGTGATAAGGGGGTGCTCTACAGGGGTTACTGTGGATTCTCTGGGGATAATCAGCTGGGCAATATCTCTTCTCAGACAATGTTCTAGTCAAGGGTATTACAAACTTCATTTGGTCATATCTCTACCAATTCTTCGACGATTCCCACGGTCTCAAAGCCAGCTTAAAGCCCTTAAGAAGACCTTTTGATCAATACCAGTCATGTCTCGAGGCAATCAATAATGGCCAAGATATTGAGCAGATCAACTGGTAACCACCATATTACCATTTATTAAATTGCTAATATCTCGGAAACCACCGTGATTGATGCTTCAGTTCTAGGCCCAGCAGAAGCCTTCTTCATAATGCTCAGAATGAGCCTAGAATGACCTCAAGGCAATTAATATTAGTGGAGATATGAAGGCCTCAATATTTGCACATAGACTTTATTAATTACTCATAGATAATCATCTGTCCTTTTCTTAGAACAAAGGACAGCCTCCATATGGTTAGGTTATCATTATTTTAGTACAAAGACACTATCATATGTAGAACAATAGGTAGTAATCAGGTGATGATCTGTACTAGTGCACAGACTATCACAATTATGTATATAAGGACTCATAGTCTGAGGATTAGACCTCAGACTTAATAACATCTTTTGTTACTTGTCTAACTTTGCATTTTTGAACTCTTTAAAAGTATCAAAGCACCCATCACAAATAGTAAGTGACCATTTGTGATACTTTCTCAAAAACTCTAGGGTCTTCACAAAGAATAGCCAGTTTCCTCCATCACTATCTATACTCTATATAATAGACAGGCCTCTCATAGACTTCATAGAGATTAAACCCTAAACTCAAACCCCAAGAACTATTTTATTCTACTGATAAATACCCTTGAAGCACTCAACCTTATATACTAATACATTTATACAACCCCAGCCTATATCACCCCACAGAGAACCCAACTACTTTACTATCAACATTTATATCCAACTTGGAACAATTACCAGCTGACCCCCTCCTGAAGCTCAGGTGTAGTCAGTAGTTTACTACTATTGTTAAAATGGTCTAGTGACCCTTTACTCGTACTTTGCATCTGTTGCTATGTCATTACTAGACTGGGATGGTACCCACTGATATGGTACACAGTGCCTCTATTTTTATTCATCTACTTAATCCCTGTTATTGTCCTTTATCCTCCCTTAGTTATCTATTTTACCCTGTGACATCTGAGATGAGATACCCATTATACTTGTGCACAGTACTACCATTTACTGATGTATTTAGCTTACATATCTGATAGGTAAATACACATACAAGTCATCTACTTTATCTTGTGACGCCTGAGCTTACATATCTGATAACTATGTATCTCATCTACTACATTTTAGCACCTGCTTACTTGTTGCAGTATACAAATACAGAGTTCTCTCTCTTTCTCTCACAACTATTATATAGTCTGTGTACTATTTTCCCATGCTCATCATGTGACTCCATCATGTGACATTGTCATGTAATACTTTTCTGTACTTCTTTCTTGTGTAGTAAGTCTAAATGAGGTTTTCATCTGGGCCTCTGGCCCATCCAGAACCCTCTACTAATTCTGTGTTATTAAGATTGTGCTGAAGTCAGTCCGCTACGCTCCCTTCCCACAACAGTCTATGTGACAGTAAGTAGTATTGTCTATCAGGTCGCTTTGCTCCCTTTCAACAACGGTCTATGCAGCTACAGATAATGTCGTTGATCAGGTCGCTTTGCTCCCTTCTAACGACAGTCTGTGACACAGTGAGCAATATTGTAAGTCAGGTTGCTCTGCTCCCTTCCTATACTGGTAGTTTGCACTGTTGTAAGTCAGGTTGCTCTGCTCCCTTTCTATACTGGTAGTTTGCACTATTATAAGTCAGGTTGCTCTGCTCCCTTCCTACAACAGTAAGGCCACAGTCAGCTCGCTTTGCTCACTGCCTATTCTAATTTATTCCAATTTATCCTAATTTATTTGAATTTATTCTGAATTTATTTGAATTTTTGAGTGAAAAGAGAGGGCGTGTGAAAATTTGAACTATGTGTCAGCGCCATCATTCCCACATGCGACGCAGCATACATACTAGACTAGATAAGAAAAGAAAAGAAAAAGAAAAAATAAATAATGACCTAGCCATTTTCCCAAGTTATGACAAGTCCCCAGATGGTGCTCTCTTCTAGCCTCAGTAAAGAGTGTTGCAGAAACCCAGTTGCAAGTTGGTTTGACTTGGAATAAGGCATATTACATTGTGAACCAATAGTTAGATACAACAAATATCAACCTTATATACCAAATAAGAAAAGGGAACATGCTGTGGTAGTCATGTCCCCAATGTATAAATAAATGCACAAATGTGCTGCCCCAAAGGACAATGAGAAATAAAGTGGATGGGTGGTGTCATGACAATATTGGTGAGAGGTGTTGGGTAGAGTACAACCTCCAGGGGTCATCTCGCCCCAGGGGATGGTGGTAAAAGGAATATGACTGATTGACAGCTCGTAGATAATGCTAAGGATAGAACGTAGTCTAAATGTTTATCAATGCGATAATATTAGTTCGTTACAAAGGTTTGATAGTATATAAATATATAAATTAAATAGTACTTGTACAAGAATAGTGTCACGAAAAGAGGTTCACAATGATGGATTGTAATTTCCCGTCACGGATGGCTTCGTGGATGAAAGAAACATTCTGACCGATCGTGACATCATCAACACCCAAACCGTTCTTG
>Ga0153965_1000364_pt1 | contig 10027 bp, 4 predicted proteins | sample TSFL049MetaG_FD_104707 | JGI IMG/M metagenome (GOLD analysis project Ga0153965, IMG submission 104707) | Attine ant fungus gardens microbial communities from Florida, USA - TSFL049 MetaG | ecosystem: Host-associated > Fungi > Mycelium > Unclassified | place: USA: Florida, Paynes | collected... | reverse complement strand
ATGGTGGTTACCAGTTGATCTGCCTAATATCTCGGCCATTACTGATTGCCTCGAGACGTGACTGGTACCTATCGAAAGGTCTTTTCAAGGGCTTTCCATAGCCATTGAGACCGTGAGAATCGATAGAGAATTGATGGAGATATGGCCAAATGAAGTTTGTGACACTACTTCTGTACAGAGGGAAGATATATATTCCTCACAGTGTAGAAGACACCTTGCAACAACAGATCATTCAGATACACCATGATTTGCCATCCGCCGGACACCCAGGTCGGTGAAAAACCTATGAGTTGGTCTCCAGAAATTACTGGTGGCCTGGGATGACTACATTTGTCAAGAAATACGTTACAGGTTGTGATATGTATTAGCAGATGAAAAATCACTCACAGCAACCTTTTGGACCACTCATGCCTAACAAGATGCCTAATGTGCCTTAGGAAATAATCTTTATGGACTTAATCACTCAATTGCCAGAGTCAAATGGTTACAATGCTATCTGTGTTATTGTCGACAGACTCACCAAAAGGACTCACTTCATTCCTATCAATAATCGGTTTTCATCCAAGGATATGGCGTAGTTACTATATGACAAAGTTTACCCTTTGCATGGACTGCCCCTACAAATCATTTTGAATAGAGGAGTACAATACTTGGCCAAGCTATTCCAAGAATGGTATAAAATTTTAGGAATAGAATCTACTATGTCGACAGCATACCATCTACAAACAGATAGACAAACGGAACATGTAAACCAAGCTCTAGAGCAATATCTTAGGTGCTATGTTAATTACAATCTTAGTAATTGGTCAGATCTGTTACCAAGTGCAGAATTCGCATACAACAATCAAGCACACGAAGGAATCAAAGAAAGTCTGTTCTACCTTGAATATGGCAGACACCCGAGAGCAGGTCCAATTCTAGTCAAAGAGTCGCTGCAAAGGGAATTGAATGACCTGATGTATAAAAGACAAGAAGCCTTGGAGCAGGCAAAAGCAGCTCTTACTCTTGCAGCAGAAAGAATAAAGTGATACTATAACAAGAAAGTCCAAAGCATTCCATTTAAAGTTGGCAACAAAGTGCTACTCAATTTGAAGGATTACCAGACTACAGAGCGAGTATTATGACCCCGGTACAAAGGGCCATTCGAAATAATAGAAAAATTGTCTTTGGTTACGTTCTGGCTTAGGATGCTACCTTGCTACTGAGCACTGCACCTAGTCTTTTATGCAAGCAAGTTAACTCAGTACTCCGAATCCACCATCTGTGGCCAGAAAGCCACTCCCCCACCACTGACCTTGATACAGGGCCAGGAAAAATAGAAGGTAGAAAAAATTCTGGACTTACAACAAAGGCATAGGAAGAATGAATACCTTGTCAGATAGAAAGGATATACTCAAGGAGACGACATATGGGAACCTGAAGAGAATTTACAAAATGCAGGTGAAAAGCTGCAGGAATATCTTCAGAGTATACCAAAAACAAGATAACTTCTCAACAGAGTTCGAACTAAGAAAGAGGTAATGTCACAAACTTTATTTGGCCATATCTCCACCAATTCTTTGACGATTCTCACAATCTCAATGACTGCAGAAAGCCCTTGAAAAGACCTTTCGATTGATACCAGTCACACCTCAAAACGATCAGTATTGGCTGAGATATTAGGCAGATCAACTGGTAACCACTATGGTACCATTTATTAAATCACCAATATCTCGGAAACTGCCACAATCTAAGCTTTGGTTCTAGGCTCATCAGAAGCCCTCTTCATACCACTCAGAATGAGCCTAGAACAACCTCAAGGTGATCAGTATCCATGGAGATATAAAGGCCTCAATATTTGTACATGGACTTCATTAATTACCCATAGATAGTCATTTGTCCTTTTCTTAGAACAAAGGACAGCCTCCATATGGTTAAGTTATCACTATTAATAGCACAAAGGCACTACCATATGTAGAACAATAGGTAGTAACATATGATGATCTATCCTAGTGCACAGACTATTACTTTTCTGTATATAAGGACTCATAGTCTAAAGGTTAGACCTTGGACTTAACAACATTTTTGCTGCTTGTCTAAACTTCGCTTTTTTGAACTATTCAAGTATCAAATCACCAACTACAAATTAGTAAGTGACCATTTGTAATACGGACACATTACCTCTTAGTCAGAAGCAGAAGGTTAATAAGATTCATCTTCTCATTGGAAGGAGGAGTTGTGGGAAAAAAAGTCTTGGTCCAATTCTTACAATGTTGTTTTTCAATGGTGGCAATGCAATCAGCCTCGAGACGATGGACCAGTTCTCTCTAGCATTCTTCTTCTCTACTCTGTGCCTCTTCCTTTACTTTTCTCTGCAACTCTTTCTCCTCTGCTTTCTTGCATGCTTCTTCTTCCAATCTTCTTCACTCTGCTAACTTCGCCTCTCTTCAGGCTTGATGCTTGAGGCATTCTTTTTCTTCCTGCTGTCAAAGCAGAGTTTCTGTCTCAGCATGTCTTCTGGCTAACTCAGCCTTATAATGCTTATTGTTGGAGTTGGAAAAGTTAGCAGAGTTGAAGGACATGGTGGTAGAGTTTCAAGTTAAAAGTCTACAGAAAAGGATTTTTTAAAACCAGAGTCAGGTGATATTTAAATTGCTTATACATAGAAGCTTCAAGAGCTCAGCCTTAAAGAGGAGGTACTGTCATATTCCGGAAATCTGACAATTATGTAATTTAATTCTCCTAATAACTCTCCTAAAATTATAATTAGTAGGATAGCATAGTAGACTACTCTCCTTCTATTCTGGACTTCCTATAAGTACTGAGTAGTTACAGTGTATTTTCTCAGTCTGTAAATTAATGTCAACTAGTCCTAATCCTATCCCTGTTCACTCTATTCCTATCTTACTTCCCAAGGACCTCTTCTCTGACAACTTTCCTTTACTCTGAAATATGTGACCAACCTCATGACTGGAGACCAGGACACAATACATAAGTTGAAGCCAAGGTCGTTTATTAAAGTCACACCCCACTCTGACGTCATTCCTCTCTGTCAGAGTCTTCTCTTGGGGATTCCTTTCTCATCATTAAGTACTATTTATTCTCCAAAGTAGTACAGTACACTGTTTGGAGTATAAGTCTATTTATAACTCTGCTCCTCTATTCCCCACAATTCTATCCTTGACAAGTTGAAGCAACTTAATCACTGATCTGATCACTCTAAAAATATATTTCCACTTTGAAAGCCCAAATAGAAGAAAGAGGCAACCAAAATTACTTGTTCTCTTCCTACTAAGTAGGAGGTTTTTATGGGTCTAGAGAAATACAAAAGAAATATATGAAAAAATAGAGAAAATAATTAACCCAGTCATAATCTATTATTATAATGATTGTTTCAGTAGTAATAGGGAATCCTATGCCTTTTTGTCTTTTTTCGATTATTTCCTATTAGTTTTGCTAGGTTTGCTCTGTCCTTGCTGAGTTACTGGGCTGCTTACCACTGATCCCATGGTGATCTCCCTTTTTCTCTGGCTTATCTCAGTGACTTGGGACCTGACTCTTTTTTTTCTTGTCTAGGGAGTTTTGGATATTATTTCCACAGCTCTCTGAGATTCTTTGTTACTCCTTTGTTTCTGATCATGGTAGATCAGTTTTGATATGCTTCTATTCTTAGCCATCACTGATAGAGTGATGCCATGGCTATTCTTATTTCCTACTAGACTACTAGTTCTGTTCCTTTATGATAGATATCTTGCTAGACTTTTCCACATGAGGCTTTTGTCTTCTGACTAAGCTGCTATTCTTGGTAATGATGCTGTGGGACCATGGTGTTATGCTGCAAGTGAATTTTCTGTGGAAGATAACATTTGATACACTTTATACCAATAGATTCTTAATTAGAGTTTGCTCTAGAACTCTTTCTATAATCCTTAGAGCATAATACTATAAGATAAAGATATTGAGGAGGTGATAATTGACCTAGAGCTCATGCTGATACCTTAAGAGGCAACTAGGATAAGCTGGCATCAGGTTACTAAGAAAGTTACTAAAGAACTATATTCTAGATTTACTTTTGAATAGACTAACTTAGAAAGATGGCAAACTTGTACTCTAGAACCAGTACTACTCAGAAGACGAACTTAGACTAATAAAATTTGTGCTTGTAAATAAGCATTGATGGCATTAGATCAATTATATTTAGATAAATGATCTCTAAGATGCAACTTGGAGATACTAGACATTTATTGGGACTTACTAACTGTTTAATAGGTAATCAAGAAAGTCCAAATTACAAAGCAGTATCAAGAGAATAATAGGAGAAGAAGAAAGAATATTCTAGAAGGAAGCAGCAGTGAAGACGCATCATCTTTGATAGAAAGGACTTAGTGAGAGGATACATCATCATAAAGATAGGAGAGAGACATGTTATTAGTAGGATTTTGGGAGGACTTAGGACAAAAAGGAGTCGAGGAAATCCTAAAAGTAGTAATAGTTTTCTTTTTATATTTTATTCCTTGAGTTTCAGAGCTTTGTAATAACTTTAATATAGTATCTGGGGCAGGATGAAAGAAGGGAACCTCTTGGCACTTATCTCCATTATCACTGTCTCTGGAATCATGAAATGTGAAACTATTGAGTGTAAGAGTTCGGAGTCAGTAGAATATCTTGAGCAGAACACAGAATATACCCAGAACTTGATCTAGAGAGAAAGAGCAGATACAACTCAGACAGGCTTTAGAGAGGACAGCAGACTGGGAAAGCTTGACTAGGTGCACACTTGGACTGTATCACACCCATAAGGTTTGGTGTTGGAGGTACAGACAAGGGGGCAACTATAAGGGGATGCTCTAGGATAGCTTAGGTAACTGTTAGGGCACAGCCACTCAATGGCGGCTAACCCTAGAGCTAGGTAAGAGTCCCAGAAGCTGAGGTGATATTTGAGTGAAGCTAGATCTAACTACACAGGCAGTCTTATATACTAAAACTGATGGTCTGTGCGCTGCAGTCACATGAGCACTAACTAATAATACCACTGTCCTATTTATAGATACACAGGCACATCAAGGCGAAGATAGACAAGAGAGTAAAGAGGGTGGGAAGGTAACTTACCAAGTTAGGTTAGCCCCTTAGATAGGAGCTGACTCGGAGTCTAGGCCTATCCCTAGGGTATCCCCTTACAGTAACCTGGTATAGGTAAGTATAATCTAGCTTGTCCTCGGATCCTCAAAGCCTGCTGTCGATTAGTTCCCTTTCCTCTAATTCTCATTATCATAGTAATACTATGTAATCTTATTAGATATAGTAGTTATTAGTGTTCTGATCTGTGCTCCCTTAGCAACCAGCACACAGACCAGGCTAGTCTAGTATATATAGCTAGTAGTGTATGGTAGAATACCTTATCCTAACATTAATTGGAACTCCTGGACTATTCAATGTTTTATCTTTAAGCAACTTCCTCACTAATCAGCTAAGTCAGCACTGGGCTGCTCTAGTCCTCTTACAGCAACTGAGTGTGGAGGGTCCATAAGTGACCAACTAACTGTATTTTCCAGTTGAGTCTAGTCATAGTATGTAAAGGTTGACATCTTAGAAAGGCTATACAATGATGATCTAGAGAGATCTTACATTCATTTTACAACAACCAACATATATTTTACTAGAGCTGTATATAATTCTACTTTTTTAATTATTTATAAACCTTTATCTTTGATTATCTCCCCTCAGACCTTTAGCACACAATTGGGAGCTGGCACATCATTATTTTGTTTGTTCCAGTGTGCCTTTTGCACCCTTTCAATGGTGATGGAGATCAAAAGGTTTGATCACAAAACAAAGGTAAAAGTGAGGTCAGAAAGGCGAAATCTCCAAACTGCTTCACAATTGTGTACTAAACAAGTAGGTACTAGGGAGATAAATCAAATAATAAAGAGCTTACTAAAGGTGAATGTAGAATAACCAAAACATATTTAATAGAAACCTAAGAAAAAAAGAAATGTTTTTAGTATCTACTCGAGAGCATTCTCACCATAATAGGATTTCTAAGACATGCTGAAGAGGCTGTTGTTGCTAGGGGTTTTCCTGTTTTCTTTTTAAATAAAAGTTCCCCAACTACTGTCTAAGTAGCAGTGAAGACAAAAGTTTAAATAAAATTAAGATGTGTGATCTCCTAAGGAAAGCACCCTAGTTAACACCATGTATCAGTACAGTGTCTCTCGTACAAATTCATAAGGAAATGAATTCAGAAAATAAAGATTAAAAGAAGTTGTAAAGTTTAAGTTTTGCTAATATATTGTGGTAGCGGTGATGTTTGAGACTTGATTCTTGATTCTAGACTACTGTCTTGGCCCTATGCCTGAGTCCTGTTTGCTTGGTGTCACCCTAATACTCTGTTTCAAAGTTGTTCTCACAGTAGCACTCTCTGGCTATGTAATTAGACTATCCTTACAGTAGTACTCTTGACTATGTAATCAAATATGAGACTTTGAATCCTCCCTGTATAGCTTGACTCTCTAGCAATGCTAAACTCTATTTTAAAGCTCTTATGACATTGCCTCTGCAGCTAAGTCACTTGTTCTGTAGTCTCTTTGGTTTGACTCAGTCTTGAGTTAAAGCAACTTAATCACTGATCTGATCACTCTAAAAATAGATTTCCACTTTAAAAACCCAAATAGAGGAAAGAGGTGACCAAAGTTGCTTGCTCTCTTTGTAAGGGGACATCTAGGGTGATGCTTAGTAAGTTCTGAGGGTCTGAATCTATTAGTAGCCTGTTGACAGATCATATATCATATTCCCATTGTTCCTTACTTCTCCTGTCTGTGTTATGTGATACAATACCTTCTATTTATTATTAGGACTATTGTGATTACTGATCCATGTGCATGTAACTGCCCATGTAATCATCTGGTGTAGTATATATACTAGCAATGTGTTATAGATCTACTTTACTTGAATCTCAAACTAGCTTCCAGAACTATTCACTAGCTTAAGGGTAATTGCCTCTGAGTAGTTCTCTAACACTCTTTCTACTAAGTGGGGGTTTTTATAGGTTTAGAGAAATACAAAAGAAATATATGAAAAAATAGAGAAAATAATAAACCTAGTCATTATTATAACAATTGTTCTAGTAGTGATAGGAAATTCCACACCTCCTTGTCTTTTCTTGATTATTTTCTATTAGTTTTGCCAGGTCTGCTCCACCCTTGCCGAGTTACTAGGTTATCTACCACCAATCCTGTAATGATCTCCCCCTTTCTTTGGTTTATCTCAGTGACTCAGAACCTGACTCTTTTCTTTTCTGCCTAGGGAGTTTTGGAAGTTGTTTTTACTACTCCCTAAGGCTCTTTGTTACTCCTCTGTTTCTGATTGTAGTGGATCAGTTTTGATACACTCCTATTCTTAGCTATCACTGATCAAGTGATGTCATGGCTATTCTTATTTTCTGCCAGGCCACTGGTCTTGTTTCTTTGTAATAAACGTCTTATCAGACTTTTTCACATAAGGCTTTTTTCTCTAACTAAGCTGCTATTCTCAGCAATGATACCATAGGGCCATGGTGTCATGCCAGACAACTGTTTAGGCAATAAAAATGACATTTTCTACCATAATAACAAGAATAACTAGCTCAAAAGATGAGTTCAGCCCCCCAGAGATGTTCCTTAGATGCCTAGTTGTGGACTCAAGCATACCACTTGAGTAGCAGAGTAGTGGCTGTGACTACCACTACAGAAACCTCATAGAGATTGTCTAGAGAATTTCATAACAGATCTATAACAGAACTCCCCTCTAGAATACTCTCAAGAGTAGAAAGAACCTTAGAAAATGGTTTTCTAACAGAATGATGTCATATCTCAGCAGTAGTCACTTATTTATAATATTTAGGTTACCATCAGAGCAGGGCCATCATTGCTGATAACTAATTATAGCAAGAACTGGCAAGACAAGTCCTCTTGAGGGCTGCATCGCAAACCTAACAAAAGAAGACTAGGACTTGAAGATATGATAAGGTATAGAGAAGTAGTAGAAGAACTAAAAAGGTCAGGAAGGGAGGTCAGATAGAGAGATAGAAGAAGAGGTATTTGATAAAGACAGTATGCTTGTCATATGATAGAAAATGATAATTTAATAATATAATTTCTTTTATATATTATATTATTACTAAATTTTGCTCCTAAACTCCTGTTATCTACTCCTATAGAATCATGATGTAGACTAGTTACTTGTACTTTTCCTATTCTAGACTTAGTATAAGTACTCCATTAGTTTCATTCTAGTTCCTTAGTTCGTAGATTAACATTTTTTATGTATTCTATCCTCACTCTTATCAATATACCACTTCTCTCCTAAACTCCTGGTAGCAATTCAGTTCTCCTGAAATACATAACCACATATGTAACAGCAGATCGAGGCACAGTGCACGAGCTGAGGCCAAGGTTGTTTCTCACTTTTGTTGTCAACTCCCTTTCACTCTAGAGTAACTCCATTTCACTCCAGGTCATTCTACTTTTGTTCCACATGTTCTTGACAGTGCTTGAGAGCAAAACAACCTGAGATTGTCATCTCTCTTTATGGCCCATCAAAAGACTTGAGAGCCATCTATTGTTTAGAGAAGATCTCTAGGAATAGGATTAGAGAAGTAGGAAATAGTAGCCAAGTGATCAGGAGAGATGCTGTCTCATCATTTTGCTCTTACTATCTTTGGGAATTTGGGAGTTTTCTTTGTTTCTGTTCTTTTGTTGTATCATTGCTTTGTAATCCTAATAAAAGACTTTAGAGCACAGAAGGGACAAGAAGACTTTTTTCCTCTATCATCTCTCCCTTTGTTGCTCTAGAGCTGAAAGGCTATTTGAGTGATTTAAGGTTTTCTTTTGTGTTTGCTTTATGAAAACTCTATAAAACTTCCCTCAAAGGGAGACTCAAGCCTTAATGGACTTGGGTATTCACTTATACTAGGAGCTAACCACTCGCTATGTGTTTTTGGAGTAGGTTTCTAGTTGTATGGTCAGCTGAAGTAGAGCCTGCACAATAGCATGGGACTTCTAGGTAGTACTGCTGTATTGATGGCAAGCCAGGCTACTAGACTAGGTAAGAGCAGTAATGTCACAGTGCAAGATAAATGTATGTTGTCACAAACTTCATTTGGCCATATCTCCATTGGTTCTTTGACAATTCCCATAGTCTTAATGGTACCCAAAAGCCCTTGAAAAGACCTTTCGATCGATACCAGTCATGTCTCGAAGCAATCAGTAATGGCCGAGATATTAGGCAGATCAACTGGTAACTACTATAGTACTATTTATTAAATTGCCAATATCTTGGAAACAGCCACAATCTATGCTTTGCTTTTAGACATCAGAAAAGCCCTTTCTATACTGCTCAGAATGAGCCTAAAATGACACTGAGGCAATTAATATTAGTGGAGATATAAAGGCCTTAATGTTTGTATATAGACTTCATTAATTATCTATTGATAGTTATCTGTTCTTTTCTTAGAACAAAGGACAGCCTCTATAAGATTAAGTTATTGCTATTTACAGCACAAAGGCACTACCATATGTAGAACAATAGATAGTAGCATGTGATGATCTGTCCTAGTATATAGACTATCACAATTATGTATATTGTTATGACTTGGCAAAATGGCTAAGTCATTATTTATATTTCTTTTCTTTTCTTTTTCTTTTATCTTGGACTTACTACACAGAAGGGAGTATGGGAAAGTGTTATGTCACAAGTGTCATATATAACAGGAAGTCACAGAATCACATCACATGATGTCACATGATGGGTCACATGATAGGCATGGGAAAGTAGTGCACAGACCATGTAGTAGTTGTATAAGTAGTGTAGAAAATCTAACAGAAACTCTATCAAGTTCTCTTTGTCAATGTCAGGGACGTGCAGAGCGGGAGCGGAGTGACCTGGATTGGAGCGGAGTTACTCCGGAGTGGAAGAGAGTTGACAACAAAGGTGGGGGAACAACCTTGGCCTCAGCTCGTGTGCTGTGCCTCGATCTACTGTCGCGCGTGTGGTTGCGTATTTCAGGAGGACT
>Ga0153965_1000363_pt1 | contig 10056 bp, 12 predicted proteins | sample TSFL049MetaG_FD_104707 | JGI IMG/M metagenome (GOLD analysis project Ga0153965, IMG submission 104707) | Attine ant fungus gardens microbial communities from Florida, USA - TSFL049 MetaG | ecosystem: Host-associated > Fungi > Mycelium > Unclassified | place: USA: Florida, Paynes | collected... | reverse complement strand
GATGGAGTTCTCGCTTCATTCTGCTACACTACTTATACATTCTTGCACTGTTTGTCTCTATTTATTCTACAAGTTTTTATCAGTCTAGAGTTCGATTCCAGTTCATGTTATATTTCTTAGTCATGGTCAAGGTGACTCATGATATTAGCTTTATTATCCACTAAGTCAGCTCCTCTTGTCTAGACATCATCTCTCAGTTCTCTGAATACACTGATTACCAAGTGGGTGAGCACAGAGGGAGACACAACTTGAGCAGTTGAGGTCGCACCCATCATTCCCTCAGGAGCCAGGACTTGACAAGAACAATAAGAGATAAGTCCAAAAACACTCAGCACCAAAGATGGCATCATTGCAAGTTTGCCAATCTAGTAGTATATTCTCAGTAAGAGGCAGGAAAGCAAATGCGTAATTGTTCAAGAGGTCGAGTCCTTTTATACCAAAAGTAGAGTAGTACCATAAGAGTGATGGGGAGGACACAATAATCTTTAGGGCTATAGATAGTACACTAAAATGTACACGTCATCTTTTAATAAATGGGTGTAAATGGTAGATGCGATCTCGTCCACCATCTTCGAAGTCAGAATCACGAGATGGGTTCTTGGGAAGGGCAAGTATCATTTGATATCGTCGGTAATCGGAATGCCCTGGGAACACATTTGATGGAAGGTCCTCTATTTCTTTTGCGGTAGGCGATTGAACGGGCTCTATGTGTAGAGAAGAACTAGACGAGATGTCTGACTTGATCGAACCCTTCAAAATACAGATCTTCTGTAGCCCATGGTAGTGTCTGGGGATTCGGAGAGCCGCATAAATAACCAGACCGTTCGAAATGTATGTAAGTTCCTGACTTCAATATGGTATCTACAATCAAGCTTAGCTCGATCGCACTCACAGTCCACAGCATCCAAACTGCGTTGGGCGCCTTGTTGGTCCAGAGCGTAGAGGATCTTCCTCAAGGAGTCGCTTATGATTTCATTGTCGCGGGAGGTAAAGCTGATAGAAAACTTTGGATTCGAATCTATTGTCTCAAGAAACCGTACAGGTGGCGTTGGAGGCAGTGTTGTTGCATCTCGACTTGCAGAAAATCCAGATTGGAAAATTTTGGTTATTGAAGCAGGCCCCTCGTAGGTTGTCATCATACTCCCGATATCTTACTCTCATTCTGAGTGATATTAAGGAACAGAGACTTTTTTGCAACAGTCGTCCCGGGGCTTCTCGGTCAGTTGCAGAATACCCCTGCGGACTGGAATTATACTACAACTCCAAGTCCAAATGGGCTACCTGCCCAGTATTCAAGGGCACGGATGCTAGGTGGCTGCAGTTCACACAGTAGGTGTTGAGTCATCAGCACCATCCCATATCATTAACTATGCTGCAGATGGGATGGTGTATACACGGGGATCGAAGGACGACTGGGATAGATGGGCTGAGATAGTGGAAGATGATAGCTTAAAATGGGATAATATGATGCCTTACATGCTGAAAGTCTGTCTACCGTTTACTCAAAGTTCATTACTTCTGAACCTTAAGAAAAAAAATAGGCAGAAAAACTAGTTCGAGACTCTGAAAACCAGACAGAGCAAGGACATATAGACCCTTCTCTCTACGGTAGTGATGGAAAGCTGTTTTTAACATCCGAGTTCCGAGATCACTCCATCAATGATATGTTTCTTCAAGTGACGGAAGAAATCCCAGAAGAGTTCCCATTTCTGTTGGACATGAACGACGGAAGGCCAATTGGAATTTGTGAGCAATATGATTATCATAGTCATAAATATATCAACTGACAATTTCATCCCTTCTAGCATGGAATTTATTCTCTGTGGATAGTCATGCTGAAAGGAGCAGCTCTGCCACTGCATACGTGGAGATGAGCAAAGATAACCTCCACGTTCTTCTCAACACATATGTGACTCGTGTCCTGCCAATAGGGAACGACAAGGATTTCCATGGGATCGAGTTTGCAGCTGATGGACAGAGTACAAGAAAAAAGCTCGTGGCGAGGAAAGAGGTGATCTTAGCAGGAGGATCTATCGGTTCACCACAGATCCTGTTGAACTCTGGCATCGGGAATAGCACTGAGCTAGAAGCTATTGGCATCAAGACACTAGTCAACAACCCCAGTGTAGGAAAGAACTTCTCTGATCAACAAAAGTGCCTCTGTCTCTTCCGAACCACGCTTCCAAATACTGAGTCTGTCGGTCTTAAGTTTTTTTCTGAATAATATGAATTGATATAAATACACAGTTTTGATCTGGATACTGCACTATCCGAGTGGAACGCAACACGTACAGGACCGCTCACGATGCCAGGACGCTTGAAGAATCAGATCATGTGGATCCGCCTCCCAGACGACGCTCCTCCTTTCAGCGAATATGGGTTTTCTGATCCATCTCCAGGACCTGGTTCCCCACACATTGAAATCTACTCCACGCAGATAAGTACTTCAACGCCTACAGCTGATGTATTGATTCCTGTATCTCCGAACTGTCCGTATTTTCTCTAAAGAGATGTACTACTAAAAACAAACCATCTTTAGCTGTGGTCCCTACCCTTCAAATCCAATTAATCAATCTTCATCCCACCTCGCGTATGGATACAACATTGCGCCTAAGTTAACTCTAACATTGATCATCACAGGTGGCGCCATTACCCTTGCTAGCTCAGATCCCTTTGCCCATCCAATTATTGATGTCAACATGCTTTCTGAGCCTGCTGACCTCGCAATCATGCGGGAAGCTCTCAGGAGTGCACGAAAATTACTTTCAGCACCAGTATTCGAGGGTTCCATATTTGGATCTCTGTCTCCCCCTAGCAATTTGACAACAGACGAAGAGCTGAACTCGTTCATCCACTCAACAGTAGTTCCTTACTTACATAGTGTGGGCTCTGCCGGGATGTCGCCACGAGGGGCGAATTGGGGTGTCGTTGATCCCGATCATCGAGTGAAGGGAACCAATGGACTACGAGTCATTGATCTCTCAGTCCTGGTGGGCATATTTGTCTACGGTTACTCGATTAGCTTTATTCATGTTGCTCAAGCCGAATACTCCAAGTGGACATACCCAAGCGCCGGGTTATGCCCTTGCGGAGCGGGCGAGTGCAATAATCAGAAAAACATGGAAGTGAGCATGCTTGGACTTGTAACAGGTGTAGGTTAGTAAGATAATTGGAAACAGCTAAGGATCAGGTTGAAGTAAAATGTTACAAATTGCTGGGCGAATCATTTGTATTGACAAGGTAGAATGATATCTTCTGGCATAGAATTGGCATCAAGACCATAGAGTAGACTCAGAGAAACACCATCACCATACTCTGTCATAACCCATGGAGTTTCCCATCTTCTGAGTTGAGAAACAATAGAAAAGTATCTGGACCTTATCACCATGTATTACTTGCACAAATGTGACAACGACGGAACTGGTTAATCGTGGATGGACATTGTCGACCACGCAAGGTTTTTTCTTGTGAGTTTTGTTTTCTGATCCAGGCAGAGAACCCACTATCTTTCAGATACTTCACTCTCTTCCTTATATATACTCTTTATACAATATATCAATGTAAGCTCTTCTTTTATGATATTCCAGCTATTGATATACTTTCTCTCCACCAGATGGGTTCAAGGGATGGGAAAAGGTTATTCTCTATGATGGATGAAGATGTACGTCTGTCTAGCCAAAACCACTGACAATCATGTAACGAGACTTCAGATATCATCTTGGGCGCTTGTGATGTGGAAGGTAATTTTCTCGTGGTTAGAGTGCGTGGCTTCATTTGGAATCGATAAATCACTGATGAACCAACGGAACTCCAGGCATACCAATACACGGATCTATTATCATGCATGCTTCTCGATGCGTGCGTCGTCCTATATTGTCTTCACCTTCAGATACTGAGGTCTAGGAAAGCTAGGCTATATACCCATATGCATGCTGGTTCCATGGATTTACTTGAGGCCAAAATATCATTGGACACAAATTCTCGTGCGCATCGCTCTGATGTTCCTGACTGTGCAGGATAAACGATCCGTCAGGGGATTTTGATCTGCATTGGCGGTCTTGGATTACTTGTTGTTTCTGATTTTATGACTGATAAAAACTATCCTGCATTGGATAGAGCAAAGGGAGATGGACTCATGATTGCTGGTGCGACACTTTATGGCTTCAGTATGTTTGACCCGATTTTCAACGTTCCGAATTTTTTGATGGACATGATCTCAGCCAACGCAACGGAAGAATTCTTCGTCAGGAAGAGACCTCTCTACGAAGTTGCTGGGCAACTAGGGATGTGGGGATTCATTATCAATGGCATCCAGGCCTCTGGGATAGAGTGGCGGGACATGAAGCAAGCGCCGTGGAACAGAGGAATAAGTGAGCCATCTATGAGACTGTTTTTTTTGGATTTCATACCGATATCATAACATAGTTGGCCTGTTGATGGCTTACACTGCTGCAATGGTTATCCTTTACATGATTGCCCCCATGCTTTACCGTCTTGTCTCTGCATTTTTCAACCTTAGCTTACTCTCGAGCGACTTCTTTGGCTTGCTTTTTGGTGGGTTTATTAAATTTCCCGACATATGTCCACATGATTAACTGATTTTTACCCTCTAGGTTTATTCCTCTACATAGGTGACATAGACTTTCAGGAGAGAAAAGTCCGACATTGCTGGTTCAAGCATTCACTCGTACTGGTTGTATTTCATCTCTTTTGTCATCATCATTGCGGGCCTCATCACGTACTTCTGGTATTCAACACGTATTTCTCGCTTCCTTGAACTAGAAATTTGAATCTCAAGTTTTTCATTCAGCGGAAGAACAGAGAGGCCGTGTTCTTGGTCCCGAATTGCCCTCCTACATTGTCAAGCGCGAGCAGTCGCGTAGCCCTGACGAGGAACAACCAATCGAGACAATACCAAGGTTGAAGGCTGCAACGAAGGATGACGGCGATGGACAGAAATGATTACTTATCGATAGTTATCGTCTCGCATGGTTCAACAGTTGTAATAGATAAATTGACAGAGGGAATTCGAATATACAGTCAGAAGAGAAGGAGAGAATTCGAGCGTGCTCTTGAAGCTCTTCGTTGTAATGTTCTTGCTTTTTTACCGCAATTTTTTGCTGGAAAGTAGCAGAATCGGTATTGGCTGTAGTGGGTGGAAAGGAAAAATTACCTGTCTTAAGCCGCAAACTCCTTTGTCCGTTTCTGTAACTAAGCCATATGATCTTCTTTCGACTTCTCTATCCTCTGCTTCTTGATCCCAACCAGCAGGAAAGATGGTGGTCCGAAACCTGCAGCCTCTAGTAACAAATCCGAAAGACGTTTCAAGAGGGGTCCTTTGTTGTGATGCTTCATCTTGTAGTCGCTGGGTCAGAACTTGGGGATGATGACCCATTCATTCTATATTGGTACCGTCTGCTCTGGCTCTCTATTCCCAGGTGTACAATATTCCTAAATCTCTCTCAGGGATCCTCGCCAACCAATAGCTCCTCCCTATAAACACTCCTCAACCCATTCTGATGACATTACAACCATATCGTTTCATCCCGGGGTGTCATGGTCTCTCATCCTCTCAGGTTCATCAGATGGTCTCCTCACCATTTCAAATCCAACAGAAACAGACGAGGACGAAGCGATGTTACACGTCCGTTCGTGGGGCACTAGCATCTCCCGGGCAGGTTGGTACTGCTCAAGTGCTAACGCATCATCATATGGGGTATGGGCTTTTGGTGACATGGAAACATTCAGTCTCTGGTCGGATGAGGTTTGCTGTCTTACTTGAGATCAATTCATCATTGTCTCTGATTCTTCCAAGCTCGACCGGTTGCTGTCATCCGACATTCGCTCTCCTTCAGTCCTTACCCAGTCTCGGACTTGGGTAACGGACTATCTCATTACATGCCTACCTCGCCAAGAGGGTTTGAGATTGTATGTGGGATCTAACAAGTAAGCTTTGCTTCCCATTCATTGGCATTACTACATTTCCTAGGGGAGATGCAGCATTCATTACCCCACCTGGTTTATCTTTTATTGCAGACGGAGATTGACGGAAGCTGTCAGACAAAAGTCTCAGTTCCTGTAAACACTGAACTGAGGTTCCCAAGTTTTGGCACGACTACTAAGTGTCAATTAGATAATCAATCAAAGAAAAAAGAACATGAGAGCTTGGAGACACATAAAGGAAAATGAAACTGCTTCACTTTACAACATTATCGAGGCCTAAATCTCCTACAAAGTTGATAGGAAATTGGGTCCTTCATTCACTCTGGAAAAATTGTCACACTGGTATCATTCGCTCAATATTACCCAACAACGAGGTGAGCTTGTCCATCAGTTTTTTTTCTTTTCGTATTGATTGAGCCGCATAATGTAGGAATCAAGTCATAGTAACAGGTGGCAAGGACGGCAAAATTTAAATGTGGAAGGGTGATCCCCTTGATTCATCAGGCTTCAAAGACGTCGACGGAGATGATGATAGCTCCAGAGGCATATCAATAACATATGTTTCTCAAGTGGATGCCAGACAGGAAAGAAATTGCGATACCAACGATATCTCGATTACTGTATTTCCAATATCCAAAATTTGTATGCTGTCAGATTCAGCCGGTTTAGTCGAGCTTGATCGCTAGTAGCTTCTCTACAAAACACAGAAGATGTCTGATACATTGACGTTTTTGTTTAGCTTCACTGCGACAGCAGTATAGAGACGATCAAACGCAAAGTCTACGCCAACTATAAGTTAATGATCTTTTACAGATGACTGAGACATGACCACGCGTGAGTCGTGACCGCCACGGCGGTATCAGAGAACTGTGAAATCGACAATAACAATTTTTTTCGAGGTTGTTGGAGGACAAAGTCAGGGGATTGTTGTCGGGTTGTAGTGGTTGTTAAATTGGAATGAGTCAAAATACTTGTGTGTTGATAGTCGGAATGAGATTCATGTGTTATCAGAGAAGTCATTTCTATTCGTATCGTTATCGTTGTCGAGAGATAAAATTCAGGCTTCTTCAATCGACGTGTAATGTCGTCTGGTGGTAGTGCGAGCATTTGATGGAGTGGCCTAGCAGAGGTCTTGTCGAACGATACAGTTGAAAATGCACAATTTCTCCGATGGCCAAGGAGTCCGTGTCCCGCGTCGGGAGGTTGCGACTCTGCCAAGTATTCAGAGCTGAGGTGAAGGGAATCAGCAAGCACAATTTGTCGGTGTTACTCTGCATTCCACCCCCTGCTTGCAGTTGAACCCAAAGCATGTTGTAACCATTCACTCCAACACCAATAGAGGTGTGGCAGCCGGAAATGTAGGGAATAGTGAGTGTTCTTAGACTCTGAAACGAAACCACGTCTTGAGAGACCAAGAGAGCAAAATCATGGGTAGAGCAGCGAACTCTGCGGAAGTCGTCCTTCTCTCTAATTCACCTATTCATTTCAACACCTCAAGTGCTTCAACTGAAGACAATGCCCACCTTGGTTGCTTACTCCAACAGTTTTCCTACCTCCTTCTCCTTTTTCTCAATATCTCTCACCCATTCTTTGTCAATGCATTCTGTCCACTTTCTGCCCAATCTTGAATTAGACATATCTAGGACTGTTGAGATTTGAGGAGCTTTAATCACCACTCTGCACGGTGGTACAAACACATCTTTCCTGTGTTCGACTGGAACCCAAAACAGTGGCTCATCATCCTGACCCATCACCCATCCATCCATCATGCCTTGCATCATAAGTTCATGTCCATCGGTGGAATGTTGGTGCTCAGCTGTGAGGTCTGGTATTTCCCATGTTCTCAAACCAATGTTGGAATAATAGTATGCCAACGCTGTTCCATCTCGTATGAACGCCAGGAGTCCATCTTCTTGACCCAAAATTTGACCGTACAGATGACCATTATAGGCATTAAAGAGGCGAATTGCACTCTCATGTGTGCACCTAAGAGCAATGAGTCTATCACCAAGGGAATGGTCAACCAGAGCAGGTGAGAAGGCAGTGTCATACACCTCGGACGTTGGAAACTTGGAAACGAGTTGGCGAGTTGGTGTGTCCCAGACTCGGACGTGGGAGTCTTCGTCAGACCAACATGCGAAGAGTTTACCGTCGGGTGAAAACGCAGGTGAGTCATTCCAGCAAATATGCAGTTGATCGTCAAAGTGGACAGAATCAAACCGGGCAGTGTCGTGATTCCATGAGTAACACGTGGAGGGTGAAGACGTGATGACGACGGTCAAGCCATCGGGTGCCAGGCGTGGGAACGAGTCTCTGTTCACATTGAAGTCTAAAGAATAGATGCATTCGAAACCTGCAGGATCCTGCCGATGCCAAACTTGGAGTATTCCTGAGTCATCACCGAAGATGCCACATATAACTAGGTCGTCACATGCCTGGAAGGCGACCCTCCAATACCAGACATCTTTTTTTGGCCAGGGGTCGAGTGAGACACGCTTCTCCGGGTGCATTGTATCGCATATGGTGATGAGAGATTTGGACAAAATCGCAGCCTGCTTGTCATCTGGGGGAAATGCAATCGACATGCCATCTTCGTATTCGACACCTATATGCGCTATGACTTCCCCAGTGTTTGTATCCAGTAATTGGACGTTGCGAGATTGCTGCGATTCTGTAGCCGCCATCTTTCCAGAGGGTGAGATTATAATGACTCGTCGCGTATCAGTATCATCTTGAGTGTCTATATTGCCAACCCGATTTCCTGTCGAATCCTCTAGGTCCACGTCCCACATCCTCACACTTCCATCATAATATCCAACTAAAAGCCTGTGGCCATCGCATGATGGACAGATACTCCTTACATATGAAGTGGCTTGAGGCTTCTCCCAGATCATTTTTGAGCCGGTCGTAGACACATCCCATATCTCCACTGTGAGATCTCGACGGATGAATAGGTAGTTGGTGAGGACAACATGTAGCATATAGCTGAAATCATGGCTGAAGGATACCATCTCCTGTGTGTCCAATCTCCAAAGGTAAATATCACAAGGTTTTTCCCTGAATGCAGCCATCAAAGCATCGCTGGTTGGAGAGAAGCGGAGGAATGACAATTTTCCAGGAGGATAAGAGAATCGTCGAGGATCCTTGCCGTCTTCCAAGTCCCATAATTCAATGACATCCTCAGATCTCCTTCCTACGGCCAGAAAATGTCCATCAGGGGAAAATCGGGTGCTGGCAACATCATTCACCTCCAACAGCCTGTCGGATATTAGTGTACCATTGCCACCATCCCAAATCTGGACCAGAATCCGAAATGCACTTTCATTTTGAGAGCCGTCCCAGTCTCCATCTACCTCACAGGCCGACACAATTCTTCCATCGTGATGAATGAAGGCGAAATCATAGCCCTTGATTTGAAATTGCTCCTCACCCATCTCAATGTCCCAGACTACTGCACAAGAGCGAAATCCGAGTAGGATACGTTTCCCATCAGGACTGAAGCAGGCATTATATACCTCCCCATAATTAGACAGCTCAAATGGATCTGAAATACGATGACCCGTTTCAGAATCGTAGACATACATAGTTTGGAATGTTATGGAAGCAAAGGTGCTTTCATCCAGCGAGAAGACCACATCCCGCACAGCAGTATTGTGGTGCTCTGCAGTGAATACCACCATTGGCCATTGACTGGGTTTCCCTTGAGTGATCACAAGAGTGTTGGGAACTCTCGGACAGAACTTCTTGGCAACATGAGATTGCTCAGGTGCGAAGGGGAGTGTTGAGAGGTAAACATGTGGGGCGCGCTGAGAGATTGGGATGAAGAATGCTGAAACAAATCGGAGAGCGTCATTGATAAACAATGTCAGCTCATCATCACGGGTGAGAGACTGGCCCGCGAATATCAGATGTATCACAGAGAAATGACCCGGAGACATACCTTCCATGACAATGCCTTTTTCAGAATCAAATATGCCTCGTAGACATTACCTGTCAAGCTCATGACCTCCAACCAGAACAGTAGCTTCTCGTAAATGACAAATCTCACTGCCTCCATCATCTTCTCGTCAGATAGAGTCTGGATAAGGTGGTCCACCCAGAACAAAGATGAAT
>Ga0153965_1000362_pt1 | contig 10065 bp, 10 predicted proteins | sample TSFL049MetaG_FD_104707 | JGI IMG/M metagenome (GOLD analysis project Ga0153965, IMG submission 104707) | Attine ant fungus gardens microbial communities from Florida, USA - TSFL049 MetaG | ecosystem: Host-associated > Fungi > Mycelium > Unclassified | place: USA: Florida, Paynes | collected... | reverse complement strand
CTCCATATGGTTAGGTTATCACTATTTCTAACACAAAGGCACTACCATATGTAGAACAATAGGTAGTAGCATGTGATGCTCTGTCCTAGTGCACAGACCATCACTTTTCTATATATAAGGACTCATAGTCTGAGGGTTAGACCTCAGACTTAACAACATCTTTTGTCACTATCTAAACTTCACATTTTTGAACCTTTCAAGATTCTAAAGCACCAATCACAAATAAGTAAGTGACCATTTGTGATAGCTTTGGAGCAGTTCAGCTGTGACAAGGAGAAAATCTTCTGGACCCTTGCCTTTTTCAAGGGTGGATGGGCTGCCAAGTGGTCCGAGAACCTCTTTCATCAGGAAGCAGACACTGGCATCTTCCCCATTCAATCCTGGACCGACTTCGAGCAACAATTCCAGAGTCAATTCTTCCTGGTCAACATGGAAGCAGACACTATCAACACTTTGGAGGGGTCTTCATACTATCAAGGAAACCAGACAGTAGACGATTACTTAGACAGTTTCCTGATCCTGACCTTGGATGCTGGATACACAGACCTCTAGACCCTAGTAGTAAAATTCCGCCATGAACTCAAATTGAACGTCCAAAGTTAAATTGCCACTATGTCCTTTGGATGACCCACAGATACCAATCTGGAGGCCTAGTACACAGTAGCCCAGAGGATCGACCAGGCGTGATTGGCAAATAAAGCATTCCAATCTACGCTTCAGTCAACGACCACGACTCCTGTACGCTCCACCCTTCCTAGACTAATCCCTTTTTTGGTACTTTGCCCCCTATTCCACCAAGACTTCCTCTGTCTACACCATCTGGAGGAGTACCCATGGACATAGATGCAGTCTGGAAAATACACTCTTTACCTCTGCGTGGGTGCTATCAGTGCGGAGAGGCCAACCATCTTGTGAAGAACTGCCCCCACTACTTGGACACCCAGAGGTTAACTGCAGAGCAGAAGAAGAAATTGATTAAAGACTTAATGTCCCTGAAGGATGCAGTGGAGGAAGAGGAAGTTTGCTCAACCCTGGAGGAGGATTTTGCTTAGCACAACCAGCGAAAAGTATGCCCCGGTTGCCACTAGTTAATAGGTTTGCTGTATTAGACATAGAAGAGATCAATACAGATATCTGTGAGCCTATAGATACACCCTCCCTCTCTCTCTCCACTGTAAGGAGACATCTAGGGTCGTGCTTAGTGAGTTCTGAGGGTCTGTTCTATTAATGGCCCAGTGACAGATTGTGTATCGCACTCCTATCATTCCTGACTTCTTCTGTCTGTATCATGTGGTATGATGCCTATTATTAGTTATTCTAGGACATTCTGTAATTATAGGTTGGTTGCCATGGTGCTGTGTGCCTGACTATCTAATGTAGTATATATACTAGCAAGTGTGTGTAGATATATCCCCACTTGAATCTCAAACTAACTTCCGGAACTATCCATTAGCTTAAGGGTGATCGCCTTTGAGTGGTTCCCTAACATTGTACAGCCACTGTAAAAGTAGTATAAGTAGTAGACCAATCCAACGAAGAACTCTATCAAGTTCTTCCTGAACATCCACCTAGGATGATCACTAAGAACTATCACAGTCCTTCGATAACACATAGCAATCTTGAAGAGGGGATGAATGTAAGGGAACAGCTCTATTTCCACCTCTGAACTGTATAACAATACTCCAGAGCAGTCTAAGCCTGTTTAAGTATTACTAAAGTAATACTTGAACACACTAGTATAGCTCCGATCACACTGACCCTAACACTAAAGAATGTAAACTTAGTATATAATGTAGAACATCTCTTCAGGAGCCTTACCCTAATCTCTGAGGATTCTCCTGGAGTCTTGTGCCCAGTTACCCTTACACATCTTGTCTTATGAAAGGATAGGGGTATAGGGTATAAAACATTTACCAACTCAACCTCTCACCAAGATCACCTCTTTTACACTCAAGAGAATTGCATTTATAATCTCAAGAGCTTCTGAAATGAAGGCAAGGGCCAAGGAGGCTCCTCTTTATCAATCTCCACTCTGAGAAATATATTATGATCTTACAAACCCCAGGACTCAATTACAAGAAAAAGGAAAAGGAAACTCTTCATCCCACTGACCTCCCTTGCATTTCTCCTCCATGATAATGCCATGCAGACATAACAAATGTCATTTCCCTATCCTCTATATCCATCAGACACACCTATGTGATCCTGCTCTGCTCCCATGTGCCACCTGGTATCAACCTCCTCTATCTTTCTAACTGGCTACTTCCTATTCCGAACATGATCTGGGAAATGTCCATAACTTGGGTAAGCCCAATAGTAATGGGATCGTATGTCACTGATAGACTTTTTGATCTGTAAGTTAATATCTCATTAGTTTGTGTTCACTCTAGATTGAAATTATACTGCATTGCAAAGATACTCCAAAACTTCTGCATCCTGGGACCTCAGACCTTGATGGTCTGCCTCTGACAAACCTAATGCTGGTCCATCAGTATTACTCCTTTCTGTAATATGCCATTCTAGCATATAATATCTATATGACTGCTTTCTAGGAATACAAGTTCCTGGTTCTAGACTATTCCTAGGGCTCATAGGAGGACTCTGGAGCAGACTCAAAAGTGAAAAACAGAAGTATAAGGGCCTCTCCTGTTATATTTCTGCAGAAAATATGTCTGTAGTATAATAATATGGAGTAGAAGAAGCAGGTATTGAAGAAGTTAGAGAAGGTAAACAAGTTGGTTGTCCAGACCTGAAGGGTTACAGATGCACTGGAGAGAATAACAGGGATGAGGTTAAAGACTCCAGAGTCCAGAAGAGAGGAAACAGAGACAGTGGAGAGGATTGACAAGGGAAAAGGCAGAGAGGTAGTGGAGGAGAAGTACAATAACGAGCAGTCCAAAATGGACATTGAGGATGGAGGAGATGAAAATAATGGAATAGAAGGGGTAGAGGAAGCAATTAGGACTCCAGTGTCGTCTGTGTGGTGAAACAGAGTAGAAAAAGAATAAGAATATAAAATTTTGTAATCAGTTTGAATAAAATTTGTGCTTTCAGAGGAGTGGTTTGATCCCTATTCCCCCCTTAAGGCTTGGCATCCCATTGCCTAGTGACAAGAGTAAGAAATTGAAGTATTAGAGTTATGGCTATAGACTTCTGTATAAGTAAATTATGGAATAACAGAGACGAACTTTTTTGAAAAAGTTCATTGGTGGTGGTCCAGATAGTGAGATAGAGATAGGTACAGAAAACCTAAAGTGAACATGGAGGTCCCAGATTGAGCATGGAAGCTCAGCAGAGACTAGAATTTGCAGAGGAGTTGTCAAAGTAACAAATTTGACGAGTTCAGAGCAAAGTCGTTAGACAGAAGTGGTAGTCAGAAATTTGACTATACCAGAGTGGTGAACCAATGAAAGTTGAAAACACTAAACAGATGCTAGTACTTCAGGCAGAAATAGTGGGATAAGTTGTGATTCTATTCAGTCAATCAACAGATTGGCAGCAAGATATATCATGGTTCCCAGACCAAGAAGCAAGACAGGACAAGCAGAGTGGCATGGAAGCCCAAGATTCATGCAAAAGCCAGGGGAAACAGGAGTAGAAAGTTGCCAGAGGTAGTCATAACATGAAGAATATAGACCGAAGTGGAGGATTTGACAATAATTATTGTTGTATAACCAGAGAAATATAGAAGAATACAGAATCAAATTGAAGTACCAAGCAAAGCAGAGAACAGACTAAGAACAAAATAAGAACAGGCAGAGCAGAGACCAATCTGTCAGGAATGTATGGAGCAGAAGACTAAGAAGCAAAAGCAGAGATAGATTGGTAGAAACAGAAGACCTAGAACAATAACTCTAAAGAGAAATTGCTATCAAGTCTAGAGAGTGAGTCTACTAATATAGTGACTTGAGTTTGACTAGAGACTCCATGTCACAAAAAAGTGACTACTAAATAGTATCATGGAGGTATAACAAAATACCTATTCAAATGAACTACATAAATAGCTGGACCCTTATTAGCAAGTAGTCTTGCTAACATCGTTCTTTTGGTGTAGTGGTAAACCATACAGTATGTGACTACTGGTCCATAGCACAACTGTGACACTCTGGGATCCTAAAACCAGAACCAGAAGTCAAGAATGACAGAACAGAAGCAGAATCAGAGAGCTCCAACAATGGAATTTGTTGTGAAGCAGGGAACAGACTACTAGTAGGAGATTTAGAGACTATGGAACTAGAATCAAAAACAGACAACAACAATTCAGAGTCAGAGTCAGAGAGATCTGGAGATAGAGTATGTGTAAGGGTGACTGGGGCACACAAGGCTCCAGGAGAATCCTCAGCTAATATTACAGTTTGTAATTATAATACAACTCACCTCCAGGAGAATCCTTAGAGAGATTAGGATGAGGTTCCTAAAGGGATATTCTATATTATATACTAAGTTTACATTCTTTGGTGTCAGGGTCAGTGTAATTGAAGCTATACTAGTGTGTTTAAGTATTACTTTAGTAATACTTGAACAGGCTTAGGTTGCTCCAGAGCATTGTTATACAGTTCAGGGGTAGAAATAGAGCTGTCCCCTTACAGACACCCACTAATATCCTGTTGAGATCCCAAAGGCCATAATCATAAACATCATCCTCTGGTATTTTCTGGTCAGCTTGGTAGTGGTTCATATGATATAGTTTGTGCTTGACATCATCACATAGTCCAGCCTTGAATTGATCCCAGAGTAAATAAGGCTCAGCCACTTCATCAGTCAGCAAGATAACTGCCAACAACTAATGACATGCCATTCTAGGCTGCATTGCAATTGCTTCCTCCAAGCAAATCCTCTACTCATGATCATCCTCCAGTAATCCCCTTACCATATATGCTTTCTTGAATGTATCAAACACTTGGCCATTCCAGGTCCTGAGATACTCCCAACTCTTTCCACCTTCAAATATAGTCAAAAGAAGTTATAAGAAGAACTGCTCTCCCTTTGATGGTGACACAAAGTACATCCTCCCAATTACTCTAGTATATCATCTTGGATGCCATGACTTGTTTTTGGTATTTCAGGTATAGTGTTGAGAAAACTGCCAGTAGGTAAAGCCCAAGCCATCATCATATGCAGAGTTCTAGTTAAACCAAGCAGTCAGCTGAGTCTTCTCTACATTTTGCCTAGTTAATACTTCATTGACAGTCTGGTATGTATGGAAGTTGATATAGTGTTTATTGGAAAGATGAATAGGAAGACATTGGACAGCTGGTGACTCTCCATGCATATTGAATTCAAAAATCTTCCAACAAGCTTCTATTGGACCAATAAACAGACCATCCAAATGAGCCTTGATCTCATCCTGCATCCCACCACTAATCTCCATAGTTGCTCTATTAGAACCCTTGTAGATGTACTTGCTCAGATACTTGACAGTTCCCAATCTAGCAGAGATCTCAACATTGAGATGATAATCAAAGAGAAGAAGAAGTTGAGGACAGTAAGGGACTACATATTAATTGGTGAATCTGGCTCTATTGCATTCAAAAACCAAGTCATTGTTAGGCCTAGTATAAAGTGGATAACTGTTCTCAGCCTAATCTGTTCTCTCTCTATACTCCTTAGGAAAGTGTTTACTATATTTTCCATTGACCATATACTTGACTTGGGAATTATCAGCTCCATATGGACCATGCAACATGGATTTGGTGACTTTTGCATAGAAAAGTAGCTATAGTTAAGAGTCAGGAAGTTGAGCTAAGATCATGGAGTTTATGTGATGAGAGTCTCAAATGCAATGTTAAGGATGAAGGAAGATGAGCAAGTAGATATGGAAAAGACCTCTTTTCTGGAACTCAATGGTATGGATATGAGCTACAGAAGTACCAAAGAAGCTATTATCAATAAGCTTAAGAAGTGCTTTTTTCTTCTGCTCAAAGACCTATAATACAATGTTAGGATGATCAGTAGCTGTTTGACCAGAGAAGAGACTATGAATAATTTCTGGCCACTTGAGATTAGCTGTCATAGTAAGGAAGAGATCTGGTTTATGAAAGTATCTGCAAATAGCCATAGTATCCTGAAACAACTGGGTCATAAACCTAAGACTCCCCACATGAGAAGAGAGAAGAATAAGTTTGCATCCCAAAGGCCCAATATCTTCTCCATTATGCCTATCATGCACAGCAGCATCTGTCATGACTTGGCAAAACAGCTAAAGTTATTATTTATATTTCTTTTATATTTCTTTTCTTTTTCTTTTATCTTGGACTTACTACACAGAAGAGAGTGCAGGAAAGTGTCACATCACAAGTGTCACATAGTCACAATCACATGACAGGAAGTCACAACCTCACATCATATGATGTCATATGATAGGTCACATGATAGGCATGAGAAAGTAGTACACAAACCATGTGGTAGTTATATAAGTAGTGTAAAAAATCTAACAGAGACTCTATTGAGTTCTCTTTGTCAATCACTGAACAAAGAGCAGTTGGCTTTATTCCAGCTTGGAGTTTAGCTTTCTTACAGCATCCTTTAGTCCCTGGTAAAGCTCAGATCTAAGAGTATGTTGATGTGTCCTAGCCCAGTTGAGTTTCCTCTGCTCACAATTTGCCTATGTATCAACAACAAACTGCTGGAACAGCTTTCTACTATAGAAAGGAGTGGCTGAGGACCATCTCTAACATAAATATGATAGGCATAGTAGCAGGTATTAGACACTGCCTATGAGCGAGCTTGTTCCTCCCTATCTCTTTGCCTTACATTCTTCTCTTGTTTTCTAAGTTGGGCACCATGGACTGGAATTCTTGAATGCTACCCATTCTCCTTCTTTGGAAATAACAGAACATAATGAAGAGCAGCATATAAAGGACTATTCTAGCTAATCCATTCAAGTTGTCCTCCTTTTGCCTATAATACCACATCTGTAAGGGTGACCGGAGCGAAAACACTCCAGGAGATTCCTTAGTTAATTATAGTTTATGAAGTATGTTACAACCTACCTCCAGGAGATTAGATGAGGTTCCTAGAGGAAATAATCTATATTATATACTATAGTGTCCTTATGTCCCTGCATTGGGTAACCAGGGTCTGAACAATGAAAGTGCACTAGGAGGCAATGGAGTGCTCTTGGAATGATGGGGATAAGACCAAATATTATATAGTAATATTTGATTAGCTGCAGGGTCACTCCAGAGGACTGATATGGGCTCTGGAGTCATTTGTAAGGGATCCCCTTACAATATCTCTATTATCTAATACATAGTGTACCCTACTCTCAGGAATAATAACTACAATTTCTTCAGCAATAGGCAGGTTATGAGTTCTTTGATCCTGTTGCAAATTGACATATAGCCTAATTGTGATCTCCTCTTGCTCCTCTACTGGCTTTTCCCTAATGAGTTCATAGGCATGACGATAATGTCCAATATATAGGTAGTTATCCAAGAGCATTGTTTGAAGATTATCCATTACTACAGGATCCAAGTTATTATTGTTGGCCCTCCTGACATTGAGCTGCTCTGCTGTATCAAGGATATAGATTTGTGTATACATTGAAATCTGATCACCATAAGAAAGAAGAGCACCAGTGAGATGATGAAGCTCTCCTATAATGATCGACCTTATTGTCTTCAGGTGTTCTATACATGGACTGCTTCTTTATTTCATATTACTTCATATATCTAATAGCTCAGTCAGTGCCTTACTGGTAGGGCATGTTCTTTACTCAGCAGACCTTATGTCTGCCATATGTATCCCTCACATACTCCTCATGGTACATAGGTATATATACAGTAGATACTCTCCTATATTCCTTACGCTTTACCAATTGTATCATTCTCTTCTTTCCTTTACTCTCAATTCATCCTTGAGTCTTTACTTGAGTGTTGCAACCTGAGTTACTTCTTGAGGTCATAACATCTCTTTAGATTTTAAAACAGTAGGGACCTGATTGCCTAGTAACTGAGTTGTTGGTTTTGACTCCTACTAAAGTCATAGCAAATGCTGTATTATACTGGCATATATTTTTGTGAAATTCTCTTGAGAAATAATCATCTCCAGTCAAGTAGTTATGAAGAATTCCAGTAAGTAGTTGAAAGGAAGGTAGTTGGACCTGTTCTTGCAGACAGCACATGCCAAACTTGGGGAGATTGACCAATGAGGATCTCAGCTTCTCACAATCAAAGTGAAGAGCATGACAGTGAGGACAGATAACAGTTAACATGCTCAAGTTGAGATAGTGAGTATTGTTCTCTAGGAATGGCTGTCCAGCTGGTGGATAAGGTCTAGGCTAAAGAACAGATGGTGGGATATTATCTGGAACAATGGCATCTTGAATCTAGTTTAACTGTTAACAATGTAGAGTTTTGGTATTCAAAGATTATTATACCTGAATCACATCATCTTGTATATCTAACTCTTGAATGTTTCCTTCCTCAACATCCTATTAAAATTAATCAATATTCATTTATAGACAATGAGTGAAATATGTTACTCACAACTCTCAGAATGTTTTCTTGCATATTTTGATCCACATATAGGTCCCTATTACCTCCTCTATTCTGCTGTTCTTCATAATCAAGAGCATCTCTATTCTCATTTCTCTATCCCTCTATTATTTGATTGATTTGAACTACATGAGTAGATTCAACTCTTTTTGCTACTTGTACCACTTCTAACTGTTTCACTACTCTCTGTTGCTATAACTGTCTCTCTTCTATCTGTCTCTGTCTTTCTGTCTCTACTCTTGTGATTTGCAAATAATTAAGAAGTTGATTTTGTTGAGCAAGTTGACGTTGGTGCAAGTCAAGTATAGCATCATCAAGATTTTGTGGAACATATGCAGAAGTTAAGTGGAATTTAGTTCTTCTTCTTCCTCTTCTTCTATTCAAGACAGGAGTAGCAGGTTACTGATCTCTCTGTGCTTGTTCCTTGGCTCTCCTAGCTTGGCATCCTTCTTCAACAGCATCCATGTCTCACAATTGTCTTACTGTTCACTTACAGCTACTTTAAGAAAAAAGGTATACTATTGCTCCTAAGAAGAAGACCTCTACTCTAGATCCCTCTTTTAATGAGCAGTTGTCAATCCTGTGCATATACAGATCACAATGGACCTCTAGTACCAGGTTTATAATAGAAGAGTTTACAGATATACTACTATAGCACTGCTCAAAGAAAAAGTCCTTCTAGGAGAGGAGACCTGAGCTTACACACTCCAAGCTCTTCACCACAGTTATAGAGTACTATCCCCTTTATACCTAGGGCCTGGTTTCCAGTCAAGGTATAAAGAGAGTAGAGAGGTATAAGAGAGCAAAAAGAAGAGTGAGGAAGGGTGGGGAATAGTAATTATGATTTGAGAGAGTAAACTCAATGATGAGCTGGCATTGTTTGTGCATGTTATATTCCTCTTATATATGTATTTGGATTGAATTATGAAAAGAAAAGAGTTGTGATGGTTAAATATTTTGTCAAAAATTCTTTAAATAAGAAGAAAAAAAGAAAGAGTCAATCACTAATTTTTTCAAAATTATCTGCATTTTCCCTGATTTCATTTGAATTTTTGAGTGAAAAGAAAGGATGTGGGAATGCTTAGGTAAAATTTAGTCAACAGTTAGTCAGTGGTATCATCCCAGGTTTCTTGCAACATATATACTAGACGAGGTTTTCATCTGGGCCTCTGGCCCTTCTTGAACCCTCTACTAATTCTGCATTATTAAGTTTGTGTTGAAGTCAGTCTGCTATGCTCCCTTCCTACAACAGTCTGTGTGATAGTAAGTGGTGTTATTTATCAGGTTGCTTTGCTCCCTTCCAACAATGGTCTGCGTCACAGTGAGCAATATTGTGCATCAGGTTGCTGTGCTCCCTTCCTACACTGGTAATCTGCACTGTTGTGTGTCAGGTTGCTCTACTCCCTTCCTTCACTGGTAGTTTACACTGTTGTGCATCAGGTCACTCTGCTCCCTTCCTACAACAGTAAGGCCACAGCCAGCTTGCTTTGCTCACTGCCTGTTCCAATTTTATTCTCATTTGTCCTAATTTATTTGAATTTATTTGAATTTTGTAGAGTTTTTGAGT
>Ga0153965_1000361_pt1 | contig 10082 bp, 8 predicted proteins | sample TSFL049MetaG_FD_104707 | JGI IMG/M metagenome (GOLD analysis project Ga0153965, IMG submission 104707) | Attine ant fungus gardens microbial communities from Florida, USA - TSFL049 MetaG | ecosystem: Host-associated > Fungi > Mycelium > Unclassified | place: USA: Florida, Paynes | collected... | reverse complement strand
GCACCGCTCAAGGAAAGAGTCCTTCTGGGAGAGGAGACCTGAGCTTAGTCACACACTCCAAGCTCTACACCACAGTTGTAGAGTACTGTCCCCTTTACACCTAGGGCCCAGCTTCCAGTCAAGATATAGAGAGAGTAGAGAGGTATAAGAGAGCAAAGAGGAGGGTAGGGGAGGGTGGGGAATAGTGACTATGATTTGAGAGAGTGAACTCAATGATGAGCTGGCATTGTTTGTACATATTATGTTTCTCTCACACATACATTTGGATTGAATTATGAAAAGAGGAGGATTGTAATAATTGAATATTCTGTTAAAATCTGCTAAAATAAGAGAAGAAAAGAGAAAGGGAGTCACTAATTTTTTTCAAAATCTTCCTATTTTATCAAGATTTATATTCTATTTTTGAGTGGAAAGAGAGGGTGTGGGAATGCTTAGGTGAAGCTTTGTCATGCTCACTCAGCTGCCATCATCCCACATTCGGTGCAGCATACATACTAGATAAGGTTTTCATCTGGGTCTCTGTAAGGGGTACACTTGGTGAGGCACCCAGTCATACTGCAGTATAGTAAGGCAGGTGTCTTAAGTTAGAGCAATGGATAGCCCAGGAGCTCAAACTATTGTTGAGGTAAGGTATTCTACTGTACATCACTAGCTACTTATACTAGACTAGCCTGGTCTGTGCGCCAGTCGCCATGGACACGTACATCAGGACAATAATAACTACACTACCAGATATAGCTATGTAGTACTGTGATGGAGACCTAAACTAGAGGGAAGGGAACTATAGACCGCAGACTCCGAGGATCCGTGGGAACACTAGATGATGTGAACCCTACCAGGTTATCTAAGCAATCTCAGGCTGTCCCCTTACAGTCTCTGGCCCTTCTTGAACTCTCTACTAATTCTGTGTTATTAAGTTTGTATTGAGGTCAGTCCGCTATGCTCTCTTCCAACAATAGTCTGTGTAGCAGCAGATAGTGTTGTCCATCAGGTTGCTTTGCTCCCTTCCAACAATAGTCTGTGCAGCTGCAGATAGTGTTGTTCATCAGGTTGTTTTACTCCCTTCCAACAACAATCTGCATTACAGTGAGCAATACTGTGTATCAGGTCACTGTGCTCTCTTCCTTCACTGTTAATTTGCACTGTTGTAAGTCAGGTCGCTATGCTTCCTTCCTATAACAATAAGATCACAGTCAGTGTGCAAATTGTACATCAGGTCACTCTGCTCCCTTCCTACAACAGTGAGGCCACAGTTAGCTCGCTTTGCTCACTGCCTGTTCCACTTTTATTTCAATTCATCCTAATTTATTTGAATTTCTTCTGAATTTATCTGAATTTTATAGAGTTTTTGAGTGAAAAGAGGGGTTATGTGACAAAGTTGCTTGGTCAGTTCTGAGTCAGCAGCCATCTTCCCACATCAGTCTTGCATACATACTAGACTAGATTGGTGGGAACTATTTTTGTCATGTTCTCAATTGTTTTTGTTCTGAAATATCTCATTAATGAGCACTGGAATTTTTCTCATGGCTATGAGCCACTGTTTTGGATCTCAGCCAATCAGTATGTGCCATCGCCTAGAGTGGTAACAGAGATACCCCAAACGAGTATGGATCTCTCAAACTCAGAGCTCAATGGAAAGTGGATGAACAAAGAGCTATTGAGAGAACTCGAGCAAAAGGAGCAGGAGGTAGCAAACCTGCTGGAGTGAGAATGCAAAGCACATTGTGTCCTCAGCTGAAGTACTTGCAGATATTTAAATGACTAGGTGAACTAGGAGTTCTAATGAGCTGCTCTACTCAAGTCTTCGCTCAAAACATGTCAGCAAATCTAATTGTCTAGACTGCTCCCTGTACAAAGCCTCTGTCAAATTCATTAGAACAGTTTTTCCACCTTATCAGTGTCCCTGTTGGAAAGGAAGAAGGTCATGGCCTTGGTACAGTGACAACGTGCTTATTATGCGAATATATGTTAGGCCAGAGAGACTGCTTGAGTAAGGAGCCCAAGGCACACAATTACACTTGCCATATACAATTTTATCTTAAAGATCCATTGCCATTACTAGTACATAAAAAATTGACAGTCATATACTTTGTGATGAGGATACAACTGGGGGCGAAAAGTTCAATCTTTACCTTTAATTGCCTAAATGCTACAAGTAATGAACAGTCTGTTGCTCACGGATAGCCAACCTGATTTCATCCTGATTTCTACTAGCTGATTCTCCACCTCCTGTTGATCTGCTCCTAGCCTGAACCTTGGCTAAGGCATCCTCGATATCCTGAAGAAGCACCCAGTGTAAATAGTTGAATTCCATGCCAGATAGGAAGTGACAAGCCAGGTCAATGACATGTTGCCAGGCATACATAAGCTCCTTAAGGCCTGCAAAATCTGGATTGATGTGCATCAGAAACTCACAAAACTTCTTTTCTTTGCTCAGGATGCCCAGTTTTCAGAGCTGAGATTTCCCATCACCACCAAATACTCCCAAAGCATCGTGCAGCTTTGGAGTCATTTTGCTGAGATCCTTTCCTGGCCCCTTGAACCTGATGATCAAATACCCCATCACCCACAGGAACAACTCAGCATCATTGATTGTATTGTGCAGGAACTTAGCAAAATTGGGATGATTTAGCAAATAGCTCATGAATGCAGGCATTCCCTATGTGAGGTCAGGAAGGCTCGGGTGTTTGTGTTCAGCAATCTACTGTGACATGACCAGACCCAGGATAGCGCATATCGAAAGAAGGAATAGCATACAACTAGAGGAGATATTAGTCAGCTTCCCATAAGAGAATGATATTTACCTCTTCACACCACCCTAAATCTTGAAGTGTTCATAGTTCTACGACCTTGATACTCTCGGTCAAGGCACTCAGGTAGATGAAGGCCTTGGCAGGATTGCCCATCTTGGGATATAACAGCTTTATCAAACATGCTCAGAAAAGGTTTCTGGAACTGCTTCTCAATTTTCTCAGAGACACCATTTGCCACTGATTTGAATTGCCCAGTGAATTTAGCATGATCAAAATCAATGAGATGGCCCTCTCTATTGCTGACAATGATGTTATTGGTGCTGACATCTCATTAAACAATTTCTTTACAGTAGCATTTCTCATACTCTAGATACACATTAGCTAATGTTGTTTTTCTGCAGGCGATCTCATCTTCAATTGCCCCTTGGAATCCACACAGAAATTCAGTCATATTTGCACAATGTTGGATTATGTATCTGGGAATATTGAGTACCATCTGTACCAATGTGTGAGAGACAAGAGCTGTATAGCTTATTTCTTGCCTTGTTATAGATAAATTTAGGAGAAGCAGCTTCCAATCTTCAGTCTTGGTGCCTGTTTGAGTGCTTAAAGGAATTTTAACTATGGCACTTGTTTGACTTTTGAAAAGCATCAACTTGGCTCTTATTAGCTGCTTCAATGCAGATGCAGTTGTCTGAGGCAGTGACAAAATATGAGCCCCACTGCCTGCCTGCAATACATGACCTAAACTGGGCATTGACTTGGATTTTCTCGGGCACTTAGGATTGGTGGCAATGTCTCTTTGGATATAATTTTCTATTTCTATCTTCCTGTCATCTTTCTAAATAAATTCAGCTATCTTCAACTGGGAATCCAGTTGTACATGACGAAGAATAAATGCTTCAAATGGAATAGACCTGAGCTCTTGTTGAATTGTCTCAAGCGAGCGATTGCTGGTGGAGTCAGATGTATATGAAGAGTTGGTGAGGCTGACTGTCCTGTTGTCCAGCCCAGGCAGTCTTTGCCAGGATTGTTTCATCACATATAAATGTCCCTGAGAATCAGAAACAAGGTTAGCACATTGCTTCAGCTACTATAAGGGTCTCACATCTTCGTTTTTCTTTTTCCAGTCTTTTAGGGATACAACCTCCATTGCAATCGTTGCTCACCCCCATAGCCATTTTGTGTCCTGAAATGTGAGACAATGAACCATCACGTAGCATTGTTTTTTATACATGGTCGAAGTGCTATTACCATCCTCAGATTCACATGTGCTTTCAGTCATGGCCACAGATAGAGGCGCCTGTTTTCTTTTGTCAAATGCAGTGATTACCCAAGGGACAGTGTAAGCTAATAAAAACTGCTTCATGTCAGCTTTGTATGATGGAACAGCATGTGATTTATCCCAAATCTTAATAGATAAATCCCAGCCAAGGTATTGTGGTTCCAAAGTAGAGCAGCTGGCAATAGCAGTAATAAACAGGCAAGGATCCTAGCAATATCTTATCACTCTTCTTTCATCATCAATGTCATTAGATACTCACCTCATGGATATTCAACAGGGCAGAGGACATGACTCTGCTATGATCAAACAGATGCATACAAAACAAGTGTTCACTCAGTGTAAACACTATCACAAATAACCAATCAATACATTCCATGAAGATCTGGGTGATGTAGGTGGACAATTGATCTAGTGTGATGTTGTAGTCTATCTTGATCTCAATTACAGTAAATACCTGGAGCCAACGGCAAAGATCTTGCAGCTTTAAGTGTCATACTTAGTGAGTTGAAATCTGGTGACCACAAAAAAAAACAGATGGCACTTACATTATTTCCTTGTGATTCTCCATGGTCCCCAGGGTTTGCTGGCAGAGGATTATCATAAGCAAAGCAGGCATCAGGTGCCAAGACTAGGTTTGAGTCTGGATTACTTATTCTTGGTGATTAATTGTGCATATCAACCCAAGTTTCTCATAGATGACATTGACATTGATATTTTTCTGCCTTTTTGGCAATTGATTGGGTGATCTCAACAAATGGTTGATACAGCTCAAGCTCCCTCTTGTGCTTGCCAGACTGTGTTTCATCTGTTACATGTAGGCCTTGCCAGAATCTGCCATCATACAACTTTTCCTTCTCTAATTCTCTAAATATTGCTTGAGCTTTCTTATGAGAGAAAGGCAGTAGTTTCAAAAACTCTTTTGGTTCAGTTTCCTGTGTCATACAAGGAAGTCGCTCCTTGAAATAATTGCAGAACAGTTTTGCTTTGCTATAGGAAGGCAGGGGTGTCACTAATGCCGACATTAAAAAGATCTACAAGGAGAAAGGCATTAATATCACTGCCGGTACATCTACATATCAACTGTTACAAAGAAGAGCTAGAAAGTTCCCCATCACTCACACCACAAATCAAGTCTAAGTATAGTGTGCCAATAATTATCTTGGCATGGACAATAATTGAGTCATGCTTGAAACTATACAGTGTGCTACCCTCCCTACCCTCAATGCTAAACTTCCTTCTTGTATCTTGTTCTCCGATGCCATGAACCATGCTTCCATGATCCAAAGTATATGTCACTCTGGTGCTAAATATGTCATTTCCAAGTATAATAATCTCTTGGATTTGAAGGCGAAACTTAAACAACATCCAAAGGAAATGCACAAGATTGTCACTTTTGAGAGCATTAAATCTATGTGCGGCAGTGTTGGACCCATCAAGAAGACCTGCGATCTGGCTGAGCAATATGGTGTACCGACTTTTCTCAGCGAGGTGTGTCATATTGAAAATGATGGAAAAGTTTTTATATTGAATATCAATGTATCAGGTTCACACTGTTGGCCTGTACAGTCCCCACAGTGCTGGTGTCACCGAACATCTGGATCATGATGCTCACCATGCTGCTGGTCAAAGTCCTAATCCCATTCCCGGTTCTGTCATAGATTGTGTTGATATCATCACTGGTATGCTAATAGTTGCTGTGTCATCCCAGATGACCATATTGATTGCTGTTTCAGGTACCTTCAGAAATGCATATGGTGCTGTTGGAGGCTATATTGCAGGTTCCAAGGAATTTGTTGATATGATCTCATCTTATGCCTCTGAGTTCATCATCACAACCTCTCTCTCTCCTACAACTGTCACTGGTGCTCAAGCTGGTGTTGTTTACCAGTTAAACTATCTTGGTAGTCAACTGAAATAAATCAAGTCTGGGAAGTCAAGCATTGCTTCACAGAACTGGATATTCCTGTTGTGTATGTTTTGTTACTTATTGCCATAATAGCTTGCTCATATTTGATATTAGCCCTCCCATCCTCATTAGTGATGCAGGTCTTGCTAAAGTTACCTCCGACAAACTTCTCTCAGGCCACAATACTTGTGTGTAGGTCATCAATCATCCAACTGTTGCTTGTGGCAAGGAACATTTGTGGATCACTGTTGCTCCCTGTCATCACAAATTTCTATCTTCATTTCAGAGGCTACAAATGCATATGTTGATCTAGACAAGACCCACTGGTCAAAAAGTTCTTGTAGTCATCCATAGTCATCATCTTGGTTGTGCCAATCATTAACTTTGACAATGACTGAGATATCCAATTAATTCCTAAAGTCTCATGAACATCATCTCTTAGATGGTCGTCTCCTAATGCAACTGCTTGCTAAGATGAATCAAAGTCAGTGCTCTCATTGAACAAGAATCAAGTTCATGTATCCCCAAATTCAGAGATCACCAATTTCCCAATCCTATAATTGATACTCATATAACCATTCTGGCATATGAGTCCTCCAGGTCTTTGTGTCTTTACAATCTAAGTCCCCATACTGGTCTCGATTATTGAGTATAGTTGCAATCATCATTGTTTATTGATGACTGCCTAGGTCAGTCGTGTCTGCCCAGTTAAGAATGTAGTTGTCAGGGTCCTCATCTCCTATGTCATCCAATGAGGGGAATCTACTGACATCTATTTCAAGGTGAAGCTCATTAGCTTCTGCTTCTATATCTTGTATTTTACAGACTTTACTAGCATATGTATCTAGGCACCTAGTGAACTCTCATTGACCTTTTCACCAATCGATATTTGGATTATGCTTATACAAGTATGAGTAACCAATCATCATCTCCTTATTCCCTAGGTTAGTGACAAAGAGGTGTTAGGTCGTCTTGTGTGATCCAATTTCTACATAAGCTTGGACATACTTAGTTATTTGTCCCACCTTGTTGGGAGTGCCATTGTAAGGGGACATCTAGGGTGATACTTAGTAAGTTCTGAGGGTCTGATCCATTAGTGGTCCAGTAACAGATTGTGTATCGCATTCCTACTATTCCTAACCTCTTCTGTCTGTGTTATGCAGTGCAATGTCTATTATTAGTTATTCTAGGACATTCTGTTGATTATAGATCAGTTGCCATGGTACTGTGTATCTGACTATCTAGTGTAGTATATATACTAGCAAGTGTGTATAAATATACCCCCACTTGAATCTCAAACTAGCTTCTGGGACTATCCACTTAGCTTCTGAGTGATCACCTCTTGAGTGGTCCTCTTATAGCCATCCATATTGATTACATGATATGGATTTGCTAGTTTATGTATTACCAGATTATTATTTTCCATGACAACTCTATTGACAAAGTTTGTGGTAGCTCCTGAATCAACTAAAGCCTTAGTCTGTACTTTTTTGCCATATACCCAAAGTGTAACTGGAATTTTAAAGAAGGTAGTCTTGTTGCACACTATATTATTACAAGTTTCCAGCACTACTTTTGACTTTTGTGAGCTAATTGAGAGTATACTATTCTCTGACTGTAGATCACAGATGTCATATTCTACAGTCCCAAGAGAAAATCCAATTTGGGAGTCCTCTTTTCCTTCCCACTTGGGAGAACAGGATCAGGAATTTCCTCAATTGACATGCTATTTATATTGATGTTCTCAGGAGGGGATTCTGGGTTGTCACTTTCTTCTTCCAATAACTTCATTAGCTGTGCTCTAAACAACTGATTTTTATTTTTGCTTGGACCCAGTGGAGATGGTTTCTGAGAAGAAGTTTTATGAGGACATTTGTTCTTATTGTCAGGCTTGTCATAACAGTCTACAGAATTATACAATTTTGCCTTATTCTTAAAGCCTTTTCTAGTACATATCTGGCAGTATTGCAAGTTCTTCCCTTCTTTTTTCTGAATATCATCTATTTCCATTGCATTTGGGTCCTTCTTTCCTCTACTCTTCTCTACATTTGCCTTTGGACCAAATATTGCACCCTAGGCCTTGTCTGGATATAAGGCCTTATATGCTTACATCAACAATTTTAGATAGTTATCCCAGTTCTTGGGAGATTGATTTGTGATTTTGTATATGATGAGTACATTTTGCAGCTCATCAGAGATAATTTCTTTCATTTTGTCAATGTGAACTTTATCACTATAATTGACAATTCTTGCTAATATTCTGTATTGTTCAGCATACTTGACAAAGTTCTTTTTAACTAGGTCCTTGTTGACCCAGAGTGCCGTTAATTCCTTTTTCGCTCTCTTCTTGTCATCTCGTTGTCCATAGATATTTTTTAATTCCTGGACAAAGTCATTCTAGAATCCAATACCTTGTCTGTAAGGGGACACCTCCATTTCTATCTCTGAATGGCATGACAACACTCTAGAGCTACCTTAGCTTGTTTAACTAGTAATACTTAAACATACTAGTTTAGCTCCGATCCTGCTAACCCTGATACTAAGGGATGTATATAATGTAAAAGATCCCTCCAGGAGCCTCATCCTAATCTCTGAGGATTCTCCTGGAGTCTTGTGCCCTAGTCGCCCTTATAGCAGATTAGGATTCTTGAAATGGAGCCTTGGACTATCCCAGTGGACAGCCACCCAATAGATTGCCCTCCTCTGTCATACCCAGCCCTCCGGAAATTCCGCTCTCCAGATGTCATTGCCTCTGGACACTTCCCAAGGCATAGCTGACATCTTAGGATATCTGCAACACCATCTCCATGAGCTAACAGAGAGACAAAACATCTCTGAGAACAACATCAACACCACACTCACAGCCTTGACTGCACAGCTACAGTAACTTATACAGCTAGTAGCTAATTCCCCCCCTTCACCCATACCACACACACCTCCCCTGCTCGTACCATCTCCTCTGGTGTTTCCGCCACCTGCTCTGACAATGAGACAGACATGTCCCAAGCTCTTCTGTCCTCTGAACTTCAGCGGAGAACGTCACAACAGCTGTACATTTTTGAACTCCTGTTCTCTCTACATCCACTTGGCCCTAGAGCAGTTCCATGACAAACAAGAGAAAATCCTCTGGGCCCTCACATTCTTCAAAGGTGGTCATGCTACCAAGTGGTCCAAAAATGTATTCCGTTAGGAAACAGACACTGGTATTTTCCCCATCCAAACCTAGGGGGACTTTGAACAACAGTTCTGGGTTCACTTCTTCCCTGTTAATGCAGAAGCAGATGTGATCAATGCTCTGGAAGGAGCCTCCTACCACCAAGGAAGTCAGATAGTAGACGATTATCTGGACAACTTCCAGGCCCTGGTCTCTGACACAGGTTACATAGACCCCTGGACACTAGTAGTGAAGTTTCAGCGAGGTCTCAGGTTAGGCATTCAGAACCAGATCGCCACTATGCCATATGGATGACCTGCCAGTACCGACCCCAATGCGTGGTATAGAGCAGCACAGAGGATTAACCAGGCGTGACTCACCAATAAGGTCTTCCAGTCCGTGTCACGCTTCGCACCTTCCACATCACCTAAGACTGTCTCTGCTTGACCCTCACCTTTGTCCGTGGCAAGATTGCTCCCCATTCTGCCTCTTCCAGTTGTTCCAAAACCTCTGCTGCCTACTCTGTCTATGGAAGTCCCCATGGATGTTGACACAACTAGGAAAGCAAGGTCCTTGCCTCCACGAGGGTGTTACCAATGCAGAGACATGAACCATGTAGTCCAAGACTGCCCCTACCATATGGACATCTGCCAACTCACCTTGGAACAGCGGTGTTATGCCGTACAAACGTTTAGGCAAAATAAGTGACATTTTATACCTTAATAATGAGAATAACCAGCTCGAGAGATGAGTTTGGCCCCCCAGAGATATCCATTAGATACCCAGTCGTGGACTCGAGCACACTGCTTGAGTAGCAGAGTAGTGGCTGTGACCACCACTACATATGCCTCATGGAGATTATCCAGAGAATTTCATAACAGATTTATAACAGAACTCCCCTCTAGAGTGCTCTTGAGAGCAGAAAGGACCTTAGAAGAATGTTTTCTATAAGGATGATGTCATATTTTGGTGGCAGTGACTTAT
>Ga0153965_1000360_pt1 | contig 10098 bp, 6 predicted proteins | sample TSFL049MetaG_FD_104707 | JGI IMG/M metagenome (GOLD analysis project Ga0153965, IMG submission 104707) | Attine ant fungus gardens microbial communities from Florida, USA - TSFL049 MetaG | ecosystem: Host-associated > Fungi > Mycelium > Unclassified | place: USA: Florida, Paynes | collected... | reverse complement strand
TAAGATTTGATTCTTAATTTATTTTTTTATTTTTTTAAAATCTCTATACATCTACACAAAAAAACTCCCCTTAACAATTTATTGACATTACATTTATAGGGGATATAGAATAACACCTGATCACACTGCCTTTTTATACAAAATTGGTAAAATAAATTAGTTAAAGAACTATTCAAGTGTTTTTAGCTTATTTAATTTCTTCTTAACACCAGATACTATTAAATAATTACTTGAGTTTGCATCTTTTTAATAGAAATTATTAATTAAATAAAGTTAAATAAGATAAATAATGAAGGTAAATATAAATATCATTACTTTTATAGTAACAGATACACTGTAAGGGGATGCTCTAGAGTAGCTTAGGTAACCTGGTATGAGTAAGTATTATCTAGCTTGCCCTTGGATCCTCAGAGCCCACTATTCATAGTTTCCTTCCCTCTTGTTCTTGTTGTCATGGTTAGTACTATATAGTCTTATTAGGTATGGTAGTTATTAGTGTCCTGATCTGTGTTCTCTTAGCGACTGGCACACAGACTGGCTAGTCTAGTATAAGTAGCTAGTAATATATTTATCTCAACATTGATTAGAGCTTCTGGGCTATACATTGCTCTTACTTAAGATGCCTCTTCCACTAACGTCGAGCATATCCTGGGTTGCTTTCAAGTAGTCCCTTATATACACTTGGATCTTATTATGCTGATTGTTTTGGCACAACTAGTGAGCAGTACTTAACAGTGCTTTCAGCTCACTTTTACAGTTCTGAACTGCTTTTCAATCATGCTAAAAAGTATCTTCTCAATAGTAGTTTACTGAAGGCAAGTTATACTTTTGGGATGTTAACAAGAGGATAGAAATAAAAAAAACACCATTTGACTCTTGGTTTACTAAGGATGGATTCTTTGCACTGTATGTAAGGATAACTTCAGCACTTGAAGTGATATGAGAACTGAAGTGTACATTGTACTACATAGTAGTTTATCTATGTGAAACTAGTAGCTGTTAGTGTTCCTTAAGAATGTAGAATAGTGCATAGGTTACTAGATGATGGCACTAATGAGAATTATTAGAATTAGGATCTTATGTAAGCCTGTGCAATGCAACTAATGAGATCAATCCCATCGTATATTGTTGGTAGGTATATTACATAATAGAGACACAAGTATATAGGTAGTTATTGAAGTTGGACTTATACTTCTTGTTGGAATGAACTGGGACTCCTATGCACTCAGAACAAAAAACTGACAAGGTTTAGCTCCTAACTTAGTGGGACATAGGATAGAAGTGTGGGGACAGCCTTTGGGCTGCCTGCACAATGACAATGACAATGTAATGTATGCCTTATCAGTTCTTTTCTATTCCTTTTCTTCTATTTTCTTATCTTCATTATTTGTTTATTTCTTTTATTAACAATTAATTACTTAGGTAATTAAGTAGACAAAATGTGACATAACGCAAAAAAATATATATATCCTTTACCCTCAACCACTAAACTAAAAGACCACTTTCCCCTCTGAACTCGCTATCCTTCCCACAGAAGTGGAAAGTTAAGCATTTTATTGTAGTGAGATAAGTAAGCAACCTATTAGAACACAAAGTCTCAGTCTAAAGTGTGCAGAACTAATTCATTGATGTATCTATTAGAACACAAAGTCTAACTACATCAGCATGATATATGAAATAGTCTAATAAAAGTCTTTACCTCAGTCTGAAGTGTGCAGAACTGAGGTGTAAGAAAAATCTACACTGGCAGACATACTTGCTTACTAATCAATCAGAAGATAATGATGAGAGAAAATAAAGACGAAATAATAGTCCACAGAGAATATATTCAATAAAGCATTTGGACAGTGAAAGGCCTTGTAGTCAAGGGAAGCAATATGCATATATTCAATGCATTGTAACCTCTGACCTCAGTTGTGTACCATTGTGGGTAATGTCTGAGATCAGTACCTTTTAACTTAAACCATCTCTCTAACTAGTGTTTATTATCTGTATAGCTACTACATTTATTAGGTTATTGGTCTCTCACTCCAGACACAGCTGAAATCACCAAACAAAATATTACAATGTCATCTACAGGATCAACTCCAATATTCACAGAAAATGACAAATTTGATAGGATGAACTGGACTTTATGGCAAAGACTCATCTATCTTGCTACTAATCCAAGAGGCGCAATGGGATACCTGGAAGGGTCTATCTAGTGGCCTATTAGGGCAAGAAATACAAGCATTCCAAACAAAGCAAGTACAGCACTAGCTCTAATAACTCCTACTGAGACAACTTAGAGCTCCACATCACCATCTCTTGAAAAGTAGACCAACTACGATATATGGTCAGCTTTTGAGCTGTCCTGAAAAAAGTGAGGTTCTGATAATCTGACCAGATCTCAATTTTATGTGGATGTCCCTCTAAATGGTGTTTGTATTCCTCTAGTCCCTAAATTACCACAAGTAGCTTCTTGTTATAGATTTCGTAGTTCCTTTCATGGACATCTAATGACTTGAAAAAGAAAGCTACTAGGTACCATAGGTTAGTTTGTATGTCTTTTTGTGATAAGACTGCTCCTGTTGCAAAGTCACTAATGTCGGTGAATAACTTAAAGAGATCTTCGTCATTTGGTATTCTCAGGACTAGGGCCGTGGTAAAGGCCTTTTTCAGCACCTCAAAAGCATTTTGTTGCTCAATGCTCCAATTCCAAGTACAATCCTTCTTGGTCAAGTCGGAGAGTGGCTTTAACATCTTAGTAAAGTTCTCAATGAACCTATGATAGAAATTTGCAAAGCCTAAGAATGCTTATACTTGCTTGACTTTAGTTGGTACTGGCCACTCTAGAACTCCTGAAAGTTTCTTTTTATTTATCTGTACTTTATTTTCTGATATTATTATGTCTAAATATTTGATACTACTTTGCTTAAAGAAACATTTTTCTGCTTTAGCGTAGAGGTCATTAAATTGGAGCCTTTTCAGCACTTCCTTGACCAGTCGCCTATGTTCCTTCAAACATGTCCTAAATATTAAAATGTTATCTAAATATACTATTACTAGTCTTATGTGAATCAAATCTCTAAGTATATCATTCATCATACTTTGGAAAGTTGCTGGTACATTAGAGAACCCAAAATACATAACATTTGCCTCAAAGAGGCCTCATCTTGTGATAAACACTGTTTTCCATTCATTCCCTTCTTTGATGCAGACATTGTTATATCCCCACCTCAAGTCAATTTTGGTAAAGATTGAGGCTTTGCTGAGTAATTCAATCAAGTCTGCTATTCTAGGGATTGGATAGCAATTTTTGACAGTAATTTCATTAAGGGCTCTATAATTCATGACAGGTCATAAGCTTCCATTGTGTTTCTTTACAAAGAAGAATGGAGCTGCTATCGGGCTAGTAGATGAACGGATATAACCTTTTCTAAGTTTCTCATCAATCCATGTGTCAAGAGAGTTTCTTTCCACTAGAAATAGCAGATAGACCTTTGCTGGCTTGGAAAGCTTTGTGCCTTCCATGAAGTCAATAGCATAGTCATATGGTTTTTGTAATGGCATTCTCTCTGACTTATGTTTTGAAAACACGTTTCTATACTCGTGTAACCATTTTGGCACATAAGCTTTCCAGGTCTTCATGTTTTCATAATTTGAGTCTCTATATTGGTCTCAATTGTTGAGTATAGTTGCAATTATCATCGCCTGTTAATAACTGTCTGGGTCAGTTGTGTCTGCCTAGCTAAGAATATGGTTGTTAGGGTCCTCATCTCCTATGTCGTCCAATGAGGGAAATCCACTAACATCCATTTCGAGGTGAAGCTCATTAGCTCTTGCTTCTATATCTTGTGTTTTATGGACTTTATTAGCGCATGTATCTGGGCACCTAGTAACCTTCCATTGATCTTTTTTTTGCCAATCTATATTTGGATTATGCTTATACAAGTACGAGTAACCAATCATCTTCTTCTTATTCTCTGGGTTGGTGATAAAGAGATGTTGGGCTGTCTTGTGAGATCCAATTTCTACATAAGCTTGGACATATTTTGTTATCTGTTCTGCCTTGTTGGGAGTATTATCCACATTAATTACATAATATGGATTTGCTAGTTTATGTATTTCTAGGTTATTATTTTTCATGACAACTCTGTCGACAAAGTTCATAATAGCTCCCGAATCAACTAAAGTCTTGGTCTGTTTTTTTGTGTTGTATATCCAAAGTGTAACTGAAATATTCTAATAGAAGTAGTCTTGTTGCACGTTACAAGATTCCAGTACTACTTCTGACTTTGCAGGCTAATAGAGGGTACACTGTCCTTTAACTGTAGATTACAGACATTATACTTTACAGTCTCAAGGTATAATCCAATTTGGGAGTCCTCTTTCCCTTCCCACTTGAGAGAATAGAATTAAGGATTTCCTCAATTGATGTGCTGTTTTATATTGACGACCTCAGGAGAGAAGTCTGGGTCATCATTTTATTCCTCCAATGGTTTTATCAGCCATGACTAATTTATCATGCTTGAATCTGGTGGAGATGGTTTCTGAAAGAGGTTTCTTTTTAAGGACACTTGTCCTTATTACCAGATTTGTCATAACTGTCCAGTGATTTTGTTTAAAGCCTTTTTCAGTGTTTTATTTTGGCAGTATCGCAAGTTCTTCCTTTTTCTGAATCTCATCTATTTTCTACTATATTCAGGTTCTTCTCTCTTTCACTTTCACTTCTTTTACCTCTGTACCAAATATTGTGCCCTGAGCCTTGTAAGGCCTTATATGCTTTTATTAATAGTTTTTAAGGTAGTTGTCCTATGTTTTTGATGATCAATTTGTTATAAGTGATAAGTGCATTTCACCACTTATCAGGGATAACTCCTTTTTTATCTATATAAACTTGACAAAGTTCTTCTTTGCTAGGTCTTTTGTTGACCCAGAGCATTTGTTAATTCCTTCTTATCTCCCTCCTTGTCATCTTTTCTTCTGTATTATTTTATGAGTCCTTAGGCATGGTTGCCCTAGGAACTAACATCCAACCTTGTACCTTGTCATATATAGCAAAGTATAGCAGCAGTGATATTGGTGTTTGTTGACTTGTTTGTAGTTTATAGTTCTTGAGTATGGTTTTCAAGGGAGTAAAAGGATAAAAACACCCAATTTTAGCTTCTTAATGCCATTATGTTACACTGAGTACCATCCCAGTCATATTATGTCTATGGAAGTGTAGTGTTAAGCTCTAGGAGAACTTCACAATTTCTAGTACTGGTTTGGAAAATCTACATTCTTAAGATGCTTACAAGCACCTTTTAATACTCTTTTTTAAGCTATGAGTTTGCAACCAATTTCTTCTGGCTTTTATAATTACATCCTATAGTCTATTGAACTATTTCTACAGAGAGTTATACTATGAATCCTCTATCCAGGTCTTGTTTTCACTCATCTTGGTAAAATGGTGACATGTGATCCAAGGTGGGTTTCAGAAGTTCTTTGTACTCCTTTATGTAATAATTTCTTTGTTTTTTCGAAAATGTAATTCTGGAAAACAGGATGTGAAGTAGAAGTTGTCTACTTTGTGCCAGCAATGGTCTGCTTTAACAAGCTTTTTTGTAGAATTTTTGTAGATGGAGTAGGAATTTCTTTTCTCTCCAGCAATAACTTGTTTGGTGCACTCTTCTATTTTAGCAAGAGGCATTCAGAAAAAGTCTTTTTTGGTGTTTCTGATAGCGAGCATGGTTGGGAGACAAGAGTGAGCACAACATCCCTATTTTAGCGGATGAAGTCTGTGGGTAGAAACTATACTATACTACTCTAAAAGTGTCCTTCCAACATTGATGATAGGTCCTGTCTTGAGAGAGGAGAGTTGATGTCATATCCAGTCTCTCTCACTGGCTTATGGAGGAGGAATAGGGGTCTCAGAGTGGTTCCAGCCACCTGCAAGGGTTTTTTAGAAATGTTTACACAAATCTAAAGTCTTTCAGGACTAGCTGTGATACACAAGCCAGCCTGCTTTCATTATTCTAAGAGACAGACCTTCCCCTTTACACCTGGGGTCCAGTCTACTATAGAAATAGGTCCTTGACAGAAACCTACTCTGAGCCCTCAGTAAGTCTTCTGTCCTTTTACAGAAACAAAGACACCTTTATAGCCCCCTGGACCCTCATCTGAAATGAACACAATCCCCAAGTTCTTTGCAGAATCAAGGGAGACAGAAAACAGTAGACTTAATAAACTATCACAAATGGTCACTTACTTAGTTTGTGATAGGTGGAAATATAGATTCAAAGTGCTTATGAGCAGAGTTAGACAAATGACAAAAGATGTTATTAAGTCTGAGGTCTAATTCTCAGACTATGAGTCCTTATATACAGAAAAGTGATGGTCTGTGCACTAGAATAGATTATCACATGCTACTACCTATTGTTCTACATATGGTAGTGCCTTTGTGCTATTAATAGTGATAACTTAACCATATGAAGGCTGTCCTTTGTTCTAAGAAAAGGACAGATGACTATCTATGAGTAATTAATGAAGTTTATGTGCAAACATTGAGGCCTTCATATCTCCACTGATACTGATCGCCTTGAGGTTGTTCTAGGCTCATTCTGAGTGATATGAAGAGGGCTTCTGATGAGCCTAGAACCAAAGCTTAGATCGTGGCAGTTTCTGAGATATTGGTAATTTGATAAACAGTACCATAGTGGTTACTAGTTGATCTGCCTAATATCTCAGCCAATATTGATTGTCTCAAGATGTGACTGGCATTGATCAAAAGGTCTTTTCAAGGGCTTTCAGTAACCATTGAGACCATGAGAATTGTCAAAGAATTGATGGAGATATGGCCAAATGAAGTTTATGACAATTTATATTTACTTTTCTTTTTCTTTTCTTTTGGACTTACTATATAAGAAGGAGCATGGAAAAGTATTATGTCACAAGTATCATATAAGTCACAGTCATATGATAAGAAGTCACAGATCATGTCACATGACAAGTTACATAATAAGTATGGGAAAGTAGTGCACAGACCATGTAATAGTTGTATAAGTAGTGTAAAAAATTTAATGGGAACTCTATCAAGTTTTCCTTATCAACTCAGACTTATATGTAAGGGTGACTGGGGCACCAGACTCCAGGAGAATCCTCAGTTAATATTATGGTTTGTAATTATGATACAACTCACCTCTAGGAGAATTCTCAGAGATTAGGATAAGGCTTCTGAAGGGATGTTCTATATTATATACTAGGTTTATATTCTTTAGTATTAGGGTCAGTGTGATTAGAGCTATACTAGTATGTTTAAGTATTATTTTAGTAATACTTAAACAGGCTTAGGTTGCTCCAGAGTATCGTTATACAGTTCAGGAGTGAAAATAGAGCTATCTTCTTACATTGTAGAGTGATTAAGTTGTCTAAGCTAAGTTGCTACAAAAAACTCATCAAGTTCTTTTTGTTCTTTAATATTTAATGGGTAAATTTTGCAATCTCTTAGCATCACATTAGGTACTAGTTCAATGGCATGATCCTATTTAGACTAGTTTGGTAATTTTTCAAATACTGCTTTGTTAAAAACTCAATTCTTAAAATCTTGATATTCTTGTGGTATGTCTTTCTCATGTTTGTTTACACTTTTGCTCCTTATTCTGATGTTCAGTTTCTCTCTTCTCTATATCTCTTTCTCCAAATTAACAAACAGTACTTTCTCATTGTCTTTTATCTCTTTTTCTTTTATCTCTTTTCCTCTTTTATCTTCCTCTAGTTCCCTTGGTATATATATTTTCCTACACTATCAGTGACAATTCTGTAAATTGATCAAAGAGTTCTTCTAGTTAATAGACAGATTGTGTTTCTGTAACTAGTCATATTCTAAGAATAGATCATGGTTGCCAAAGTTTGTTACTGATAATTGGATTAGTTCCTGGTGGTCACCAATGGTCATGTTTATTTCAATGACGTAATGTTTCTATCTTTGTTTGTAGAACTATCAGTGTTGTAACAGATAATTGAAAATAGTAGTTTGTGGGTGTTGAGATTATTCTCCTTTACAAATTTTTGACTTATGTATGAGCTTGAGCTTCCCAAGTCAACTAATGCTTGTTTGCAAAATATTCTTTGAGTATCAGTTCTTAACAGTTTGACCCAAACATTTAGTTGTTTGTCTCCTATTTTCTTGAGTACAGACAGCTCCTCTAATGCTTTCAGGGCTACTAGTACTTCATCATCTATCATCCTGTTCAGTTCTCTTAATTTTTCTTTCATACATTTTTTGTTAAGACTCTAAACCTCACAGTTGAATATGTGTTTCAACTTAAAGCTTATATCTAACACTTGATATCTTTACACTCCTTGCTAGAGGGTCCAGTTAAGATTTTGAGTGAAGTTATATCAGAGGAGAGATATCAACAAGACTTTGAGTAGCACCCTTGAGGTTGTCCTAAGACAATGTAAGAGGACATCTCCATTTCCACCCCTAATGGCATGACAACACTCTGGAGCTATCTTAGCCTGTTTTACTAGTAATACTTAAACATACTAGTTTAGCTCTGATCCTGCTAACCCTGGTACTAAGGGATGTAAGCCTAGTATATAATGTAAAAGATCCCTCCAGGAGCCTTATCCTAATCTCTGAGGATTCTCCTGGAGGTGAGTTGTACCCTAACTACAATCTGTAATATCACTGAGGATTCTCCTGGAGTCTTGTGCCCAGTTGCCCTTACAGACAAGTAAAAGTACTGATTCCTCAGAGTAAGGTTTTTATAAAGGGAATACAGAAAGAGAGAACTTACTGTTCCTTTCTCTTTCTGGGCTGTATTTATTCTAACTAGGTATTGTGACTATGTATCAAGGATGGATGGACAGAGTACAGAGGAGTGGAGTAATAATAGAATTATACTCTGTAGTGATGTACTAAACTACCTCAGAGAATAGAGGGTACTTAATAGTGATTGCAGAACCAGAAAGAAGGCTCTGGTAGACAAGCAAGGATGTCGGGGCAGAGAACAACTTGTTGAACGACCTTGGCTTCAACTTATGTATTACGCCCCAGTCTCTGGTCATGAGGTTGGTTGCATATTTTGGAGTGATGGAAGTCATCAAGACAGAGGTCCTAAGTGGGCAAGTGGAGGAGTCAGAAAGGATAAGATAGGATTAGGACTAGTTGACGTTAATTTACAGACTGAGGAATTACACTGTAACTACTCAGTACTTATAGGAAGTCTGGAATAGGAGGAGAGTAGTCTACTATGCTATCCTACTATTATTACTTTTAGAAGAATTATCAGGAGAATTAAATTACATAATCATCATATTTCCGGAATATGACACTATGTTACAATGTGGTAACACTACTTGTAACTAAGGGTGACTAGTTAAGTGGCAGTCTAGTAACAGAAGCAATGAGAGTGACAAGTTGAGTCAATGTCTATTAATGGGTTAGTCCAATGTTGTTCCATTTAGCACAAGTGCAAAGATAAAAGAAGAAAATAGTCTGAGGTTTCTCTGAAGAGTCCTGTCCATATAAGGAGTCCATCGTCTCTTAGAGTCTCTAGACATTCAATGCATTACTACATGGTAATGTCTTTGTTTTGTGTTATCAACATCTCTTCTTGCATTGCTAACATCTTATCCACTAGCTATTCATTATCAGACCAAGGCTGATAATAACTATAGTCCTACTCAATGTTCATAACATTCTTCTGCCCTTGAACTATGAGCCCAAACTTTTAGTATTCCTAAAGCTTCTTTTTCATTACTCCATTGGATTTTTTGAGCCACCCATTCAGCTAAATAACCCTGTTTAGACTTGTATTTTCTTGCACCAAAATAATCCAAAAAATCTCTCATCGATTTATCAGGTAATTGAATTTTTGAATCTATGAAGGCAGGTGAGCTGGTGCTTACTCCCTGCCCTGGGAAAAATCCTTTCTCCCCTTCTCTGCTATTCTTGTCTCCACTCTCCCTCTCTTGGGTTTGAAGCACCTTGCAGCAAAATGACCTGTCTCTCCACAATTATAACACTTCCTCTGTTCTTTGCATTTATCCACCTCCATTGCATTTGGGTCTTGCCTCAGAACATCCAAAACTGAAGTTGTCTTATCCTTGCCTAGATTTGTTTCAACC
>Ga0153965_1000359_pt1 | contig 10130 bp, 10 predicted proteins | sample TSFL049MetaG_FD_104707 | JGI IMG/M metagenome (GOLD analysis project Ga0153965, IMG submission 104707) | Attine ant fungus gardens microbial communities from Florida, USA - TSFL049 MetaG | ecosystem: Host-associated > Fungi > Mycelium > Unclassified | place: USA: Florida, Paynes | collected... | reverse complement strand
TTACAAATGGTCACTTATTGTTTGTGATGAAGGCTTTGATACTTTGAAAAGTTCAAAAATACAAATTTTAGACAATGACAAAAGATATTGTTAAGTCTGAGGTTGAATTCTCAGACTATGAGTTCTCATATACATAAAAGTAATGGTCTGTGTACTAGAACAGATTATCACATGCTACTACCTATTTTTCTACATATGATAGTGCCTTTGTACTTAAAAATGTGATAACTTAACCATATGGAGGCTATCCTTTGTTCTAAGAAAAGAACAGATGACTATCTATAAGTAATTAATAAAGTCTATATGCAAACATTGAGGCCTTCATATCTCCACTGATATTAATCATCTTGGGATTGTTCTAGGCTCATTCTAAGCAGTATAAAGAGGGCTTCTGCTGAGCCTAGAACTGAAGCATTGATCATGGCAGTTTCCGAGATATCAGCAATTTAATAAATGATACTATAGTGGTTACTAGTTGATCTGCCTGATATCTTGGCCAATATTGATCTCCTTGAGACATAACTGGCATCTATCAAAAGGTCTTTTTGAGGGCTTTCCATAGCCATTGAGACTATGAGAATTGTCAAAGAATTGATGAAGATATGGCTAAATGAAGTTTGTGACACCTATTATCTAGGATATATCCTTTGAAATGCTTAGCTTACTTTGCATGTTCCATAGTTGAAATTTTACTGAATGGGATGTCACTGTATGTCATATTGTAAATGCCATAGGCTGCTGAATGGCACTTGGCATCAAACCTTCTCCAGTGATCACTAACAATGTTAAGACAAAGAAATCTTGTAGAGCAAGAGAGAATTGGAATAATCAAAACTCTTAGACATATGGCAACCTTATGCTGCACATTTTCTTTGATATTAGGAACCTTGCTGTAAAAGCAAGGATAGACACTACAAAGAACTTGTTAGACTAGCTAAAGACATAGTATAAGACCACCAGTATTTCTACTATTTATACTGACATAGTTATTATCAACAAACTTCAGGTCCCAGGAGATTATGACCCTGTGCCTACAATTGACAAAATACTAGCTCTGTTTACATGATTAGAAAACAACAAGTTGGTCTATATAGAAGTAGTTTAGACAATGACCCTTTTAGTAAAATTATCTCCACAAATGGAGAAAATTGTATATAGCTACAATCAAAAGACAATTGATATAATGACCCTTACCTTTGCAACAATCTGTAATGATACAATAATAAACTGACAACAGCACTTTTTCAAGAGAAAACAAAGGAACCCTTAAGGTCTTAATGCAAAAAAACTGTCCAATATACAGTACAAAGGCAAGAATGAGAATTCCAGTAGCAGCACCAAGTGCAGCAGAATCAAGGACCCAGAAGACTATATAGTAAACATAGTGGCCAGTATCAAAATAAGACAAGGAGACAGAATAGGTACCAATACCTACTTGCACATACCATTGTGAGACCTAAAATCTATTCAGGTCTAAAATTAAACAAATTTCATGACTTCACACTCTATAATTAGAACTAAGATAGAACCTACTGCTAGATAGCAAAGAGGGCACAGAGGACTTCACTGACAAAGCTAATTATCTAGCTATGTAGTCATATATTTAGGAACATAAGGTTACTACTACCAATAGGCCAATCACTTGAGAACTAGTAAAGTTGAGCCTATAGCCTCACAACATTACTGCTAAAAATAATAGCTTAGTCAGAAAAAAAGTCTTATGTGAAAAAGACACCTATTAAAAAGGAACAAGACTGGTAGTCTGGCAAAAAATAAAAATAGAATATGGTATTATTTAATCAGTAGTAGCTAAGAATAGGAAATCAAAACCTAATCTATCACAATCAGAAACAAAGGAGCTAGACAAAGGAGTAACAAAGAGCTTTAGAGAGCTATGGAAACAACATTTGAGACTTTTTAAGAAAGAAAGAAAAGATAAGTCCTGATGATAGGGATCAAAGGGAATTAATTACAAAACAAAAGTGATAACAAATAAGAATATAAAAGATCCCTGAGATGTCTCACAATTGTGCACTAAACAAGTAGGCACTGGGGAGATGATCAAATATAAAAGAGAGCTTAAAAAGAAGGGAGAGAAACTCAAACAACCAAAAGAAATGATAATGAAGATTTTATAAATCCACTCAAGGTAGATCTCACTGTAATAGACTCTCTAAGATGTGCATTTGTCTCGTATCATGACACTACTACCCTTACCTAGTCTAGTAGTCTGGCTTGCCATTAATATAGCAGAACTACCTAGAACTCTTGTGCCGTTGTGTGGGCTCTTCTTTAGCTGACCGTACAACTGGAAGCCAACTCTAATAACACATAGCAAGCTATTAACTCCTAGCATAAGCAAATGCCCAAGTCCATTGGGGCTCGAATTCCCGTTGAGAGAGAGGGTTAGTGGGTTCTTAAAAAGTAAAGTAGAACACTAAGAAAAATAAAGACTTAGTCACTCAAAATAGCCATTAAGCTCTAGAGCAACAGAAAGGAATGATGATAGAGGTATGATGCTTGAGTTCCCTTCTGTGCCCTAGAGTATTTTATTAGGATTACAAAGCAATAAGACAATAAAGAAAGCAAAACAAAGAAAACCTCTAAATTTCCAAACATAGCAAGGCTGAAATAATGAGACAGCACCCTTCCTGTACACTCAGTGATCACTCCCCACTCTTCTAATCCTACTCCTGGAATCCTCCCTTGTATGATAGACAGGTCTCAAGCCTCTTGCTGGACTGTAGACAGAGACAGCGATCTTGAGTCGTCTTGCTCTCGAGTGTGTTATCTTCATCTAGTCTTCCTTCTGCACTTCTCTTCATTTTCTTTATCTCTCTTTCTATCTCCTTTGTGTCTTCTCATTTCTCCAGATTCTGATTTTCTTCTACCATAGTTGCCAGACAACTCTGCAGTGGCTTGACTCTCTTGATCTTGCTATACTTAGCCATCAGTGATGATAGCTCTGATCTGATCGTAACTCTTCTACAAATAGTACTACCAGCCACTGAGGTATGATGTTGCTCAGGTAGCGCTAAGCCATTTAAGTTCGCTTCCATCCTCGAGAGCACTTCTAGAAGGGAAATCCATTGGAAATCCAATACAGGGCACCTGGGCAAGCATCTATGAGGTGTATATAGCAGTGGTCACAGTTACTACTCTACTACTCAAGCTAGATGCTTGAGTCCACAACTAGGGGTCTAGCAAACATCTCTGGGGGACCAAGCTCTTCTCTCAAGCCAGTTATTCTGGTTATTAGTGTAAGAAAGCTAAACTCCAAGCTGGAATAAAGCCAATTGCTCTTTGTTCAGTAATTGATAAAGAAAACTCGATAGAGTTTCCATTAGATTCTCTATACTACTTATACAATTACTACATGGTCTGTACACTACTTTCCCATGTCTATTATGTGACATTATGTGATGTGACACTGTGACTTCCTGTCATGTGACTGTGACTATGTGACACTTGTGATGTAATACTTTCCCACACTCCCTTCTATGTAGTAAGCCCAAGATAAAAGAAAAAAAATAAATAAATATTGACTTAGCTATTTTGCCAAGTCATGACACCACCCTCCTCTTAAGTTTCCTCGTCCTGAGAAATTTTCTTACAACTCGTAATCCAGGTCAACCATATTGCCCATTTTGTTGTCATCTTCTTCTGTCTACTTCCTTAATCCTGAGTTTCCTTGCTCGATTTCTTCTTCTTCTTTAATCGTTTCTATCATTCTTCTTGGTTGTTTACCTTTTCATCTTTTCCAATTTCTCTCCAACCTTCCCTAATATTCTTGGTTGTACTATTTATCTGACCACCCAAATAATTTTCTTGCCATAAATCTTTCTTAGCAACTCTCTTCTTCTAAATGTTCCTTTCTTGCATTCTTGTTTTGCTACATTTTCCATATCTCGCCAATATTCCCTCTCTTGTGTTCTTTAAATTCTCTTTTCCTTTCCAAGTATCGGATTCTGCTGTAAATCCTTTCCAGTGCACCAAGTATTTATTCTTCCCTCTAACTCGTCACTTATTTAGAATCCTCTCTACCTCCCATTCTTCTTCCTCTTCAATTATTACTGGAGCTGGTTGCTCCCTCCTCTGTCCTTCTACTTGCCCTACATACCATCGTATTCTACTGACATTTACTACCAGATGTATTTTTACTGTACTAGGTAGTTCTAATTCTACTGCGTTTGATGATACGATCTTCTTAATCCTATAAGGGCCTATAAATCTCTCCATCAACTTCTCTGTCCTCTTCCCAACTATTTGGTATTTTAGATCCTTAGTACTTAACATCACTGAGTCCCCTACTTTATAGTCATCTACTTTTCCTCTCTTCCTGTCTGCATACTTCTTCATCTCTTCTTACGCTTTCCCTAGCATTGCTTTTACCTCCTCCTGTATTTCCTTCATTTTCTTGATAAATTTCTCTGCTCCCTGATATTTTCCTTTCTTTCTACCCTCGAACCCCATTCTAGGATCTTGCCTGTAATTTACTTTGAAGGGCGATGTTTTAGTGCTAGAGTCTGTTTTATTATTGTACACAAATTCTGCTGTTCCTAACCATTCAGGCCATTGTTCTTGCCTATGGTCAATGAACATTCTCAGATACTGCTCTAACTCTTAGTTTACCCTTTCTGTCTGTTCATCTGTTTGTGAGTGAAACGCCGTTAACAATTTACTTTTGATCCCCAACATCCTATTTAACTCTCGTATTAATCCTGCTGCGAACTGTGGTCTTCTGTCCGAAATAATGCTTTCTGGTAACCTATGTAGTTTCTACACATTATCTCTAAACAACCTTGCTAATCCTTCCGCTGATGTTTTTTCCATAGTTGGTATAAAGTGAACCATTTTGGTTAGTCGATCCACTACTACTAGAATACTATCATATCCCTGTGCTAAGGGCAACTTGGTGATAAAGTCTGCTAATATATGTGCCCAAGGTTTTTCTGGAATAGAATTTGGCATTAATTTTCCTGCCAGCTGTTCTGTGCGGTTTTTGTTTTGCTGACAAGTGTCACATCCTTCCATATACTGCTTTACTTCCTTTGTAACTCCTGGCCACCAAAAGTTCCTAGTAACCAGTTCTACTGTCTTCTACTGTCCTCCATGACCTTCTACCAGTGTATCATGATATAGCCTAATTATTTCTGCCCTAAGCTTATCATTTTTTGATATGTAAACCTTCCTCTCTTTGTACATGATACCATCAACCTCTCTCCATTCCTTGTCTCTTAACATTTTCACTCCTACTTGCTTCATTTCTTCTACTGCTTTTACTACTTCATCGTCCTTCATCTTTGACTTCCTTACTTCCTTTAGTAGATCTACCCCATCTACTATTATTTCCACTACCTCAGCTTTTCTTACTTCTAACTACTCTAGTTTTACCAACATTTCATCCTCATTGTCTTTTTCCACTCCAATCTCCCAGTCTGGCCTCCTGCTCAGACTATCTGCTTTCCCCATCTTACTTTCCAAAATATGTTTTAGCATAAAATTGAACCTAGATAAGTATAAAGCCCATCTCGCTTGTCTTTAATTTAACTTTTGCACCTTCATAAAGTATTCAAGGTTTTTATGATCTGTCCAGATCGCAAATTTAACTGTTGTTCTCTCTAAGAAGTGTCTCCATGCCTCCAAGCATCTGATTACTGCTAGCATTTCTTTGTCGTGTATTTTATAGTTTCTCTTTGTATCACTTAAGGACTTTGAAATGAAAGCGACTGGTCTCCACAAGTTGTCTGAGCACTTCATTGATAGTACTCCTCCAGTTGCATAATTTGAAGCGTCTGCTTCTACCCTAAACTCTTTGTCCAAGTCTGGTGCCACTAATACTGGTTTTATCGTAAAGACTCCTTTTAACTCGTCAAACACCTTCTGTTGGCTTTCTCTCCATACCCACTTCACATCTTTCCTGGTAAGCATATTCATCAGCCTAGCTACTTGAGCAAAATCTTTGATGAACCTCCTGTAGTAATTTGCGAGGCCTAAAAATTTCCTGATGTCTTTTACATTCTTTGGCTCTAGCCAACTCAATACTCCATCTATCTTTTCCTTCTCCATTTCTATTCCGTTTGGTCCTATAACAATACCTAAGAACCCTATTTTCCGTACTTTCCACACATACTTTTCTGGCTTGATATACAAGTCATTTTCTTCTAACCTCTTTAATATTTCCTCCACAATCTCATCATATCCCTCTTTTGTTTCTGTCTTCACTAGTATATCATCCACAAACGCCGTGACTTTTTCTTTATTGATCAAATCCCTTAGAATTTCATTTATCATTGCCTGAAATGTAGCTGGCGAGTTTGTCATCCCAAAGAACATTACTGCTGGCTCAAAGGAGCCTATATGTGTCGTGAATGCTCCCTTCCACTCATCCCCTTCCTTTATCCTTACATTATTGAACCTCCACCTCAGATCCATCTTAGTGAATACTTTCTTACTTCCCATATTATTGATTAGGTCTGTAATTAATGGTAACAGGTAGTTGTTTTTCACTATCTGGTCGTTTAGGTTATGGTAATCCATTACCATCCGCTTGCTTCCATCCTTCTTGCCCACAAAGAATACTGGTGATGTTTGAGGGGATTTTGATGGTCTGATATACCCCTTTCTCAGCTGATCTTTTATAAAATTCTGGACTTCCTCCCTCTCATTCTTTAATAGAGGATAAATTCTTTCTTTTCGTGGTTTAAATGTCTCCTTGAGATCTATAGCATGATCCCAAATCTTTTTGGTTGGCATTCTCTTGGACTCTACTTTCCCAAACACTTTCCTCTACTTTAAAAATTTCTTAGGGACCATCTCCTCAATTTTCCTATGGTCCTCTTCAATCTCTTTTTCTCTTCCCCAATCTTCTTTATCGTCTATCGCCCACCTGACAATCTTTTCTTTCTCTAGAGTCACTACCCTCTTCCTCTTTTTCTTCTTCTCTTTCCCTTTTATTCTTACTTCACCATACAAGGGTGGACACCTCGTTATTTTGACTTCTCCTGTCTCCCAATTTATCTCTGGGTTATGTGCTGCTAACCATGGCATCTCTAAAATTATCTCTGTCTTTCCTAGGTTGCATACATCCATCCTCATTCTTTTCACATGACCTTTGTAATACATGTTTGCTTCCACTTGGTGGGTGATTGCTTCTCCACTGTTATTCGTTCCATCTACATTTCTGACCATTATTAGTCTTTCCAACTTCTGCAGCTTGACCCCATGCCTAGCCACTATCCTTGTATCCATAAACACCCCTGTGGCACCACTATCCAAGAGTGCTTTTATAGTTACACCTTCATGTGTATTTAATTTCTCTACTTCCACATTTAACCACACTTCTCTCAGCATTTTGAACGTTTTCCTGATGTCCCTTTGGCTACCCCCCTCTTTTGCTGTATTTTCTGGTTCTCCTGACTATGTGTCACTTTGCTGCACTTTTGCCTCTCTAGGCTGCGCTGCCCTTCCCTCTATCTTCTCTTTGCATCCACACCAACTTAATTCTTTCCACTTCCAAAAGGGGATCACTCCTTGCCCCCAGTTGTCTTCTATATGAGATCCCTTTTCTCCACACTTGCAAGTCAAGTACGACACTACTATCTCTTCTGTCATCTACCCCAACTCTAATAATTGTGCCACTCTCGGGACACCTTTTCCACAATGCTCTTCTGCTTTCTTTCTTAGCTCTTCTATCGAGTTCCTTTTCCTTTCTTGCTGCGCTTCTCTCTGTACAGAGCACACTGCTTCACCTTCCTCTACTCTTCTCAACCTTTTTTCCTCTTTTTGCGCCTTTCCCTTTACAAGGCATGCCAGCCCCTCCTGTTGGTGTGCCTTTTGTGGCTTTGTCACACGTGCCACCCTTTCCTTCTTCTCCCACAATGGGCACTCTCTACACTTGTGCTCCTTCTCCCCACACTTAAAACATTCAACTACTACTGTCTCATGTCTCCTAATTATTCTTTCTTCAATTCCAGATTGCATCACCCTGTTTGACAACATCTCAAATTTATTTACAGGGGTCACTTCCCCCTTCTCTTCTTCTCTCTTGCTCCTGCAGTTATGGGCTAGGTGCCCAAACTTCTTATAATACCGACACATTTTCCCTTTTCTTCCTTCTAATTCTTCCCTTAGTTTGGCAAGAAAGTGTTTTTCTCTAAGCAAATTGCTCATCAGTGAGTTATATTGGTCCAGAGACATTGTGTGACATCTTCTGGACAAGATACGGAGTTAATATTGAGTCTTGCTATATACTGCTATGTCTGCTGGGGCGCAAGATCTTCACCTAGCCAGATGCCTACTGCCCTACTGACTACTGCCCTAATAATATGGTTAAACTATCACCTCAACAGGGAGGATCCCTAATCTAGACGGCCTTCTAGAAGTAACCATCACTCCTCTGTGTGTACCAACTCACAATGGAGTGCAGCACGAGGTTTATACTGAGAAAGATAGTAACTAACAACACCACTTGATTATGAGGTTAGGTCTTGGTAGTAATACCCAAGCTTGGTACTACACTTCCACCATCAATCCCTAACTGATTGACAAGTCCTCTTAAGCCAAGGGCCTGGCTATGTATGGAGGTGGCTACTAATTACGATGATCAGCAGCTGTAAGGGGGCACTTGGAGGTGTCCCAGAACACACTTGTCGTTAGTGAAGGAGGTGTCTTAAGTTAGATCAATGAATAGCCCAGGAGATCAAACTATTGTTGAGGTAAGGTATTCTACCATACATCACTAGCTATATATACTAGACTAGCCTGGTCTATATGCCAGTCACTATGGATACTTACATCAGAACAATAATAACTACACTACCAAATATAGCTATGTAGTACTGTGATGGAGACCCGAACTAGAGGATATGGGAACTGGATACTGCGGACTCCGAGGATCTGTAGGAACACTAGCTGATGCAAACTCTACCAGGTTGCCTAAGCGATACTAGTGCTATTCCCTTATAGCAGCCGAGAGTTGATATGAATGAGATAAGAGAGTGAGCAAGGTCCAAGGTGGATGGTGCTCTGAAGTGAATCGAGTTCTAGTGTAAGAAAGCTAAACTCCAAGCTAGAATAAAGCCAACTGCTCTTTGTTCAGCGATTGACAAAGAGAACTTGATAGAGTTCCTATTAGATTCTTTATACTACTTATACAATTACTATGTGGTCTGTGCACTACTTTTCCATGTCTATCATGTGACATCATGTGATGTGACACTGTGACTATGTGACACTTTCCTGCACTCCCTTCTGTGTAGTAAGTCCAAGATAAAAGAAAAAGAAAAGAAAAGAAAAAAATATAAATATTGACTTAGCTGTTTTGCCAAGTCATGACAATTAGGGTGTAAATTGTTACTTATTTTGCCTAAATGTTTGTACGGCATGACATTGAGTTGGTGAGATAAGCCAGAGAATGGAAGCAATTGCCACAGGGTTAGCAGTAGATAACCTAGTAACTTGGCAAAGGCAAAATAGACCTAGAAAAACCATAAGAAATAATTGAGAAAGTTAAGGAGTGTCACAAACTTCATTTGGCCATATCTCCATCAATTCTTCAATGATTCTCACAGTCTCAATGGCACCCAAAAGCCCTTGAAAAGACCTTTTGATTGATATCAGTTATGTCTCAAAGCAATCAATAATAGCCAAGATATTAGGCAGATCAACAGGTAACTACTATGGTCCTGTTTATTTAATCACCAATATCTTGGAAACCACCATGATCTAAGCTTCAGTTCTAGGCTCAGCAGAAGCCCTCTTCATACTGCTCAGAATGAGCCTAAAACAACCTCAAGGCAATCAATATCAGTGGAGATATGAAGGCCTTAATGTTTGCACATAGACTTTATTAATTACCTATAGATAGTCATCTGTTCTTTTCTTAGAACAAAGAACAGTCTCTATATGGTTAAGTTATCACTATTTCTAGCACAAAGGCACTACCATATGTAGAACAATAGGTAGTAGCATATGATGATCTGTTCTAGTGCACAGACTATCACTTTTCTGTATATAAGGACTTCCTGTCTGAGGATTAGACCTCAGACTTAACAACATCTTTTGTCACTTGTCTAACTTCACATTTTTGAACTCTTTAAAGTATCAAAGCACCCATCACAAATAGTAAG
>Ga0153965_1000358_pt1 | contig 10135 bp, 10 predicted proteins | sample TSFL049MetaG_FD_104707 | JGI IMG/M metagenome (GOLD analysis project Ga0153965, IMG submission 104707) | Attine ant fungus gardens microbial communities from Florida, USA - TSFL049 MetaG | ecosystem: Host-associated > Fungi > Mycelium > Unclassified | place: USA: Florida, Paynes | collected... | reverse complement strand
TTCTAATGTCAGACTAGCTAACTCCAAAGCCAGAATTAAGCCAACTGCTCCTTTATCAGCGTTTGACAAGGAGAACTCGATAGAGTTCCCGTTAGATTTTCTACACTACTTATACAACTACTATATGGTCTATGCACTATTTTCCCATGCCTATCATGTGACTCATTCATGTGACATCATGTGATGTGACGCTGTGACTTCCTGTCATGTGACCATAACTATGTGACACTTGTGACATGACACTTTCCCACACTTCCCTCTGTGTAGTAAGTCCAAGATAAAAGAAAAGAAAAAAGAAAAGAAAAGAAATATAGATAATAACTTAGCCGTTTTGCCAAGTTATGACACTTACAGCAGATTAGGATCCTTAAAAACAGAGCCTTGGACTATCCCAGTGGACAGCTGCCCAATAGGTCGCCCTCCCCTGCCATACCCAGCCCTCTGAAAAATCTGCTTTCCAGATGTTGTTGCCCTCAGACATCTCCCAAGACGTAGCTGATGCCTTAGAGTACCTGCAGCACCATCTCCACAAGCTAACAGAGAGACAAAACATTTCTAAAAATAACATCAACACCATCCTGGCAGCCTTGACCACACAACTACAGTAGCTCACACAGCTAGTAGCTAATTCCCCTCTCTGTCTATATCAAACACACCTCCTCTACCTGTACCATCTTCTCTGATGTCTCCACCCTCCACTCCAATGACAAGATGAACACATCCCAAGCTCTCCTGTCCTCTGGACTTCAGCAGAAAACATCACAACAGCCATGCATTTCTAAACTCCTGTTCTCTATACATCCGCCTGGCCCCTGAACAGTTCCACAATGAAGAAGAGAGAATTCTTTGGGCTCTCACGTTCTTCAAAAGTGGTTGTGCTACCAAGTGGTCAAAAACATGTTTCGTCAGGAAGTGGACACTAGTGTTTTCCCCATCCAAACCTAGAGAGACTTTGAGCAACAATTCCGGGTTTACTTCTTTCCAGTTAATGTGGAAGTGAACGCAATCAATGCTCTGGAAGGCACCTCCTATCACCAAGGAGGCTGGACGGTGAATGACTATCTGGACAACTTCCAGGCCCTGGGCTCTGACACAGGTTACGTAGATCCCCAAATGCTAGTGGTAAAGTTCCAACAAGGTCTTAGGTTAGGAATTCAGAACCAGATCACCACTATGCTCTATGAATGACCAGCCAATACCGACCCCGATGCGTGGTATAGAGCAGTGTGGAGAATTGACCAGGCATACCTCGCCAATAAGGTCTTTCAGTTCATGTCATGTTCCACCCCTTCCACACTGCCCAAAACTGTCTCTGTCTGACCCCTACCTTTGTCTATGGCAAGATTGCCCCCTGTTCTGCCTCTTTCAGTCACTCTGAAACCTCCACCACCCACTCCATTTATAGGAATCCCTATGGACATCGACACAACTAGGAAAATAAGGCCCTTGCCTCCATGAGAATATTACTAATGCAGAGATACGAATCACTTAGTCTGAGACTGTCTTCACCACATGGACGTCCATCAGCTCACCATGGAACAATGGGAGGAGCTGATTGAAGATTTGTTGACATTGAAAGATATAGTTCTGATTGAAGAGTCTTGCCTCCTAGAGGAGGAATGTCACAAACTTCATTTGGCCATATCTCCACCAATTCTTCAACGATTCTCATGGTCTCAATGGCTACGAAAAGCCCTTGAAAAGACCTTTCGATAGATACCAGTCACGTCTCGAAGTGATCAGTATTGGCTGAGTTATTAGGCAGATCAACTGGTAACTACTATGGTACTGTTTATTAAATCACCAATATCTTGGAAACTGCCATGATCTAAGCTTCGGTTCTAGGCTCATCAGAAGCCCTCTTTATACCGCTCAGAATGAGCCTAGAAAAACCTCAAGGTGATCAGTATCCGTGGAGATATGAAGGCCTCAATGTTTGCACATGGACTTCATTAATTACCCATAGATAGTTATCTGTCCTTTTCTTAGAACAAAGGACAGCTTACATATGGTTAGATTATCACTATTTATAACACAAAGGTACTACCATATGTGGAACAATAGGCAGTAGCATATGATGCTCTGTTCTAGTGCACAGACCATCACAATTCTGTATATAAGGACTCATAGTCTGAGGATTAGACCTCAGACTTACAACATCTTTTGTCACTTGTCTAACTCTGCTCATAAGCACTTTTGAATCTATACCTCAATTTATCACAAACCAAGTAAGTGACCATTTGTGATAAGGAAAAGGATTTTGCATAGTACGGCTGGTGATAAGTGTACCCCAGTCACTAGTAAATAAGTTCACTGTATTGACTATAGAAGACCCCAATACAATTGACAGTGAACTAGTAGATGCACTACCTCTTATCCCCCTAGTCTCTGCTCCACTCCATAAACACAAGTGGGAGAAGAGGCTGCCCAAGCTCCTCTCTATCAGTGCCTTGGACGTGCAAGGAACTTCCTTACTTCTACCTGTGGAAATCGGAACTATGGACACAAGTGAACTCCACTCCGTCAAAGCCCTCTTGGACAGCAAAGCAACTGGAAGCTTCATCGACAGGGACTTTGTCTGTTTGAAAGGAATAAACACTTGGACCCTCTCACATAACATTCCAGTCTTTAATGTCAATGGCTCTCCCAATGAGGCAGGACAGATCTCCAAGGTCATAAACATAGTTCTTTGCTACAAGACTCACTCTGAAAGGATACTTTTGGCCGTCTCCAGACTTAGGAAACAGAGTCTGATCCTAGGCTACAACTGGCTCAAGAACCATAACCCCAAGGTTGACTGGGAAAAGGGAGAAGTCGAAATGACCTATTGCCCTCTCTGGTGTGAAAGAGAACGCACCCTATAGAAGGAATGGACCCACCAGAAGAGAACTGAACTCCGAGCCCTCTGATTGTGTCATGACGGACCCATGCCCCTTTTCCAAGAAGAGCTAAAGCTCAAAGAAATGCCTCCACAAACGTACAGCCCTGATTTGGAGCTCAGAGACCAATTGTTCCTTATATGCATCTTTCCGGAGCTTACCAAGGTCAACCTCCAAGCCATAGCTACAACCTTCCAATGTCTTGCAGAGAGAGCCAGACACAGTAAGGAGACACTTACTGCTGCCACTCCGTTGCCTGCCTACATCACAGAGTTGCAATCTATGTTTGCCAAGGAGAACTTTGACATACTGCCAGAGCACTGCAAATGGGATCACGCTATCGAACTGATCTCCAGAGCAGAGCCTAAGTCGTCAAAAGTTTATCCCTTATCTCTATTAGAACAAGCTGAGTTGGATGCCTTCCTGGAGGAAAACCTGCATACTGGATAAATCCAATCTTCCAAGTCCCCTATAGCAGCCCCTGTGTTCTTTATTAAGAAAAAAGATGGCTTGCTCCAGTTGGTTCAAGACTATCGCATGCTAAACGCCGTAACTATCAAGAACAAATATCCTCTCCCCCTCATCTCTGAACTCGTCTCCCAGCTCCGTGGAGCCAGGTACTTTGCAAAACTTGATGTCTGCTGGGGTTTCAACAATGTACACATCAAACCTAGAGATGAATGGAAAGCAGTCTTTTGTACCAATCGCAGCCTCTTTAAACCCCTCATGATGTTCTTCAAAATGACCAACAGCCCCACTACCTTCCAAACTATGATGAACAATATCTTCAGAACCCTCAGAGCTGAAGGGATTATAGTAGTGTACTTGGATGACATTCTGATCTTTACAAGGATGGAAGAGGAACATGAATAAGCAGTCTGGAGGGTCTTGGAAGTACTGGTGGAGCACAAGTTATTCCTCCACCCAGAGAAGTGTGAGTTCTATTGGAAGGAGATTGAATATCTCAGACTAGTCATCTCAGAGAATAAGGTTGCAATAGACTCTGTTAAAGTCGCCGGAGTCTGCAATTGGTCTACCCCAGAGAACCGGACTGATGTGCAGGCTTTCATAGGCTTTATTAACTTCTACCATCACTTTATCTGAGATTTCTCAACTATAGCCAGACCCCTCTTTGACCTCACGCATTCCAACTGAGCTTGGAACTGGAATGCCAAAGAATGGAAAGCCTTTGAATGTCTCAAGATGGCAATGACCACTGCTCTAGTCTTGGTATCACTCCAGGACTCGAAACCCTTTCACATTGAGGCTGACAGTTCAGACTTTGTCTCCAGAGCCGTCCTTTCTCAGCAACTACCTAGAGAAGAGAAATGGCACCTGGTAGCCTTTTACAGCAAGTCCCTGTCTCCAGTGGAGTGAAATTACGAGATTCATAACAAGGAGATACTCACTATCATCTGTGCACTAGAAGAGTGGAAGCATTTCCTAGAGGGAGCCCGACACCCAGTAGAGATCTGGACAGACCACAAGAACCTAGGGTACTTTATGATGGCTAAGAAACTCAACTGTCGCTAGGCTCGCTAGTCTCTGTACTTAGCCCACTTCGACTTCAAATTGGTCTATTGTCTAGGATGTTACATGGGGAAGCCCGATACGTTATTGCAGAGACTAAACTATGGCAAAGGAGCCTCTGACAACAAAGACATAGTCCTCCTATGACTGGAGCTCTTGGCAATCCAAGCTCTCAAAGGAGTCCAGATGGAGGGACTGGAGAGAGACATCCTTAGGGAAATTCATTAAGAGAACCAGAGAGGTGACCAGGAAGAGCCAGTGGCAAAAGCAGAAAGAGAACTCCAGCAAGCAGTGAATAAGACAGTCTGCTCCACAGAATGGTCGGAAGAAGAAAGACTACTTTGGTTCAGAGGCAAGATCTATGTTCCCTAGAACGTAGACTTGCGAAGGCGAGTGGTCTCACTATGCCATGATACAAAGGTTGCCAGATACCCTGGACACTGGAAAACACTAGAGTTAGTCTCTAGGGATTACTGGTGGCCTCAAATGTCTAGATATATTAGACGGTACATCAGCACCTGTGACCTCTGCCTTAGGACGAAACTGATGAGACAGGCTCTGGTAGGTGAATTGCACCCTCTCCAGATCCCAGACTCGTGATGGGACACACTTAGTGTGGATTTCGTAGTGGAACTCCCCCTCTTCTCTGAACATGACACAGTAATAACAGTGGTAGATTCAGTGTCAAAACGAGCACACTTTATTCCGATGCACATGATAGTAATAGCAGAAGGAGCAGCCAGGCTTTTCCTGCATCAAGTCTGGAAGCTCCACGGTCTTCCGAAGTGTGTAATCTCAGACTATGGACCTCAGTTCATAGCTTGCTTCACCAAGGAACTTTACTGCCTGCTAGGAATAAAGTTGGTGTCTTCCACAGCCTGGCATCCTCAAACCAACAGACAGACAGAGCACATCAACCAAGAGTTGAACCAGTACTCCAGCTCTTTGTGAACAAAAGACAAGACAACTAGTATGACCTCTTATCCCTGGCAGAGTTCCAGCACAATAATCACGTCCACTCTGCTACTCAACAGCCTCTGTTTCTGCTTGACACCAGACGGCTTCCTCGTATGGGCTTTGAACCCTGACAGAACCCTTCCAGTCTAGAGACAGTCAATGAGTTCACAGAAAGAATGAGGACAGTGAAAGGGTGCAAAAGGGAATTGCATACTAGGACAAACAAAACCATGCTGTGCCAGCTTCCAATTGCGTGCTAAAGGTCTGAGGGGAGATAATCAAAGATAAAGGTTTGTAAATAATTAGAAAATAGGAATTATACACAGCTCCAATAAAATATACGTTGGTGGTTGTGAAATGATTGTAAAGTCTCCCTAGATCATCGCCGCATAGCCTCTCTAAGGTATCAACCTTTACATACCGTGACAAAAGCTCCTCTGGAAAATACAGTTAGTTGATCACTCATGGACCCTCCACACTCAGTTGCTCCCTTGTCTGTACCCCCAACACCGAACCTTACGGGTGTGATGCAATCCAAGTGTGCACCTAGCCAAGCTTTCCCAGCCTGCTGTCCTCTTCGAAGCCTGCCTGAGTTGCGTCTGCATCTTCTCCCTAGATCGAGTTCTGGGTATACTCTGTGTTCTTCTTAAGACACCCCACTAGTCTCAGTCTTCTTACTCTCAATAGATTTGCATTTACGATTCCAGAGGCAGTGTAGATGGAGGTAGGAGTCAAAAGGTTCCTCTCCTATCCAACTGCACACCGGATACTATATTAAAATGATTACAAAGCCCTGAAACTCAAGGAATAAAATATAAAAAGGAAACTATTACCACTTTTGATGTTCTTTTAACCTCTTCTTGCACTAAGTCCATCCCAATTTCTAGCAATGACGTATCCGTAGGGTGACGTATACTCTTCATCAAATCATTCCCATTAAAGATGACGCGTCTTCATCGTCGCTTCTCTCTAGAATATTCTTCCTGATCTGCCATCACTCCCTTTGATGCTGCTTCGTAAGAAGGACCTCATGAATTACCTATTAAGTAGTCAGTAAACCCTGCTTAATGTTTAGTATCTTCGAGTCGCGTCCTAGGGCTCATTTATCTAAATATAATTGATCTGATGCCATCAATGCTTAATTGTAACCAAAGTCTATTTATCTAAGTCTATCATCCAGACACTACAGGTTCTAGAGTCCCAATCCACCATATCTCTAAGTCGGTTCCATCCTATAATGGATCTAGAGCGTAGTTCTTCTATGACTTTCTTCCTAGACCGGATGCCAGCTCATCCTGTTTGCTTCCCGAGGTATCAACATGAGCTCTGGATTGGTTCTCCCTTACTCAATGTCTTTATTATATGGTAGTACGTTCTGAGGGTATAGAAAGGGCTCTAGAGTGAACTCTAATTACGAATTCGCTGGTATAAAGCATATCAAATGTTATCTTCTGTGGAAAATTTGCTTGCAGTGTAACAACAGCAATTGAAGAAGTGAAGTCCATGATCCACAAAGCACAAGATGACATGAAAAGATACTACAACCAACAAAGAACTCTGGCTCCAGTGTTCAAACCTGGTGACAAGATCTTCCTGGATGCATTGGACATTCAAACTATGCACCCTTCGCAGAAACTCTCGCATCGACGGCTGGGCCCCTTTGTAGTGGAAAGACAGATTGGACCTATGGCCTATTGCTTAAGGCTGCCACACTGGATGAAGCAACTCTATCTAGTGTTCAACATAGTAAAGCTTACTCTGGCTCCAGACGACCTGATTACAGGCTAGAAAATGGAGGACCACCCACCACCCATAGTTATTGACAGAGAAGCAGAGTGGGAAGTAGAAGAGATACTCAACAGTCGTTGGCACTGGAGAAGATTCCAGTACCTCATCAAGTGGAAAGAATATGGCTGTGAACACAATTTCTGGAAGTCAGCCTCCAAAGTCTCTGCTCCAGAACTGACAGCAGAGTTCTATCACAAACACCCTGGTGCTCCGAGACACATCTGGTGCATGGAGTTCGACAACATTTTTTATTCTAAGTCCATTGCTCTGAGATATAGCAGTCTTAAAGAGAGGGTAAATATAAGGGAATAGCTCTATCTCTATCCCTAAACTGCAAAGCAACACTCCAGAGCAGCCTAAGCCTGTTTAAGTATTACTTTAGTAATACTTAAACACACTAATATAGCTCCGATCACAGAGACCCTGACACTTAGAATGCAAACCCAGTATATAGTGCAGAAGACCCCTTCAGGAGCCTCATCCTAATCTTTGAGGATTCTCCTGGAGGTGAGTTGTATTATAGTTACAAACTGTAATATTAACTGAGGATTCTCCTGCAGTCTTGTGCTCCAGTCGCCCTTACAGAAGATCAGATTCATCTGGTACAGAGGTTTTCCTCCAGGAAAGTATCTAACTCCTCTTGCTCCAATGGGGACAGGGAATAGACCTTTGATGACTTAGGCTTCGCTCCAGGGGTTAGTTTGATTGCATGATCCCATTTGCAGTGCTCTGGTAGTATGTCGAAGTCCTCCTTGGCGAACACGGATTGAAACTCCACAACATAGGTAGGTAGTTGAGCAGTGGTAGCCTGTGTTTCTGCACTGTGTCTGGCTCCTTCTGTGAGGCGCTAAGAGGTCATAGTTGTGGCTCAGAGGTTGACCTAGGCGAGCTCTGGAAGGAGGCATGTAAGAAACAATCGGTCTCTAGGCTCTCAATCAGGACAGTATATTTGTAGAGGCATGTCTTTAAGCTCCAGCTCTTCTTGGAACAAGGGTATGGGTCCGTCGTGACACAATTGGAGAGCTCAGAGTTCAACTCTCTTCTGGCAAGTCTGTTCCTTCCATAGGGCATGTCCTCCTTCACACCGGAGCAGACAACAGGTTATCTCAACTTTTCTCTTTTCCCAGTCAATCTTGGGGTTGTGGTCCTTGAGCCAGTTGTAGCCTAGTATTAGACTCTGTTTCCCAAGTCTGGAGATGGCCAAGAGCATTCTTTCAGAATGAGTTTTGTAGCAGAGAGCTACATCCACAACCTTAGAAATCTATTCTGCCTCATTAGGGGAACTGTCGACATTGAAGACCGGGATGTTGCGTGGGAGGGTCCAAGTGTTCATTCCTCTCGAACAGACAAAATCTCTGTTGATGAGGCTTCCAGTGGCTCCACAGTCCAAGAGAGCTTTGACAAAGTGGAGTTCGCTCATGTCTATAGTTCCAATTTCCACTGGCAGAAGTAAGGAAGTTCTACGCACGTCTAAGGCACTAATCAAGAGGAGCTTGGGCAGCCTTTTCTCCCACTTGAGTTTATGGAGCGGAGCTGGGACTAAGAGGGTAAGGGACGGTGTGTCTATTAGTTCACTATCAATTGTATTGGGATCCTCTATAGTCAATACAGTGAACTTATTTACTGGTAACCAGGGTGCACTTATTGCCAGCCATGCTATGCAAAATCCTCTTCTTCTGGGGGACAAGTTTCTTCTACTAGAACTATATTTTTCAATGCCAACAGATCTTCAATCAGCTTCTCCTATTGCTCCAAGGTGAATTAATGGACATCCATACAGTGAGGACAGTCTTGGACTAGATGGTTTGTGTTTCCGCATTGGTAATATCCCTGCAGAGGCAAGGACTTTGTTCTCCTACTCACATTGACGTCCATAGGGATTCCCATAGACAGAGTGGGAGGCAAGGGTTTTGGAGTAACTGGAAGAGGCAGAATGGGGGGTAGTCTCACTACAGACAAAGGTGGTGGTTGAGTAGAGGTAGTCTTGAGTGGTGCGGAGAGGGCAGAGCATGACACAGACTGAAAGGTCTCATTGGTGAGGTGCACTTGGTCGATCCTTTGTGCTGCTCTATACTACACATTGGGGTCAGTATCAGTGGGTCTTTTGTATGGCATAGTGGCAATTTGGTTCTGGATGTCCAACTTGAGACCTTGTTGAAACTTCACCACTAGTGTCTGGGGATCCATGTAACCTGCGTTGGAGACCAGGGTCTAGAAATTGTCCAGATAGTCATCTACCATCTGACTTCCTTGGTGGTAAGAGGTTTCTTCCAGGGTATTGATCGTGTCTGCTTTCGCATTCACAGGAAAGAAGTGAACCTGAAATTGCTGTTCAAAGTCCCCCCAGGTTTGCATAGGGAAAACACCAGTATCTGCTTCTTGACAGAAGACGTTCTTGGACCACTTGGCAGCACGACCACCCTTGAAAAATGTGAGAGTCCAGAGAATTTTTTCCTGTTCATCATAGAACTGTTCCAGGGCTAGGCATATGTAGAGGGAGCAGGAGTTTAAGAACATACAGCCATTGTGACATTCTCTGCTAAAGTCTGGAGGAGAGGAGAGTTTAAGATGTGTTCGTCATGCTGTCAGAGCAGAGGATGGAGATGTCAGAGGAGATGGTATAGGTGGGGGAGGTGTGTTCAGTACTGCCGAAAGGGGGGGGTTAGCCACTAACTGTGTAAGCTGTTGTAGCTGCATGGTCAGGGCTGCCAGGGTAGTGTTAATGTTATTTTCAGAGACATGTTGTCTCTCCATGAGCTCCTGAAAATAGTATTATAGGTATCCTAAGGCATTAGCTATGCCTTGAGGGGTGTTTGTAAGGGGACCCCTAACACGCCACTCCGGAGCCTGCTCCAGTCCTCCGGAGCGACCCAGAAGCTGATCCAATATTACTACGTAATATTGGGCCTTACTCCCATCATTCCAAGAGCACTCTGTTGCCACCCGGCACACTTTCCTTGTTCAGACCCTGGTTACCAATG
>Ga0153965_1000357_pt1 | contig 10144 bp, 9 predicted proteins | sample TSFL049MetaG_FD_104707 | JGI IMG/M metagenome (GOLD analysis project Ga0153965, IMG submission 104707) | Attine ant fungus gardens microbial communities from Florida, USA - TSFL049 MetaG | ecosystem: Host-associated > Fungi > Mycelium > Unclassified | place: USA: Florida, Paynes | collected... | reverse complement strand
GTGTAACTGGAATTTTAAAGGAGGTAGTCTTGTTGCGCGCTATATTATTACAAGATTCCAGTACTACTTCTGACTTTTGTGAGCTAATTGAGGGTATACTATCCTCTGACTGTAGATCACAGATGTTATACTCTACAGTCCCGAGGGAAAATCCAATTTGGGAGTCCTCTTTCCTTTTCCACTTGGGGAAACAGGATTGGGGATTTCCTCAATTGACACGCTATTCACATTGACGTCCTCAGGAGGGAATTCTAGGTCGTCACTTTCTTCCTCCAGTAATTTCATCAGCCGTGCTCTAAACAACTGATTTTTATTTTTGTTTGGACCTGGTGGAGATGGTTTCTGAGAAGAGGTTTTATGGGGACATTTGTCCTCATTACCAGGCTTGTCATAACAGTCTACAGTATTATGCATTTTTTATGATTTACTAGAATGCTCTACAATCACATGTTCTAATTAGATAATATAGTTTACTTAAGATTCCTATACTATTTATAGATTAATCCCATTATGTGTCTTGAGATTCCAAATCAATTGTTTAAAGGCACAGGAAATGTTTTTCTTTTTGGGCTCCTCATAATACTTTGTATATATAGTCCATAATGGGACTTCAGCATAAGGTTTATAAGGCAAAAGGTAATACAAGTAGTGTTAGGACTCTAGACTTCAAGGAAGAATATGCATTTTAACCTTAAGCCCATGTCAAACACTTGATATCTTCATGCTCCTCATTGGTATAGATACTCTCCTAGTCTGAGTTGACAAGGAGGACTTGATGGAGTTCTTGTTAGATTTATGAAGCTACTTATACACAATACTAACCCTAACCCTTGCTAGTATCTCATGCATCCCAATATGTAACTAACTAACTAACTAACTAACTAAAAGAAATGAAAATAAAAATGAAAAGAAAAAGAATAATAGAAATGAAAAGTAAAAATAAATATTGACTTAGTTATTTTACCAAGTCATAATAGTTAGAGGGTCTAGTCAAGGTTTCTGGTGAAGTTATATCAGAGAAGAGACATATTGAGACTTTGAGTAGCACTCTTCAAGGTTGTCCTAAGGTAAGAAAGAATACCAAATTCTCAGAGTAAAAGGATTACAGAAGGATTACAGAAAGAGAGAACTTGCTGTTCCCTTCTCTTTCTAGTCTGTATCTATTCTAACTAGGTACTGTGACAATGTTACAAGATAGAAACACAAGTTGTAACTAAGGATAACTAGTTAGATAATAGTCTAGTAACAGAAGCAAGTTAAGTCAATGTCTATAAATGAGTTAGTCTAATGTCATCCCATTTATCAGAGTCTGAAAATAGAAGAGAGAATTATCCAAGATTTCTCCAAAGAGTCTTGTCCATACCATAGAGTCTAATGTTTTTTTGGGTCCTTGGACATTTAATGCATTATTGCATGACTATGTCCTCATCCAACAATGCCATCATCTTGTTTGCCCACTACTCATTATCAGACTAGGGCTGATAGTAGTTGTAATCCTACTCAATGCTCATAACAAGTAGTCTACTAAAGCACCACCCAGTTGTGAGGTTAGGTCTTGAGTATGATACCTGGGTTTAGTACTACTGGCAGTCCCTAACTAACTACCAAGTTCCCTTAAGCCTAGGGCCTAGCTATATTATAGTGATCCTGAGTTGTATCTGTCATAGAAACCTAGTTGTATGTTGGTTTGACTTGGAATAAGGGGTATCCCATTGCAAACCAATGAGTACATCTAACTAATTACAAACTTATATACTAATGAAATGTTCCAGAAATTTCCACCAGATCATGGCATTGGCTTGATTTCCCAACAGTATCACCCAGGTACCAAGAAGGATAAGAGAGTAAGTTGGCAAGGCTCTGCAATGAGTTGTCATGACTTGGCAAAATGGCCAAGTCAATATTTCTTTTTTCATTATTTTCTTTTATTTTCTCCTCTTTTAGTTTCCAAAGATTGGACATACAAGATAGTTGGATGAGTAAGCACATGGGACCTGACAAATAGAAGTAAATAGTGAAAGGTGTATAAGTAGTGTATAGGAATTGAACAAGAAATTTATTGAATTCTCCTTGTCAACTCAGACTAGGAGGGTGATTAAGTCATCTCAGGCTAAGTCACTACATGATTGGTGCCAATGAAAGAATTGAGTTCTGGTGTAAGGACTGAGCAGTAATCACTTAATCCTACTCCTTATCTGAGTTGACAAGGAGAACTTGATAGAGTCCTCATTCAATTCCTGTACACTACTAATACACTTTCCACTATTTACTTTTATTTGTAACAACCACATGCTCTTCTGTAAACACTGAACTGAGGTCTCCAAGTTCTGCTACATGGCACAACTACATGGATACTAAGTGTAAAGTAAATAATCAATAAAAATGATGAGCAGCAGAGCTTGGAGGCAAAGAGAACAAATGAACTGCTTCACTTTACAACAGTAAGTCACTTGACAGTATATTTACCGGCCCGACTCAAAGCTGTATGATCACTTACGTAATCAGATTTGAAAGCGGACAAGCTTTAACCTTGTTGCAATGAGCCCCATGAAACCAAAACCAGAAATTTGGTGGTCCAATATTGCATTCTTCCTTGGTGTTCATCTTGGTGCTCTCACAGGTGTGTATCATTGGCCTGTGTCCACACAATCTTCTGCCATCCTTTATCTGGCATTCCTTTCCTGGATACTCTCATGTTTCGGGTCAGCCATTCACACTTATTAGTGCGGTTGTTGACCATCCTCACTCTCGTGCAACTTATTGCAGTATCACAATTGGATATCATCGCTTGTATTCCCATAAATCCTTCAGGGCTACTTTGCCCCTTCGCATTGTGCTTGCTGCTTTGGGAGCGGCCGCTCATCAGGGTTCTATCAGAGTAAGCTTTGTATCATAATGGGTTATTTGAGCTAATGAGCATTGAAAGTGGTGGTAAGTCGAATGAATGGATCTCTCGGAAGGATTTAACAGATTGTGATGTGGAAGGTGCCTTCGACATCGACTCCATCACGTATGTCCCCCCTATTTTCGAATTTGAACATGTGATTGAACTATAATTCAGAGATTTACAGATGATCCCGTTCATGATCCGTCAGTGATGTTTTATTGACTAGTTGACTTGGGGCACACAAACCTGCGAAACATCAGATATGCAGCGACACTGGGTCTTCTCTATTCCCATGTCGGATGGATTTTTACCAGATCCACTTATGGAAAATTGAATTTGATTCAAACAGATGACCTTGATAACGATCCAGGTGTGTGCAGTCATCCATTCGACATATATTCATTCATGTTTCCCAGTGGTTCGTGTACAGCACCGGTATTACCGTTCGTCAAGTCTATTTTTTCACAGTGCATCTGCTAAATTTGTCTAGATCTCTTTGCTTTCTTTTTCGGGTTTTGTGTTCCTGGGATAGTGGGCTCCTTTCTGGGAGATGCCATCGGTGGATTCATCTGGGGAGGACTGGTTGCCCGTGTTTGCGGTATGTTCAAATAGCGACTTGCCTCATCTCTGAAATGTGCGACATGTTTTTCAGTCTGGCACTGCACTTTCCTCGTGAATTCGTATGTACCTTGTCATCATAGGCGATGTGTGACTCAGACTTGAGTTAGACTTGCTCACTGGAAGGGTTTGCAGCCCTACTCAGACGAAAACACATCAAGAGGAAATATGGTTTGTCTTGTGCACCTGTTCCCTCAAACAAGGAATTAAACTCCTCAGATACTGGCGGTTTTGACGTGTGGCGAGGGCAATCATAATTTTGTAAGTGAACGGGCCATTGTAAAGCTACCCTGACCGAAGTTGACGGTCCATCCTAGCATGTCAGTGCGCTTAAAATGGTGTGAGCGCAAATCTAAGCTGCTACTCAAATCTCAGCATGCGTTTCCTCACGATTTTCGGTCCGGTCCTTCATTGACTGATTGGGATCCCACGAAATGGACCATCCTTCTTTTGCAGTTCTTCGGCTTTGCCACCAATTTACGCCGGGCCAGGGATGAGGATATCAAAAATGCACTGATCCATATGCGTCTGAAAGAAAAGGGGGAAATCATGGCTGAAGAGAAAGAGGAGCTCCCGATATGGCTTATGAGTGAAGCGGAGAACTTGATTGCGAAGGAGAACCGCTGCCTCATACTCTTAGATGGATACATTGTTGACACAGCATCGTATCTCACAGATCATGTGAGCGTCAAATGCTTGGTAGAATGCTGGACCACCACTCATTACCATACCCAATAGCCTGGTGGTTCTAAGCTGATACTGGAATATGCTATAAGGATCGGAGCCCAGCGTCCATGGCCTGATGCCTCTGCTGCATTTCATGGTGGAATGAACATGCATTCTTGGACAGCCGATCAACAGGTGAAAAAATTGCGCATCGCCAAACTCCAGTCCTAGACCTACGTAGCATTGCTTGTGTCTGTAGGTCTCTGCGATATCACAAAAGGGTTTAGGCATTGGTTTTGGTTTATATGAAATTAGATAGTATTATCCTCACTGGTTGTTAGTACGACCCACATTTCAGAGCGCTGCGGCGGTTTAGACGAAAGAAAGCAATATGATAGATGTCAAAAAGAGAACTTTGCAAGTTGACTGGGACGCCTGACGGTGAGGGATCACGTCGCAAGCATTGACGAGCCCTTCCTGGATCGTCGTCATAGGTAGATGTGACAGTATCGGAGGCAGGAGAAGAGAATCTCTTTGAGAATGGAGATTCTAGACATGGAGAAGGGTGGCTGGGATCACAACTGTTGTGCACCATCAAGGAGGCAAAAGCCAAAGAGTGAGTTCCGTCGCTTTTGTCGATTTGTTACTGTCCTGCTCAATCCTGATGCATTTATTCCAGACATGTTCTTGTTCAATCTGGCTCTGTCCTTACCTCTCACTGCTTTTCACTTTCCAGTGGTCGCCAGCTCGCCTTGGTTTTCAGACGATGCCGTCTCGTAAGCTGTATCCGGACTATTACCAGATCATAAAGAATCCTATCGCACTCGATGATATTAAGAAGCGTCTCGATACTGGTGCCTATTCTTCCTTGCAGACTACTTGCACAGACTTTGAGCTGCTCTTCAATAACACCCTTGAGTACAATATGAAAGATAGTGTGTGTCGCAGAAACCTAGTCGCACCTTGGTTTGACTTGGAATAAAGCGTATTCCGTTGCAAACCAATGAGTAGATATAACTAATTACAAACTTATATACTAATGAAATATTCCAGAAGCTTCCACCAGATCACAGCGTCGGCTTGATTCCCCAACAGTGTGATATGGAAGGATGCAAAGGATATGCATGTAACTGCACTTCCCCATTTCCTGACTGTAGCACGTTGCTTTAATCTTTCAGAAACTTGTGCAACAAACTAGCACCTTTAGTCGGAGCAGACAATGAATCTAATGGTGACAATAAGAGAGGGAAATCTAAAGTACCAAATCTCAATTGCATAATCAAGTCCAGGTTGCAGGAATTGATAGAGAAGACTGATAAAGAGTTCTCTAGAGAATAGGGACTCACAGTGCAAGCAAACCAGTTTCATGGTTGTGTAAATGTTCATTTTGCATTGCATTTCAAGACCCTTACAAAAGTCTACCTATTTTTGGCTAGTCTACAAGTGTTTCTGTAGACTACTTATACCTAGTTTTGTACTTGTGTACACCTCAGTCATTGTCTTGACTATGTACATGAGATCAAACATGGGATGATGCCAGCTAATACATAGTTGTTATGAGGAGCCCAAGAAGGAAATAACTTCCTGTGCATTTGAACAATTGGTTTGCAATCTTGAGACATATAATGGGATTAAACTATAAATAGCATAGGAAACTTGAGTAAACCATACCATGTGACTAGGTCATGTGATTGTGAGACTTTAGTACACAGACCATGTAGAAATAGTATAAGTAGTATACAGAGTACAATGGAGAACTCTATCAAGTTCTTTCTTAACCTACATCCACTGTAGGAGCCCTAAGTCATCAAGGCTTGCACTAACAATAGTTCAACTTCTTCACATGGTCTTTTTTCACTCAAATAAATTCTACAATAAGTTCAGTAAAATCTAAAGAAAAATGATAATTGACTTTCTCTTTTCTCTCCTTATTTAAACAAACAAGGTTTTTATCTAGGCCTCTAGCCTGGCTTGATCCCTCTACTAATTCTGTATTATTAAAGTTTTGTTGAAGTCAGTCTGCTATGCTTCCTTTCTCCAACAGTCTGTGAAGTTAAAGTTTGTCTACTTTCTGTAATATTATATTATTGGGTTTGTGAAATAGTAGATAGTATTGTCTAGAAGATTGCTATGCTCCTTTTCTCTAATAGCCTGCTATTTTGACTTATTTCTTTATTTCTCAAATTATAAAAAAAAATCAATCTCAAGTCTATTATTAGATACATATAAAATTTATAATCTTGAGTATTCTTCTACTCTCCTGGCTCTTTTCTGGAAGAAATACTGAGATGTTCAGAGGTGAAGTACATTTTGAAAAGGCTACATAAGGTTGTTCATGGGAAAACACTGATGTTTGCAAATTAATCCCCACATGCTCTACTAACTATCCTTGAGACTTGTCATGACTTGGCAAAATAGCTAAGTCATTATTTAATATTTCTTTTCCTTTTCTTTTCTTTTATTACCAAGGTGGAGCATGGGAAAATATCATGTGACAAGTCACAGAGTTACAAAGTGGTCACAGTCACAGTCACAGTCACAGTAATGTGACAAAGAAGTCAGCTAATAAACATGAGAACTGTGAGAGACAAGACACATAGCCATGACAGTAATTGTATATATAGTGTAGCAAATCTAATGGGGACTCTATTGAGTTCTCTTTGTCAAATGCTGATAAAAGAGCAGTTGGCTTTATTCTGGCTCAGGAGTTGGCTTACTGATACTAGAACTCGATTCACATCTGAGTACTGTCTACCTTGGACCTTACTCAAACTCTTATCTTATTCAATCAACCCTTGGCCACTGATCCCGAAACTGCAGGAACAAAAGAAGAGAAGAGGAGGAGACAGTTATTCTCCCAAAATAAGTTTGAGGTGTTGAAGAGTAGAGTAATGCAGTGCAGAGTAGAAGAGAGTATGATAAGGAGAGTGAGAGTAGTAGAGGTTGAGTGTTTTAAGTGTGGGGAGAAAGGGCATAAATGTAGGGAGTGTCTATTGTGGGTGAAAAAGGAAAAGGCAGTGCATATGGCAAGGCCACAAAAGGCACAGCAAGAAGAGAGACCAATGTGCTCTGTGAAGGGAGAAGTGCAGGAAAGAAGGTTGAGGAGAATAGAGGAAGAAGAGGCAGTGCATGTGGCCAAGTCATGAGAGGTATAGCGAGGGTAGAGGAGGAGTTTAGTAGCAGAGTTGAGAAGGAGAGCAGAGGAGCATTGTGGCAAAGGAGTGCCAGAAGAAGTACACCTACTGGAGTTAGGATAGTGCACAAAAGAAGTAATAGTGACATATGTACAGTGCAAAAAGTGTGGAGAGAAGAGGTGTCATGTGGAGGAAAATAGGAGGCAGGAGGTGATCAAGGACAGGTAGAGATGGTGTGGATGTATAAGGAAGGCAGCACAGTCCAGAGAGGCAAAAGCACAGTAAGACAGTGCATGACCAGGAGAGTTAGAAAGCATAGCAAAAGAGGGAGGTAGCTGAAAGAAGGTCTGGAGAACCTTCAAAATGCTGAGAGAGATATGGTTAAATATTGGGATGGAGAAAATAGACATGTATGAAGACATAATCGTAAAAGCACTCTTGGACAGTGGCACAACAGAAATGTTTATAGATAAGAGAATAGCAGCAAAACATGGGTTTTGTAAGAAAGCTAAACTCCAAGCCGGAATAAAGCCAACTGCTCTTTGTTTAGTGATTAACAAAGAGAACTCGATAGAGTTCCTGTTAGATTTTCTATACTACTTATACAACTACTACATGGTCTGTGCACTATCTTCCCATGCCTATCATGTGACATCATGTGACATCAATGTGATGTGACATCGTGACACTTGTGACATGACACTTTCTCGCACTCCCTTCTGTGTAGTAAGTCCAAGATAAAGGAAAAGGAAAAGAAAAGAAATATAAATAATGACTTAGCCATTTTGCCAAGTCATAACACTATCTCCCTCTTAAGTTTCCTTGTCCCGAGGAATTTTCTACAACTCATAGTATAGGTCCATTATGTTGTCCATCTCATCATCATCTTTCTCTGTCCATTCTCTAACTCCTGAACTTTCTTTCCCGATTTCTTCTTCTTCTGCAATTGTTTCCATTTCCCCTAATTATTTTCCTTTCCACCATCTCTAATTCCTTTCTAGCCTTCCCCAATATTCTTGATCATACCTTTTATCTAACTATCCAAACAGTTTTCTTGCTGTAAATCTCCCTGGCAATTCTTCTCTTCTAAATGTTCCTTTCTTGTGTTCTTTTCTTGCTATATCTTCCATATCTTGCTAGTATTCCTTCTCAAATTCTTCGATCGCTTCTTTTGTATTTTCCAAATTCTCTCTTCCTTCCCAAGTATCTGACTCTACTGTGAACCTCTTCCAGCGTACCAAGTATTTGTCCTTTTCTCTCACTCGTCGCTTGTTCAAGATTCTCTCTATCTCCCATTCTTCTTCCCCTTCGATTATTACTGGAGCTGGTTGCTCCTTTTTCTGCCCCTCTACTTGCCCTACATATCTATGTATTCTACTAACATTGACTACTGGATTTTGATTATGCTAGGTAGTTCTAATTCAACCATGTTTGATGATACAATCTTTTTAATCTTATAAGAGCCTACAAATCTCTCCGTCAGCTTTTCTGTCCTCCTTCTGACCATCTGGTACTTCAGATCCTTAGTACTCAACATCACTAAGTCCCCTACTTTATAGTTATCTGCTTCTCCTCTCTTTCTGTCTGCATATTTTCTCATATTGTCCTACGCCTTCTTTAGTATCGCTTTTGCCTCTTCTTGTATCTTCTTCATTTTCTCCACAAACTTTTCTGCTCCCATGTATTTTTCTTTTTTCCTCCCCTCGAATCCTATTCTGGGATCTTGTTCATAATTTGCCTTGAAAGACAACGTTTGAGTACTCAAGTGCACTTTGATATTATATGCAAACTCTGCCATTCCTAACCATTCCGGCCACTGTTCTTGTCTATGATCAATGAACATTCTCAAGTACTGTTCTAGTTCCTGATTAACCCTCTCTGTCTGTCTATCTGTTTGAGGGTGGAACACTGTTGACAATTTACTCTTGATCCCCAACATCTCATTTAACTCCCACATTAACCCTGCTGCGAATTGTGATCCCCTATTTGATATGATACTTTCAGGCAAACTATGCAATTTTCACACATTATCTCTAAATAACCTGGCTAGTTCTTCTGCCAATGTTTTCTCTATAGTAGATATAAAATATACCATTTTTGTTAATCTGTTAACTACTACTAAGATTGAGTCATATCCCTGAGCTAAGGGCAACTTTGTAATGAAGTCTACAAATATATGCATCCAAGGCTTCTCTGGTATTGAGTTTGGCATTAATTTGCTGGCTGGTTGCTCTATATGATTCTTGTTTCATTGGCAGGTGTCACACCCTTCCACATATCTCTTCACCTCCTTGGTTACTCCCAGCCACCAGAAATTTCTAGTTACCAGTTCTACTGTCTTCTACTGTCCCCCATGTCCTCCTATCGGCATATCATGGTGTAGTCTAATGATTTCTGCCCTCAACTTTTCATCTTTTGGCACGTAGACTTTTCTTTCTTTATACATAATGCCATCTACTTCTCTCCACTCTTCATCTCTCAGTATTTTTACTCCTGCCCACTTCATTTCTTCTATCACCTTCACTACTTTGTCATCCTTCACCTTTGACTTTCTAACTTCTTCTAGTAGATCTATCCTGTCTACTATAATTTCTACTACCTCTGTTTTCCTTACTTCCAACTACTCTGGTTTCACCAACATCTTGTCCTCATTGTCTTTTTCCACTCCAATCTCCTAGTCTGGCTATCACAAATGGTTACTTACTTGATTTGTGATTTTGAGAAAAGAGTTCTTCAAGATAGTTCAAGCAAGGTTTAGATAATAACAAGAGATGTTGTTAAGTCTGAGGTCTAATCCTCAGACTATGAGTCCTTATATACAGGAAAGTGATGGTCTGTG
>Ga0153965_1000355_pt1 | contig 10152 bp, 9 predicted proteins | sample TSFL049MetaG_FD_104707 | JGI IMG/M metagenome (GOLD analysis project Ga0153965, IMG submission 104707) | Attine ant fungus gardens microbial communities from Florida, USA - TSFL049 MetaG | ecosystem: Host-associated > Fungi > Mycelium > Unclassified | place: USA: Florida, Paynes | collected... | reverse complement strand
TTTGAATTTATTGTGAATTTAGAGAGAATTTAGCAAGCAAAGAGAGAGAATGCTGACCAATGCTTGTAAAGCGTTGGCTAAGCATTGGGTAAGCAGGCATCATCCCACGTTCGGTGCAGCATATATACTAGATTGCAAGACCATGCACTGCAGATACAAAAATTTCAAGTCTAAATTAAGTCACAGAATCTCAAAATTGAATTAGCATCACGAGCACTGTGATCCTACTCATGGTGTCCAACCTCCTTATTGCACCTAAGATTTACACTAAGATTTATTGCAGTTGAAAAATTCTTTTCTTGTTTTTTTATCTTTTTGAAGTTCTATGTTGAAGTTGAACAAACACACTTAGCATTGGGAGCATAAAGATTAGCTTTTTCTTATTCTTATTTTTCTTGATTTTCTTTTCTTTTCAGAGTGTCACATTTGAGACTATATGTCATACACACCCTGTGACACCACGCCATTTAAACTTACACCATTGCTTACCTCAGCTTAGTTCTCCAGTTACTAAAGTAGTAATCTAGTAGACAGTCCCTTAGCTTCAATGCCTACTCTCTTGTAGAGTTTTTCTCTTATCTGAATAATCCAAATCTTCTTCACTCTTGTGGGCAAAGCAGAGAGAATAACATAACCCCCTGTAAGGGCTAGTCATGAGGACTTAAGGCCAAACTCAAGATGAGTGAACAGGAAAAACTCAATGGAATTCTTCATTGGATCGAACTTGTACTTATACAAATATTACTTGGTTTGTGCACCTATCTCCCATGATCACATGACCTTCTGGACTATTCTATGATCACCTGACTTATTATGTGATCTTTCTTATTCACCTGCTCTTCTCTCACTATTTATAGATTTTATTTGTTATATATTCCAATATTCTCAATTAACTATTTGGATGTACAAGAAAAAATTTTCCTTTTGAGTTTTTCATTTCAAGAAGCTTTTCCACTATCTTTAGTTTCTTTCCATCACTTCTGCCTCTACCTCTCATATTCCTTATCTGACTATCTATTAGAACACAAAGTCTAACTACATCAGCATAATGTATAATAGAATAATAGAAGCATTTACCTCAGTCTGAACTGTAGAACTGAGGTATAAGAAAAAGTTTATGCTGGCAGTACTCATTGCTTACTAATTAATTAGGAGCTAATAATGAGAGAAAAAAGAGACAAAATAATAGTCTATAGAAGACATATTCAACACTATCCCTATAGAATCTTTGCTATAAAATTTCCCAGTAATTCTCTTAAGAACTATCACAAATGGTCACTTATATCATGAGACTTATTCTCCTAACATTTTGCTAACCTTCTAGTATCTCATCAAAAATATCCAGACTTTAAATAAAATCAAAGATATACTATGATTGTGGAAAGTAGACACACAGACTAGGCAATATTTGTATAAGTAGGAGTAAAATCTAATGGAGAACTCTATTAAGTTCTTTTCTTTCAATTAATTGGGTAAAGACTTATTCTAAGTCCATTCTAACAACTTACTAATTTGTGATTGGTTGAACTTGGATTCAAAAAGAGCTGAGAAGTGAAATTTAGACACTAGCAAAAGATATTGTTAAGTTTGAGATCTAATCATTAGACAAGAAGTTCTTATATACATGAAAGTGATGGTCTGTGTTAAGACTCTAGACCTCAAGAAAGAATGTGTTTCAACCTGAATATTATGACTTGGCAAAATAGCTAAATTATTATTTATTTATTTTTTCTTTTTCTTTTTCTTTTGGACTTACTATATAAGGAAGGAGTATGGGAATGTATCATGTGTCACAGTCACATACCTGAGATGTCACAAGGTCATGTCACATGAAATGGAGTCACATGGTGAGTGTGGGAAAATAGTACATAGACCATGTAGTAGTTGTATAAGTAGTGTATAAAAATCTAATAGGAACTTCATTGAGTTCTCTTTGTTAACTCAGACTTGGAGTGGGTTTAAGTTGTCTTAGCTAGAGCCTTACACTGAAGCCTATGTCAAACACTTGATATCTCTTTGTCCCTTTATACCAAGGGTCTGGTTAAGGTTTTTAGAAGAGTTATATTGAAGGAGAGGCATTTTTCAAGGCAAGAAAGAATACCAAATTCTCAGAGAAGTTGAGATTCCAGAAGAATTACAGAAAGAGTATCAGTGATTAACTTAGAAACCTAGCCTAGGGCTTAAACTAAGTAGGCTCTTTAAGGTTAGAAAAGAACTCAATAGAGTTCTCAATCAATTGTTTATACTATATATACAAGTTATACTACTTGTCCATGTTTAATCTATAAGTGTCTATCAGTCACTAGTTCAGCTCCAGTCCATGTTATTTTCTTTAATCATGGTTGAGGCAACTTATAATAAAGAGAGAACTTATCATTTTCTTCTCTTACTAGTCTGTATTTATCCTAACTAGTTACTGTGACAATGCTACAATGCAGTAACACAACCTGTAACTATGAGTGACTAGTTAAGTGACAGTCTAGTAACAGAAGTGACAAGTCAAGTTATTATAAATAGATAGTCAGTTGTTGTCCTATTTAGTTAGAGTCCAAAGAAATAAAAAAATTCTCCAAGAATTCTCCAAAGAGTCCTGTTTATACTAATGAGTCTGATGTCTGTGTTGAGTTCTCCAAGCCCTTTGATACATTACTGTATTGTCTTTGTCCAACAATGCTAATATCTCATCTACCAACTACTCATTATTAGACCATGGCTGATAATAGCTATAGTCCTACTCAATTGTTAGCACAAGTCTTGATGACTTAGGGCTCCTATGTAAGACTTTAGCCAAGATGACTTAAATTCACTCCAAGTCTGAGTTAATAAGGAGAACTCTATCAAGTTCTCATTAGGTTTTCTATACTACTTATACAACTAATACATGGTCTGTGCACTGTTTTCCCACACCCATCATGTGACATTGCCTGTGACTTATCATGTGACTATGATACTTGTGATGTGACACTTTCCCACACTCCTTCCTGTATAGTAAGTCCAAAAGAAAAAGAAAAGAAATATAAATAATAACTTAGCCATTTTGCCAAGTTATGACAGGCCTTGGACTTTGAGAGTGTTTGAGTGTTATCTTGACCCTTGAGCATTACAAACATTAAAACCAATTGATAGTGCAAGAAGTTATCATTAGGTGATAGTAAAGTAATTACTGGAGTCTAAAGTCATAACAGGTAGTCTAGTATTCTTAAAGAGTAAATAACAAGAGGCTGTAGCACTGTTGACAACTAAAGCAAAGCTCATAACCTTTACCTGAGCAGTAACTCAAGCAATCTGGATAGCAAAGTACTTTAACACAATTGATCTACCTAAAACTAGACTAATTAGACATGTAGGTTCAGTGTCACAAAGGCAACATGAATGACTTTATTTGCACCTCTTAGATGTACAGAGTACTCTACATAGTTAGTGATCTACATAGTAAATTTGATAAAAAAAAATATGGGGCTTATCTTAGTCTCACAAGCTGAGATACAGCCACCAACCAAAAGTTCTTTTATACTTGAGAATGAAATGTATAGTTCAACTGTAATTTTTGTTGGCAACTGCAATGCAAATAAAAAAGGGGGAAAAATGAGGGAAAAGAAAGTAAAATAGAACAGAACAAACTTACTGACAATAGTTGTATCTTTCCAACAAGAACCATAAGTTAAAAAAATACTAGTATCACACAAATGAAGCTAGGCCAAATCAAGTTCTAGTATATATCATTTGAGAACATTGCTGACCTCTTTACCAAGTCTTTCACTCAAAACAGAGACCATAAATTTATATCACATCTACAATTAATGGGCAACAGATAGGATTAGTCTAGGGGTATTGAAATGGACTCTTGCATTCTATTAGATTGGCAAACTCATAACAATACTATCTTTGGTGCTAAGTCCTTTTCAGACACATTTCCTATTGTTCTTATTGGTGCCATTAATCATCTGGCAATTTAGGCACTATTCTATATTCTCTATGGACACTAATAGCTACTAGTTTCACATACATAAGTACTATGTAGCATGATGTATACTTTAGTTTTTGTGTCACTTCAAGTGCTGAAGTTATCCTTATACATTCTGCATTAGCAGATCAGTTTGATGCATTTCTCTATAATCTTCTATTCTACTCCCTAACCAGAATTATTATCAATCTCATATATAGGGTTTTATATACTTCAGTCATCCACTTCACAGCGACATCTGAGATGAGTCTATCTATATTACTACTGATTATCTTATGGTCATATTATAAATACTTATTGTGTAATGAGTTCCACTCCCATATGCTGTTCCACTGACTGCTCAGAACATAGCCACAACTCAAAACCGCAGTAACAGTATTAACTCACAGATCACATTGTAACAATATAAGAACCTGTATAGTAGATAGGTTGTCTTAACTTCGGTCTGGTTCTGTGTGCATAATCTTCACTCTTCAAACACCAGGGGTGTAGGATCATAACATAAGACCAAAGTTTCCCATCATTCTTCACAACAACACTCTATGGTACTTTAAGGAAATACCCCTACTATTACTATGATCCCATACAGCATTATCACCTCATTCCTCACCACTGTCTTCATGCTTTTCTTTGGACAATCAATGCTACAGACCTGGAACAATATTGATCAGACTGAAAAGAATGAACATCTTTGAAATATTCAATCCTTTTTCAGATCTGCAGGAAAGGAACTGAATAAAGACAAAGGAAAGAGAAGAATGAAAGAACCTGATAATTATGAAGGAAATCCTGAAACAGTCAATGCATAGTATAAGCACATGACAATGTATTTCCAAAGCAACAACATCTCTAGTAATTGGGAATGAATTGAGATTGCTTTAGGAAAAATAAAAAAGGAAAAAGACAATCGTGCTCAATGATGGGTTGACAAAAATATCACCAAATTTGTTCCTTTTCAGAAGGAGTGGAGAGAATTAGAGATAGCAGATAACAAATTGAGGAACATGACCCACAAATCTCCATTCAACTCCTGGAACAACATAACTCAAGCTATGGAAATATTCTTTATCTCTACTAAAACCTAGACTCATGCTATTGAGAAGATTCATCAACTTTGCCAAGGGTCTAAAATGGTTGAAGACTATTGGAGTGACTTCTGTACCTGGAAGAAGCTAACAGGCTATAATGAGGTGGCATTAGTTGGAATCTTCAAGAAGGGACTACATCCAGGTTTGGCTCAAAAATTGGACAACTGAAGAATTTAAACTCACTGGAAAGTTGGTATAAAATAGCATTGGATTATGAGAGGGCAAGACAAGAAGCAAATATAAAATTTGGGAGTAGGAACAAATAATCAGAAAAACAAGTAATCAAGAAAGAGAAAAAGAATGAACAACCTCTCTTTATGCTAACAACTACCCTAGCCCATGGACATGACCCAAACACTATGGACATTGACAATATGTGCAAACAAGGAATTTGCTTTAATTGTGGCATCAAAGGGCACATTGCAGCAAAATGCCCTAAACCAAGAAAAAAGAGAAAGTTTTTTGGAAGGAAGTTGGACTCAGAAAAATTAGTTGATGACTTGACTGTTGATCAAGATATGAGAGTTGATCAGAAGCCAAATGAAGGGTTTTAGGAAGGACAAGGAGTAAGCACTAGCTTGCCTGCTCCCATTATAGATTCAAAGATGCATTTGACTAACTTCTCAATAAATAATTTCTTGAACTATTTTGGTACCAGAAAATTTGGAAGACAAAAGGATTTACAACAGAATGAGTTACAAAAAGGATACAAAAAGAAGATAAAGAATCTACATTATCAATTCTGAAAGTATAGTCTCATCACTCAAGAGAATGCAATGCAGAGATAGTCAAGGAGCTGAACTAGTTAACGGATAAGGAGATATTAGAAGAGTTAGAGAGGATAAAAGAACCAGAAATGATCCAGAAGTTAGAAAATAGAGAACTCAGCACCAAGATTCAATTAACAACTATCGACTCCTCTAAGACCTATTATCAAACAGCCTTGATCAATTCTGGTTGTACCAGTTCATGTATTAACTGGCAATTCATTATAGAGAATAGATTGGAGACCATGTGGAACAAATCTCTTTTGCAGTAACTGATCTTAGCAAAGCCAATGTATTCTTGGGATATAAATGGCTTCAATATCACAATCCATCAATAAACTGGAAGATATCACAACTAGTACTGGACAGATGCCAGACCTGGTGTAGGAGGGTTATTAGAGGAGGAGAGCTAAAAGAGATTGAGAATGGCTATGATGAGTTAGAAGAGAAAGAGAAGTACTTGTTTGTTAACTTGGAAGAAGAAACATGGAAAAGAGTAGAGACAAAAAGCAAAACAGTAGAAGAAAAATTTGAAAAAAAAAATACCCCAACAATATTAGTAATTCAAGAAGTTAGTCTTTGATAAAAAGGCCTTTGATGAATTATTACCACAATGATCTTGGGATCATGCAATTGAATTAGTCCCAGGAGCAACATTAAAGAACTGTAAGGTATATCCACTAAGTATCAAGGAGCAAGAAAAACTTGACAAATTCTTAGATGAACACTTGAAAACAGGACAAATACAACTATCAAAATCACTATGTGCAGCACCCTTCTTCTTTGTCAAAAAGAAAGATAGCTCCTTACATTCTATACAAGACTATTGCTGACTCAATGAAGTGACAATAAAAAATAAATACCCACTTCCCCTCATTCAAGAGTTAATTGACAAGGTTAAGAGAGCAACATACTTTACTAAACTCAATATTCAATAGGAATACAACAATGTGAGAATAAGAGAGGGGGATGAGTAGAAAGTGGCCTTTAGAACAAATAGAGGGCTATTTGAACCATTAGTTGTCAGCAGCCAAAGTCCGACAACTAGAATTAAGCCAACTGTCCCTTTGTTCAGCATTTGACAAAGAGAACTCAATGGAGTTCCTATTAGATTCTATATACTATTTATACATGAAGAGTAATCCTAACCCTTCCTTTTATCCTGCACTTTCCTATGAGTCACTTTTCTCTTGCATGTCCATCAATAAGAAAAGAAAAGAAAAATAATAATCAGAAACTAAAAGAAAAGAAAATGAAATTAAATAATAACTTAGCCGTTTTGCTAAGTCATGACATTGGTGATGTATTTTGGTCTATGTAACTCACCAGTAACTTTCCAACTAATGATGGATACACTATTCTGAGATCTTATCAGTAGAGGAAAGGTAGTCATCTACATGGACAATATCCTGATATTCTCCAAAATACTACAAGAACACTCAGACATTGTAATGGATGTGCTCAAAATTTTAAAGGATAACAAGTTATTGGTACAGACCAAGAAGTGCCTTTTTCATCAAAAAAGGATTGATTACCTGGGGGTTATCATTTCAAAAGATAGTGTGGAAGTTGATCTAGCAAAAATCAGAGGAGTCACAGATTGGCCAGAACCAAGTAATAAACAAGACATTCAACAGTTCTTGGGATTTTGTAACTTTTACAGAAGATTTATCAGAGATTTTGCCAAAGTCGCCAAGCTATTAACAGAGTTGACAGAAAAGAAAGAGTAGAAGTGGAAAGTAGAAGAAAGATATCAGTAAGCCAACTCCTAAGCTGGAATAAAGCCAACTGCTCTTTATCAGCATTTGACAAAGAGAACTCAATAGAGTTCCTATTAGATTTACTACACTATATACAAATTACTATTGTGGCTATGCTCCTTATCTTTCATAGTCTTTATGTTACTTGTCAACTAACTTCTTTGCCATATGCTGTGACTGTGATGTGACATTATTTGTGACTCTATAACTGTCACATGATATCTTCTCATACTCCACCTTAGTAATAAAAAATATATTAAATAATGACTTAGCTGTTTTGCCAAGTCATAACAAAAGAGGAGCAGTTAAAAAGATAAAAAAGATGATGTCATCAATGCCCATCCTTGCTATACCCAATGCTGATCACAAATTCCAAATAAAAGTAGATGCCTTGGTGTTATCAATGGGCTGTGATAGCTCTTAATAATCACCCTAGGTAGATGTTCAGGAAGAACTCAATAGAGTTCTTTATTGGATTGCTTAACTACTTATACTACTTTACAGGTGGCTATACACTACTTAGTCTACAGTCATATGTCCTTCTGGAATGTTCTATGATCACCTGATCAGATTACCTAAATTCCCATGCTATTTATATCTTGATTCCATTGTATGACTTGATATTATGGATTAAATGTTTAAATGCATGGGAGTTTATTTCCTCTTTAGGGCTCTCATAATACTTGGGATATGCCATTGGAGAAGTGTTGTTCCAACAACAAGATAACTCCTCTTGGAGGCCAGTCTCTTTCATCTCACAGTCATTGAGTGAGACTGAAAGAAACTATGAGATATATGATCATTAGTTGCTAGCAGTCATGACAGGATTGCGACAATAAAGACAGTACTTGCTAGGAACAAATCAATTTGTAATATGGTCAGATCATAAAAACCTTGGGTATTTTTGCAAACCCCAAAAGCTTAATCGCAGACAAGCTCGCTGGCTGTCCAAACTCCAAGACTACAATTTTGAATTGATCCACAAGCCAAGAAACACAATGAAAAAAGTAGATACTCTATCTAGACAACCTGATCATGACAGTAGGAAAGATGATAATAATGAAAAGATAGTACTGAGGCCAGAGAAGTTTAGAGTAATTGAAGTAAAGGAGGATAGAGTATAGAAGGAAGTGAGAGAAGCAAAGAAGTGGATCAAAGAAGTGAGAGGAGCAGTAGAGGCTAGAGAAGAGAGCTGGGAAGAAAAGGATAGGGTGATATTTTGGAAGAGGAGGATGTACATTCCAGACTCAATTGTCTTGAGAGAAGAAATTCTTTGACAACATCATGATCAAGAACTCACAGGACACCAAGACTCACAAATTAATCACAAGGAATTACTGGTGGCCCAGGTTGATGGATGATGTTAAAAGATATGTCCTTGGATGTGAATTATGTCAATCAACTAAGCCAGATTGACAAAAGAAAACCAACACACTACATCCAAATGAAGTACCTACACAGTCATGGGACATTATTAGTATTGACATTGTAGGGCCACTACCAACATCCTCTGGATACAATGGTATCTTGGTAACAGTCAATTGATTCTCCAAAATGGCATGATATATTCCCATCAACATGGAAATCTCTTCAAGAGGAGTAGCCCAAAAGTTGTGGGAACAAGTATTCAAAGATGTGGGACTGCCAAAGAAGGTCATTAGCAACAGGGGGCCCCAGTTTGTATCAAACTTTATGAAGGAATTGTGCTTACAGTTGGGGATTGAACAAAACCCTTCAACAGCCTACCATCCTCAAACTGATGAGCAAACTGAGCATGTAAATCAAGAACTAGAATAATACCTTTGACTTTACATTAGCCATCAATAAGACGATTGGGCTGAATGGCTGTCGATAGCTGAATTTGCTTATAATAATCGAAAACACGCTAGCACAGGCAAGTCCCCATTCTTGATCAACCTAGAGTGACATCCAAACACTGGGAACGAGACTAGTGGGGTGGAAAAGAAGACCTCTTCAGTTGAAGAATTGACGGAATGGGGAATCCGGTCACATTGCGATACCCTGGAGGACCTGATAGCTCAATGGTAGAGCATCTGGTGCAGTTCCAGAAGGGTCTGGGTTGGAGCCCCGGTCCGGTCACTTTTCGTGCTGCAATAAGAATTCCTAGAAGGAATGAGGACAATGAGGAGAGAAGTAGAGGAGGCACTGAGGAAGACGAACCAAATAATGAAGAAACATTCAACAAGAAAAAGGGAAACGAGAAGGAGTTTGCAGCAGGAGAACTGGTTTGGATTGATGGGTCTCAATACAGTGATGGACGACCGACAAAGAAGTTGTCGTTCAAACGAGCAAGTCCCTTTCCCATTATACGAAAAGTAGACGAAGCAGCATACGAGTTGAAGATCCCTAAGATGTGGAAAAATCTCCACCCAATCATCAACGAGTCGTGATTGAAATCTTATATCAGACCCACCTTTGAACAACAAGCAGAACGCTCCAACAATAATATCATATCAACCTCAGGAAGCGAACGTGTACAAGAAGTTGAACGAATCCTTGATTCGAAGTGGAGAGGAGACCAACTACTTTATCTAATCAAATGGCGAGGTCAA
>Ga0153965_1000354_pt1 | contig 10167 bp, 8 predicted proteins | sample TSFL049MetaG_FD_104707 | JGI IMG/M metagenome (GOLD analysis project Ga0153965, IMG submission 104707) | Attine ant fungus gardens microbial communities from Florida, USA - TSFL049 MetaG | ecosystem: Host-associated > Fungi > Mycelium > Unclassified | place: USA: Florida, Paynes | collected... | reverse complement strand
GTATTCATTTTCCTGTATTCTGGATCCAGGAACCTTGGCATGGCATGTCTCCTGCTCTGGGTTTTTCCTCTCTTTCCACTCTCGGTTATCTCAGCACCAAATATTCAGTATTTCTGAATCCGAACTGGTTTACAAAAAATCTGAACTTAACCTCATCGTCTTCTAGTCTCGCATTTCCTAAATTTCAAAACTAACGGCAAGCCGCTCATCGATTGTAAAACCGGATATACTAATCCAAGGGTCGTTAGAGAGACGTAAGGGCAGACTTTTTCCCCAAAAGATCTTGCCGCTCACAAGCAAAGTATGGCATGGGATTACGTCTCATACCGTTCTGTTTTGCTGGTTATAAAGAGAAGCAAACGATTCGGCTCTCTGTTAACCTACTCTTACCTACACCTTCACTGTTGAGTCTTATTGGGCTCTTCGACCAGTATCTGGATTTAGGGCTTTTCTGATATCTCCGAATTCTCTGTGATTCTGTTACTTTGTTCTATCTAGCATTTTGGTTCTGTCTGCGCAATGCCTTTTACCTCTGCTCTACATATTAAACCACCTTGTCGTGCGGAACATGTGGGCTCATTGTTACGACCTCCGATGTTATATGAGAAACGTCGTCAATACGAACAGGGCAAGTGCACCAAGGAAGAGCTCACACTTGCAGAAGATGAGGCTATCAGAAGTATAGTTGAATTTCAAAGGAAAGCCGGGTTGAAAACAATTACTGATGGTGAATTTCGGAGGTAAAAGTTAATTCTTTCTATCGAGGCTGAACAAACGCTTAACCCGAGACGATGGTGTAGAGGTGCGTTTTTTGAAGGCGTATTTGACAAGTTGGGGGGAATGCAATATCTCCCAAATAGTGAGTTTTCATGAAGGGCCACTTTTTTCTGCCAATTTGAGAACTGATTCTATTGGTATTTACTAAGGACCTATATCGACATTTAAGGTATTGAATTCCCTGTGGTGCCATTTTTACAACATCTAGGCTAAGGAATCCTACACTAGTCATATATTCCCCATATAGCTATGATGTATCAGGCGGGGATTACTGAGGCTGAGACTATCTTTTGTACTGTGAGTCTAGAACTCTCCAAGAACGTCTCTTTTGGCTTCAATATCCATAAATTAGGAAAAGATCAGAAGGACAAAGCCGTTCTATGTCGACGATTTCAAGTTCTTGAAAAATCTTGTAGCTCCCAAAGTTGGTTGGGTTTTTTTTTGACTCATTTATTCATCTCAAGTAACTGCTTTTTTCGATCATCATCAGCAAGTCAAGTATATTAAGATAACGATGTGTTCCCCTTCATGGTTCCATCAGCGCCATGGATCTGACCAAACATACGATCTTTCCGTATATAAAAATGACGGTATGCGGAGGGGGGGGTTCTTCAATTTCTTGTTCACAGGCTGACTATGTCACTACTTTTTTGGGTTAGATGAATACTTTGATGATTTGGGACAGGCTTACCGCGCTGAGATCAAGGAGTTATACTATTTCGGTTGTCGTAAGTGCTTGCATGTTAATGATACCTTATCAGCCTGAAATCATTCCTGTAGGACATATACAGATTGACGACCCAACGTTCTGCTTTTTCTGCAATGATATGATGATAACTCAGATGGAAGCCGCTGGAGTGGACCACGAGGCACTTCTTGATACTTACATTAGAGCTATCAATATCTGCACAGCTGAGCGACCGAACGACCTTACCATTAGCGTGCACATGTGTCGCGGCAATTTTAAGGTAAGAGACGTCTCCCTTCTTTCCAGTATTTTTTTGACATCCATCGTGTTAACTCTTGCTGACATCGGTGCAGGGTGGAGTGCACTTCACGGAGGGAAGTTATGAACGTATTGCCGAAAAACTGTTTAGAAATCTAGATGTTGACACTTTCTATGTGCGTTTGATGTGCTCCTTCCCTATCCACCTTTCACTTACTTCATGTCACATCAAAAACTGACATATATATTGTGACAGCTCGAGTACGATACACCACGCGCTGGAGATTTCTCACCGTTGAGATATCTTCCCCTAGACAAAGTTGCTGTCCTTGGCCTTGTGACAACCAAGGATCCCGGGGTAAGCTTATAAATAAATCCAGGGTAATCGACGTTCATTGAGCGCCCAACAATGGCCTTTATAGCTCGAAAGCATGAAACAGCTCAAGTCACGGATCGACGAGGCTGTTGACGTTTTATGTCACGGGGAACCCAAAAGATCGAAGAAAGTAGCGCTGAGCCAGTGAGCGTCCTTGGTTCAGTCTCGCGATTGATGACTTTTTATCTGAGCTGTTGCAATCGCCAACCAGGCTTTGTATCAGCCCTCAATGTGGATTCGCTTCCGTGTGGGAGGGAAATCCGCTGACTGAAGCGGTGAGTAGTTGTGAATTTTATCAAGCGTCATGCTGAGGTGTACTCGTGACTCAAGGACGAGTTGAGGAAGTTGACTTTAGTCAGTGAAACAGCAAGGCAGGTTTGGAAAGATGCGTGATAGACTGGTTTGGTGTATGTGTGGATATTCGGTGGCACTTGAGATTGAGGGCAAATATTGTATGTTTTTCTTGGTTTTGAGGTTTTTTTCTCTATTCCATGCCTTTAGTCTTGTGGATGTATCAGACTTAGGTTAGTACGCCTGAACAATTGCACTTATTCTACAACTTCTACATGATCAAATCAGGATCAAATCAGACCGGCAAATGCCGTCATCGTCATCAACCCGCCGTATAGTTAGTACTGCTCTCGCTCAAAGAACCTTTCTAACCATACACGCTAAACCAGCGCCCCAATCGCTTCCCGCGGATTTGGTCTAGTTATCCCCACGGTCCAAGGATTCCATATTTGCGGAAGAACTAGTACAGGACCAGGAATATACGAAGGACACACAAGCCAAGCAACCACCGTTAATCACCTTATGAGAAGACTGTCTCGAGAATCGTGGACAGAGTTTCCATAGAAGATTTCATGCAGTATTAGATGAAGGAGAGGTGCAAGGAACGCAGCTTGCAACCTCGTGTTTGATCAACCATCACAAGTATTGCCCAGACCCAAGAAAGCAGTCGACATCTAGAAACACCGCTTGAAAATACAACAACAGGGTATTGTAAACCTACCTACCTCTCTCTCTCTCGCAGGTCAATCGTTCTTCTGGGATTTACGTCAGATCCATGCCTCGTTAGCTCGGGACTAACAGAATAATTGACTTGGCGGATATTGGACAATTGCCGACGTTCCCTGCCTGTCAACTGCGACTTGCCTGAATGCTTCCCTCAAGATGGGTTTTTTTCACTCCTCGTATTTTTATTTCAGAAGGAGAAGAATGATAACCTCTGTCAAGCTACTACAGTCTTGGCAGTGAAGACAGTTCGTTGTGGGCCACTACTGTTGCCACCATGAACATCTCTTCTTGATCGTTGACATTATCCGATTTTTTTTCTTTTACTTGGACATCTCCCCTATTTTGACACCGAAGATTGGCGTTGTATATGAAGGCCGAGGTTCGCGTGAATTGGATAAGCAACCAGAGTCGTTACTACTGGTGTTCTTCCCTATATGAGCGAGCTGGAACCAAGTCATCCATGGTTGCCGTTTCAATCGTTGTATTCGACCTAGAAGCTCGTGTTTTGACATCGAAAATCCGAAAGCAAAGCAACAGGGATCAGCCAGACGGAGCAAGAAAGGAGCTGGATGCAGGGAATCGTTCAGAGACCCCGTGGTAGATGAAAAGAGCCGTTTGATAACCCAACTTATTTGAAGCTCGTTTAGTCGAGCACATGGCCTGATCTTCGAGCATTGAACTCATTTCCGCTTTCCGATAAGTGGTGCCCTAAGCAGAGAACCCACGTCTCAGAGGGCACACAGAGAACTGGCCTTGAAAGAGTCTGAAAGAGGGAGTGTTTGCCCCGGAGGTGAGATAAATGAAGAATCTTCGAGTCCGTGTTCGGTGTTAGACCTGGCAGAACCAGCTCACTGGGATGAATCATTATCATTGATTGGGAGCTGGCCACTTGCTGATTGTTGACGCGATAGCTTCGCTAGTTAATGATTTCTGGACTTATGAAACGTATATAGAACCTGATTTACCATTCCTTGAGTAATTTTAGGGAGGAGCAGAGCTCTCCAAATGAGGATAAGTCCAGCAGCCCAGGGGTTTGGCATTCGTTATACTGAGTTTCTGGATGTTTGGTATTTCTGTGAAGAAAGATAATCTCCATAAGCACTCCAGCATTCGTCTTTGGGCTCATTTTATTTTTGTCCCGAGCTCGACGTTGGATTACAGATGCAAACTAGACGCAAATGGACCACCCTACTACTTGTATATGTTTACCGTACATTGCATTTTGAATGCCCGATACAATTGTCAGCACCCACGACCATCATTCCCCCCAACAGCCTGTGGGAGTCTCGATGTCCGATAATACATTGACCTTGGGTAGTGTTTCGGAAATACGAAACTATTGTGGTTGTGTGCTTAGGTAGACATCTGGTCGGAAGAAGCAAACATCGGTGTCGTCGCATTTGTAGGCTATTTTTGGAATCGTCTTTTTGAGTCCTCTTTTTGATTATCATGTTGTAAGTAGATTTGTATAATCAATCACTGTACTACGGTCGAGATCTGAAAGCTCTTCTTATGCATTCCATCTTCAAGGGATATTTCAACCTCCTATCTCTTTATGTCTGTCAATACCGATTCATCAATATTGATGATGGCCTGGTTTTAAATCTAAGAAAACCACCAATTTATGAATCAGGGCTCAGTTACAGTTCCTGGTAGGATGCAGAGTTCTAATTAAATAATAGAAAGAGAGAAGAGATCAGAAGAAAAAAGACAAAGGCCTAGCTCGCTAGAATAATTCCTGAAAGCCAAATTAATTATTATAATCAGTTATCAAAGTTACTGCGGACTGCACCGCGTTACAAATTTTTCATCCTGGTCCACAAGGTATTGGACAAATCGCCACTGCAAATATAGGTAACTGAGTAGATGAGAGGAGTAATCTTAGACAAATATAAAACAAATTAGGGGGAGGGTTGCATCTAAGTCTATCCATATATACTAACCTGCTTTGAAGTTTGACGTGTTCAAATACATGAGATGGTAACGCTGGATGCAGGAGATGAGTCAACATTTGTAGACTACTTATAATCTTTTTTTTAATCAGACCTGCTACCATTATTATACCCTACTGTTGCGCCACAAGCGCGCCACAAGCATGCCTTCCGGCCTTTATGTTATAATTGATATCTATCAAATGGAAGTATCCTGGATTCATGCCCAGAGGTTGTCTGTAATAACCCAAAAGTTCGGGTTGCCCACGGACCCTTATAGGTTAAGATCAAGACGACTCACTGGTGCAGTGTGATGTTTGGACTGAGTAAGAGAAACCTTGTGTACTTCGTACCCCTTTTGCGTTGTCGTCAAGCCGTACATGCCGAAAGGGTGACTTGTGACCTCTGTCGATTTTTGTCATCTGCCAGGCTTTACAACGTATCCGATTGATTTCGTGTCAGCGGCTGGTCCAGAAAGTTCTCTACATCAATGGATACCAGAATCGGTCATTTGAGACGTTGTGGAGCGCGCCGTTTGCCCATTGTGGTCAGTTTGTTCCCCATTCCTCTCTGGACCTTATCTCTGATGGGACACATTCCCACTATTTGTGAGAGCTGTTTTCTTTAGAGTCCCTGTTGTCGTCCTTGATGTCCTCCATATCAGTATGGCATGCAGCTTTTCGGCGGGAGAGTGTAGGCATGATGGGACCTAAATAGAAGCACACCAACTCGTCGGTAGCGTGGGATTGACGGATTCCCATAATAGTTCGGGCGAGATGTGGAAATTGGTTATGCTCTATACAATCCGAATCCATGAGCTTATTATCTCCTTGCGCGTATCTGCTACGGTACGTCATTGGCTGCTTACAAGGTGCAGCATGCTATTTCAAGGCAACACCTGACCCCAGTCTACACAATTCCAAGTATATCTGTCCTTTCTCACCTGATTTTCCAGCTCAAGGCCAGACTTTCGTATCTGAGCCAGATAATAGGACCTTCCCACATTATAGCCCAAAACTTTATCAGCCAGATGCCTGCTGACCTAAATTGTGTGTCCACCCAGCATGTTCATACAAATGTATTCTTTGTATCCAGTTCTGGACCCAGTTCTTATTACTCAGTTTAATCTATACCTACATTAGTCTCATTACTGCCTAGAACCAAATTATCATTTGTATCTCTGTAGTCTCGAGCTTCTTACAAGCAGATCGAGACTGTCGAGGTTGCCGAAACACCAAATAGAAATAAGACAATGCCAATACAAAGAGTAAGGACTGAAACCCCTAAAATACCATACACACGAAATAAGAAGCCGGGGAGACCTAAAAGCTGGTTTGATGATATGAGAGAAATAACCTTGATGGCTAATGCTGCTGGGTTACACTTGCAGGTGGTGATTGATTCACAACTGCCAGTCCACCAACACGTCTTTCTGTATATTGAGGGGGGAGTTCCACTATACCATCTACATTTGGAGGAGGTAGGTCATCCTCTGCATCTGTATGCACAATGATATGAGATGGGCTTTTATACGGCGACACGCCCGCCAGAGCGGCTTTGCGATGAGCAGGTGCTACAGAAGAATCGATTGTTGACACTGTCTCAGCGTGCGCGAATGAATCTTGCCTTCTACCAGTTGTAGGAGGATTAAAAGGGTCAGATGGATGAAGAAGAGAACAGGTGGAAACTGAGGGAAGTTGTATTGTCGACTGGTAAGTAAGATTGGCAGCAGGAAACTGGTGCAATAAGGATGCATCGTCAAGAAACGGGTTTTCATCATAGGGGAGCATGCTCTCTTCGCATGCTCCTGGAACACTGATAGACGTTGTTTGAATGTGGTTGTGAACGAGATTTCGAGAGCTGGGAGCGTATGAACTTGTCATATGTTGGCCTGGCAGATAGGCATGACCAGATGATAAATCGGTACCGTAAGGCGTCTGATTGGGATTTTGGAGGGCATGAGTATGCGAAGATGCTGCATAAGCAGCAGCAGCAGCAGTTGATGACAAAGAATAACCACCTGCACACTGCCCATCGTAAGACGAGAAACCAGACGTCGTGGCTGGCAACATTTTCGCCTCCCGCCTCTTTTTAAGGAAAAAAAGACCAAGCGTAAGGATGACAGCAAGGAATAGCAAGATACCAATCACTGTTCCAGCTATAGCTCCTGCGGACGATCCTCTAGAGGCGGCTGGTACCGAGGAACTAGCAACTGGTGCAAGGGAAGAAGAGGAAGATGTCACTGTCTCGCTTGGATTCTGAATTACCCGACTTTGAGTCGAGGTTTGGATCATAGACGTTGAAGAAGGTGAGAGGTCATTCAAGTATGATCGATCGTTCGAGTTGGCGACGACCCTCACATTAGAAGCACCTCCTTGCCGCCCGATTGCATCAACCATCACAAAGACAAGAGAAGTTCCGTGCTCTACATTGGCATTCCAAGAGAACGAAGAAACACCCAGCGGGGGATGTAAAGCAAAAGAGGTGCCGGAAGGGATGATACCCTAGTAGAGAGTTAGCATGAAATCGAATCGATCTGAAGTTACGAACGAAAATTGAAACAGGCTGCACGGCGTCTGAGTACCCACTAAAAATATAGGACCTAGAAAACATGAATCTAGCGAATACGGGAAGGGTCTGTCATACTCACTGGCACTGGACGAGAGCAGAGTTAAGCTGGAATGAGAAAGCAACACCTAGAGTCGTTCATTCTCCATCAAGATCACTACAGAGATGATAAGATTGACCCACCAGGATCCTTCGTTACGCATGTCCCACCTTTTGAGGGTCCCACAGTCAACAGACTGGTCGTACCTCCGGTTGCAAAACCCGTTGCATCGGACATGACAGCTATAAACTGACTTCCCTGGGCAATCTGCAATTGTGAGATTGAGAAAAGGCCTTGTCCCTTGTCGATAGCATCAGCAGGCATCGTTATATTCTTCGGTGTGCCAAAAATCTGCATTTACGTTGAACATCGAACACTTTGGGAAGAATTTTATTGACAGACAGGGATAAGATGTAGAAAGTATGGTGCCAAGCCACCTGAAGATTGTATTTTAGCCAAGATATCGGGATATAACGATAACCTACCGCTCCATGAAATATTGAGACTATCACACTGCGTGGGCGCCCCGACGGAAAAGCTGAAAGCATCAATAAATGGAACATAGAGAAGAAATAAAAACAAGATGATAGACGTCATAAAAATGAATGGAAGGTAGAAAGACCGACGAAGAGGCTTGATGCGCTGCCACAGCGACAGGACGAAAGACTTGTTAATCACCTGCTTAGTCAGTTTCATCGCTGTTCCTATCAGATTTTCTACATTATCATCGCCTGCCCTGCTCCCTGAATTTCTAATGCATGATGTATATACAAATCAAACAGAGGGTACTTACACATTGTAGAAAGAAGTGGACATTTCCTAAATAGGTGAGCAGGCACGAAGACTCCATGGGGAAGCAGTCTTCAATATATTTTAGACACTACCGCTCGTTAAGGCAAATCATAGTGAGCTTCGCTTGAAGAATCAGTGCTATTTTGGATCTGCTTGGCGAGAAACCTATTGAGCAAAATGAAACTAATGGCAACCATTAATGCCCGACCCATTCGTAGTGTAGCTTTTTTTTGCAAACGTGCTGCATGGACCGGAGTCCTACACTGATCAATGACTGGTTCTGTCAAGGAGATTTGGTACGGTACTATACAGTATGAAGCGAATGTAGTGTTTCAACTTCAAAGAATATAATGACGTACCAGGCGAACATATGGTCTAACCTCTAGTTGATACAATATTCTCCCTATAATATTATATCCACTCGCTCCTAATGTAATATGTCATTTGCATAACAATATGCATCAAAGGTAGCTACCGTCTGGGTCACGTACAACCAAACCAGAGGCCAGAGACCGATAATTCAGAACTCGGTCAATCAGGCATTTCTGGTCCTGGTTTTACCCATCTCATTTACCTTTGATCCGGATTTGACTTCTGTTCTTTTCGCTGTTCCGATCATCTTTTCAAGAAAAACTGATTATTTATCATGGAAAGTATCGAGTTGATCAGGTCATCGGCACAGTGGATAGAATCTTACAGAGCACAATTAACATCGACACCGTTTGCTTCTAATGCATCTTTAATATCCAGAGCATCTGAGGTTTTGTAGACAACGGAAATCAAGAAGGCCGTCCACTGGGCCATAATTACACCAAGCAATGAACAAACAGGCAGGCGATAGAAGACAGAGTAAATAGCACAGAAGGAAGTGAGAACACCGTCTTCAATAGGAACAAGGACGATATTAATTCAAAGCAAGGAAACATTTGGACGTTTGAAGTGATCGATTGGGCTTATGTCGTCAACACTGGCTGTTCTATTTGCCCTCCCGAAACGACCAGCGAGTTCATTGTCTCAATGAGGGGAGCAGCAACGCCTTCATTGTGAACTGGTGGTGACATAGGTACCTCATTGGTCAGGGTTTGACGGGCAAATGCATCTACCATAGCATCTTGATCCTTGCGGCGTCGGTGTCGTTTTCGGCGGTCATCTTTAATGATACGCTCAACCCTACGGCGAGCCTTGTAGTGTAGGCGTGGGTCCATCAGTGCCTGTTTGCAACGATAGCACGCAAGTTCAATGCTCGCCAACAAACGGAGAGTATCTGAGTTGTTCATTGCCTGAAGTAAATCCGAGTTTATACCAGAAAAGCAATTAGCGCGCGAGAGGAACATACATTGAGAGACCAGGAGACGACGCGGGTAGCTTCAACACACATGATGATAATGAAATTACCTCGTTTTTCGATCTGCAAGTCTGAACCCTAGAAAGAAGGCATGTGGAACATGAGAATTCAAGATCGTATCTTCCACAAGACCACAGTCACATACTTCACTGAAGACGACAATAGTCTTCCCTGTTGAATTGTTGCGGACAACTAAAAAATTCACACCATTACATCAGTACTTGAAGTATCACGACAGGGGATAGAGGAAAGAGACTTTGAGCGAGAGTAATTCTACGAACCGACACGGGAGGAGTGACCATTCACCTCTTGCGATACTGTTCCTCGACCAAGGTATACCCAGGAGTCCTTCTCAGGACGCCGAATGTGCACTTT
>Ga0153965_1000353_pt1 | contig 10239 bp, 9 predicted proteins | sample TSFL049MetaG_FD_104707 | JGI IMG/M metagenome (GOLD analysis project Ga0153965, IMG submission 104707) | Attine ant fungus gardens microbial communities from Florida, USA - TSFL049 MetaG | ecosystem: Host-associated > Fungi > Mycelium > Unclassified | place: USA: Florida, Paynes | collected... | reverse complement strand
TGTTCGACATAATAGCTGGCATGTGATGTCAGCTTTGCCACATGAGCACTGTGTAACGCTTCTGATATCATTCAGACCCGCACACCGTTCGTAACAATAGAAGCAACGATACATTGTGTCACACTGGCACCTACTCGTATTCCAACACGCTGAGGGTAAATGTGTGCAATCAATGAATGAGCAAGTGGTCTTCTACACTATATGACATTCAGAACTCAGTAGGATAAACTGATTGTGAAGATTGTTCACCACCTTCTGGATGTATGTAGCACAACACATTTGCACAAAACCGTCAGGTGAGCTTGATATGAATACCCCATTGTATTTCTGATGCTTGGAAGTTAAGGCTTTTACAATAAGTAAGCTCAGTAGTCAATAGGGTGGATTGACAACTACCACTACCTTTTACAATAAGTAAGCTATGATAACGCATTAGATACGGTGCCAGGGTATTTCCTAAGAAGAGCCTCACCTCAGTAGTTGTAAATAAAACAATTATTATAATGTGTACTGATTAGTAATATTAACTGAACTTGATCTTCTACAAACATCATTGCACTGCCCTCTAGTTGAAGCACCTCAAGTACTACTGTTATAATGTGAGTCACTAGTGTGCTTAAGTGTCATATTCTGGAAATATGATAAATATGTAATTTATTTCTCCTAATAATTCTCCTAAAATAGTAGGATAGCATAGTAGACTACTCTCCTCCTATTCCGGACTTCCTATAAGTACTGTGTAGTTACAGTATAATTCCTTAGTCTGTAAATTAACATCATCTGGTCCTAACACTTCCTTGTCCACTCCAAATTCCTATTGCACCTCCCTAAGGACCTCCCCTCTGATGACTTTCCTCCACTCTGAAATACACGACCACCTCATGACCAGAGACTGGGGCGCAACACATAAGTTGAAGCCAAGGTCGTTCATTAAAGTTGTACTCTGCTCCGACGTCCTTCACTTGCCACTGGAGTCTTCTTTTGGAGTTTATACTATCGCTAAGTCAAATTCCTCTCCAACATAGTACATTACTCCATTCCAGAGTGGACTTTTATCTATTACTCTGCACTTCCGTTCTCCGAAATTCCATCCTTGACAGAATTTACAGACTCACACTGGTTCCTGTTGTGTTTTAGCTCTGATATCTCGCCAGTCTGCAGCTCCCTTTTCCGGGAGTAATTCCATTCCTCTTGCTGACCGAACTATTGGTCGCTTCACTTCTGGCCTCCCAAGGAGGTCTAGACACCTCCAATCAGGGACACCTTGTACTCCAGTATGCCCCTGCTCATCTCCACCTCTGGTGGAACCTTTGGCACTCCATGGGGTAGATCCCGCTACTATCCCTTATGTCGACGACAACCCGGACTAGGTCAACACTCCTATTCCTGCTCCTACTCCTGTGTTTTAAACCTCACCTCCTGTTGCTGACCATAACCCCATTAACAATCAGTTAGATGAGGCTGTTAGAGCACACTTCACAAGCGAAGGCCCAATAAGCTTATTGGATAGTCCTAGAAGCTAAGGTGATATTCAACTGAAGTATATCTACTACAGAAGACTAGTATTTATGCTACTAGATCGTCAAGGCACTGTTCTCATGGTACCTGACAGATATTCACACATTGTCCTTTAATAGATTTAGAAGGTTCACACAAATTGTCACAGAAGGGAAAGCAGGAGAGAGTGAGAATGCGATCGGTAGGATGACGGCCCTTAGGTGGGAGCCTACCCACGTCACTAAGCATGCCTCTAGAGTTATCCCCTTACAGAGGCTCTCCAACAATTATTGGAAAATCTCAACAGAGGATCAGCACCAAAGCCTCTCCAATCGAAGGCCAGCATTCCGGACACCTTTGACGGTTCTGACCCTCACAAGCTTAATCACTTCCTATTTCAGTGCTGACTCTATTTCCATGCCAACCCTTTGCAATTTCCCATTGATGAAGAGAAAATCAATTTCGCGATGACCTACCTCTCTAGTATAGTGTAAGATTGGTTTGAAGTAGCACTACAACAGGAAGACCTTAGCTACGCACAACCCTGGCTTTCCACTTGGCACCTCTTTGTGAAAGAGCTCCAGGTCCATTTCAGACTCTTGGACCCAGTAGGGGACGTTGCCAATCTCATTGACAACCTCTGCATAAAGCCAGGAGATAGGATTGCCACTTACAATGTGGAATTCATGCGGTACACAGCACAGTTGAATTGGGGTGATACAGTTTTATGCCATCAGTTCTATCAGGGACTGCCAAATCGCCTCTAGGATCTGATAGCAAACCGGGAACAAGGAAAACCCACTTCTTTCCATGCCATATACCAACTGGCAATCACTTTCGACAATCGCTACTGGGAACGAAACTGCAAATGCAACCATTTCCACAATATGGAGAAGGAGGCAGCAGACAGCCATCACTGAAAACAAGAGAAAATAGCTTAGTACTCTGCTTCCTCAAGCTCCGCTCTGTCTCATCCCCAGTCAACCACAAATCTGCTACAGACTGCACCCTCTTAGAATTCCCTGAAACCCCCCAGATCATCATCTTCCATTGTTAAATCACGATCTCTGTCCACTCCACATGTTGACCTCTCCAACAAACTGGGCAGAGACAGTAAATTGAACGGTAATAAGTACAAGCGCCATATTGATAATAACCTCTGCCTGTATTGTGGATCGAAGGACCACAAGGTAGATGGGTGCCCTAGGAAACAACTGGTAAGGGCATGACTAACTACTCTGGAGGAACAAGAGACTCCGCTCTCTGAGAATTTCTCAGAAAACTAGAGCGTGGCTCCCAAGACTCAGCACAAACTGGGAGTCACATTGAACTCGTTTGTGCAACTACGAGTCCAATGCATCTCAACACATCTGCTCTTTCCCACCCAAATTCTCTTTGTATACCTCTTGTCTCTCCTCTGGTGTGTGCTCCAGATCATCTCCAGTCTATACCCATTCGAACACTGGTAGACTCCAGATTCATACACTGTTTCTTGAACTCTGCTTTTGCTCATGAACATTCTCTGCCTACTACTCCTACTCCTCCTGTGGAACTGAGCCTGTTTGATGGAACCTCAAATAATATTATTTCCGAGGTAGTATCGTTGCCTGTAAAATTCCCCTCTGGTGAATGCATGACTCTTGACTTCTATGTCACTCTGCTTGATTTTTGTTGTTCTCTGGTACTAGGTCACTCTTGGCTCACCCGCTACAATCTGTTGATTGACTGGGTTCCTTGGTCAATATCCTTTCAACCACCATCTTTACTCCAAAGTCTGGCTTCTGTTCCTCCTGTTGAAACCTTGGTAAATCCTCTGTTCTCTCCAGTGGAAACCCCTCTGCAGTTCACCCCATTTGAGACTTTTCTGTCTAACCCCAAGCAACCTCATATCACAATTATCAATGTGCCAGCCCTACTCCAGGCCTCGTGCCTATCAGGCTTGACAACCTTTTTCCTCCAATTCCATTCCACAATACAGGCCAAATCCACCACCACCTCCAAGAAAATCGACCTCTCTTCCATTCCGGAAGAATACCACAAGTATGCTGATGTTTTTAGCAAGTCCAAAGCAGAAACACTTGCTCCCCACTGTCCTTATGACCTCCAGATTGATCTGAAAAAAGATTCCTATCCTCCAATAGAAACCATCTACTCCTTGTCCAAATTCAAACAGAAAGCACTAAAAGAATTCATTGACGAAAACCTGACCAATAGATTCATCCATTCTACGTCGTCTCTGCACAGAGTGCCAGTCCTGTTCATAAAGAAAAAAGATAGATCCCTCTGGCTCTGTGTAGATTTCTGCAGACTTAACAGAATTACAAAAAAAGACCGATATCCACTTCCCCTCATCTCTGACCTCTTAGATTTCCCCCAAAAGGCTTATATCTACACCAAAATCAACCTCTGATATGCGTACTATTTGGTCCATATTGCCAAAGGAGACAAATGGAAAACCACCTTCTGAACTCGCTATGGGGCTTTTGAATAGTCAGTAATGCCATTTGGACTAACTAACGCTCCAGCTATCTTCCAATGCTTTATGAACAATGTGTTCTTTGACCTTCTGGATGTGTGTGTAGTAGTCTACTTGGATGACATCCTGATCTACTCTGACAATATCATGCAACACCAGAGCCATGTTAAAGAGGTCTTAAAACAACTCTGAAAAGTGGAATTGTACACAAAGGCAGAAGAATGCGAATTCCATTCAGATTCCATGGAATATCTAGGCTATGCTATCACCATCTGGCTTGACTATGTCCGACGTTAAAGTGAAAACCATTCAAAAGTAGCTGGAATCGAAGAAAGTAAAGAATATTCAGTCCTTCTTAGGATTCGCCAACTTCTACAAACATTTCATTTTCAATTACTCAGACATAGTCATTCCGCTCACTTGTCTTACTAGAAAAAACAGTCCTTGGAATTCTGACAACGATTGTAGGATGGCATTTAATATCCTAAAACAAGCCTTTATCTCCACTCTTATCCTTACACATTGGATTCTGGATGCACAGCTTATCATGGAAACTGATGCCTCAGACTACACTCTTGCTACTATTCTTTCCATTATGACTAAAGAAAATGAAATCCACCCTATAGCTTTCTACTCCCAGACGTTCTCCACTCCAGAGCTTAACTATGATGTCCATGACAAAGAATTACTTGTGATATTTGAAGTATTCAAAATTTGGTGACACTATTTAGAAGGGTCCACTTCATCAATCAATGTTGTAATGGATCACAAGAATATTTCTCAACAACCAAGGTTCTAATGCACTGACAAGCAAGATGATCAGAGTACCTTGCTCAATTCAACCTCGTAATTCGCTTCTGCCCTAGGCATCTTGGCACTAAACCAGATGTACTTACTAGACAATAGAACATCTACCCAAAAGGAGGAGATAATGGCTACACTTCAGTAAACCCTTATAACTTCTGTTCAGTTTTTACTCATGAACAAATTGCAGCATCTCTTTGAGCAACCATCCTCACTACTCTAACACTTCACACAGCCACAATATTGGATCAAGACCATCTCTATTCTGATATTCTGGCAACACTCCCCTTCGACTTTTCCATCTCTGACCATTTACTCTATCTGGAAGGACATTGGTCAAAAGACAATGCAGGGTTTCTCAGACTCGACAACAGAATGTATGTTCTGGATAATGCCAACTTACACCTCCGAGTTCTCCAGTATCATCACAACCATGTCCTAGCAGAACATCTGGGACAAAATAAAACACTGGAACTCATACAGAGACACTATACCTGGTCAAACATCTACAATGACATACAAAAGTTCTGTAAGTCTTGCATTACCTGTATGAGATCCAAACCACAGCGTCACAGACCATACAGATCCCTTCAACAACTCCCTATTCTAGAATGCCCATGGAATTCAATTTCTATGGACTTCATTGAAAAACTCCCTTTCTCCTCCGGTTTTGACACCATCCTAGTAATAGTGGATCGCCTGTCAAAACAAGCCATATTCGTTCCCACTCATGACACCATCACTTCAGCGGAATTAGCATGCCTTTTCATCATTTATGTCTTTTTAAAACATGGAGTTCTGTCTAATGTTACATTCAACCATAGCTCTGAATTTGTCTCTCACTTCTTCCGCTCCCTAGGTACTGCCCTAGATATGAGACTTTACTTTACTAGTGGATACCACCTGGAGGCAAATGGCCAAGCAGAACGGACCAACCAGACATTGGAACAGTATCTCTGTGTATATTGCAACTACTAACAGGACAACTGGTTGGAACTGTTACCCCTGGCTGAATTTGTATACAACAATGCTTCTAGTGCTACTACTGGTGTCTCCCCATTCTTCGCCAACAAAGGATATCATCCTAACCTCAGTGTGTACCCAGAACAAGATATAGCTTCCTCTTGTGCCTATGACTTCGTACTTAATCTGGACGAACTACAAGGTACACTCAAAGAGGAAATTGCCAAAGCCCAAAGGCAATATCAACCCTCTGCCGACTCTCGTTGACAACAACCACCAGACTTCCAAGTGGGACAATTAGTATTCGTCAGATCACAGTACTTCTGGACAACTCGCCCATTAAAGAAACTCTCCGAAAAGTACCTTGGACCATATGAAATAATTGCTCAACCCAGTTTGCAATCCTTTACACTCCACCTTCTGGAGAACATGAGGGCCACTCATCCTGTGTTCCATGTCTCTATGCTCAAACCAGCTACAACCAACACCTTCCAGCAGCGTTCCAAACCTCTGCCAGCACCTGTGATCATTGACGGAGAACCAGAATATGAAATCTCCAAGATAGTCAACTCCAAAATTGACCATTGGAGAGCATGAAAACTGCTCTACAAGGTTATATGGCTGGGATACAAAGATACAGACAACGACTCTGAATGGTTACCAGCAACGGAACTGGAACATGCCAAAGAATTAGTAGACGATTTTCATCTCAAGTATCCCTCTAAGCCAGGACTATTATGACCCTGAAATACCTCTATTCCACTTCCTCAACTCCATTTCTCTGCATTCACTCCATGTAAAAATAATAATAATAATAATAATAATAATAAGTCTTTATACACATTTCAGAGTACAGTCCTTTGTACTGAATTACTTACTTGTATTCTGCTCCGCAGTTTCCGTTGTAATCTGATACTTGTATTCAGAAGTAGTCTCCATTGCAAAACTCACATACTTGTATTCCTCCACAGTTTCCGTTGTGGTCATCCAATACTTGTATTCTTGTTTCATCATTTGTCATCACTCACTCCACTTCTACCCACAGATCAAAAGAAAAAATAATATTCAAAAAAGAAAAGAGACATCAAAAAGCTCTAGTACTGACAGAATACGCGACCAGAGAGAAACTATTACTTCCCTCTTCCACACCCTCCATTCTGTTTTCCTCTTCCTGCTCTCCAATTTCTTCTTCCTCCTCCACTCCGTTTATCCTCTCCTCCTTCTGTTTTCCTTTCTCTCTACTCCCTTGTGTCTCTGTCTCCTACTCCTCTGACTCTGGCCACAACAATAACTTCTCATTGGAGTCCTGACCCTCTATGCCAGCCAGCTTCTCCAATGCCACTGTAATCCTCCGGACATCTTTCCTCAATCCACTCAACTCACTCAGATTCTCCAACTTCCTCGAGATCTCTGCCTTTCATTCCATGTCCGTCTGTTGCTTTGCTTTTCTCACTTTTGACCTCCAGACCGTTTCAGCCTTGGCTTTTGCTCATGCCTTGTCCGCGTTGAAGGGCTTACAGACAGCCTTGGCCTTGGCACAGAGAGTGCATGAAGTTGTGTGACTACAAATAATTAATGGAAAAGGGAAAATTCAAACAAATGCTTATGGCAATTTTTGGGGAATACAAAGTATTCTGAAGTCTGCATATCTCTCACATGGACTTCCTCTACCAACAACCGACGTTCCCATTTCCCTTGGCAACTCCTTGCGTCATTGATGGGCCTCTGGAGTTTCCTTGGGCAAATAACAGACACATTGCCTTTTGGTCAGAGGCAGAAGGTCAATAAGGTTTATCTCCTCCTTTCAACGAGGAGATGAAGGTGGCAAGAAAGTCTTTGCCTAATTTTTCCGATGTTGCTGTTCCACAGCAGCGACGCAATCTGCCTCTAACTGCTGCAACTCCTCCTCCTCTTTTCTCTATGCCTCTTTTTCTAATCTTTTCTGTTCTGCTATTTTCGCCTCTTTGCGGGCTTGGTACTCAAGACATTCCTTTTCTTCCTACTAGCAAAGCAGGGTTTCTGCCTCAGTGCGTCTTCTGGCCAATTGCGCCTTGTAGCACTCATTATCGGAGTCAGAAAGAGTAGCAACTGAATTAGAGTTGAAGGATATAGTGGTAGAATTTCAGGTTGAAAGTCCACAGAAAAGAGTTTTTAAAGACGGAATCAGGTGATATTTAAATTGCTTATGAATAGAAGCTTTGAGGGCTCAGCTTTAAAGGGGGGGTACTGTTATATTCTGGAAATATGATAATTATGTAATTTATTTCTTCTAATAATTCTCCTAAAATTAATAATAGTAGGATAGCATAGTAGACTACTCTCCTCCTATTCTGGACTTCCTATAAGTACTGTGTAGTTACAGTATAATTCCTTAGTCTGTAAATTAATGTCATCTGGTCCCAACACTTCCTTGTCTACTCTGAATTCCTATTGCACCTCCCTAAGGACCTCCCCTCTGATGACTTTCCTCCACTCTGAAATACATGACCACCTCATGACCAGAGACCAGGGTGCAACACATAAGTTGAAGCCAAGATCGTTCATTAAAGTCGTACTCTGCTCCAATGTCCTTCACTTGCCACCGGAGTCTTTTTTTGGAGTTTATACTATCGCTAAGTCAAATTCCTCTTCAACATAGTATATTACTCCATTCCAGAGTGGACTTTTATCTATTACTCTGCACCTCCATTCTCCGAAATTCTGTCCTTGACATTAAGGCCACTATGCTATGCTAGGTACCTCCTTTTACAGGTAATAGGCCCCAGAGGACAGGTACTGCACAACCGTTGCTGTTAAAAAATGCACAACAATCCACTGCAATAAGTATCAAGCACTCTACACTCACCTGATCACTCCGATCTTCCACTAACATACTATACCCTTTCCTATATTATGTCCTCACAGACTATCACAAATGGTCACTTACTTGGTTTGTGATGGATTGAGATATGGATTCAAAGTGCTTATAAGCAGAGTTAGACAAGCGACAAAAGATGTTGTTAAGTCTGAGGTCTAATCCTTAGACAGGAAGTCCTTATATACAGAATTGTGATGGTCTGTGCACTAGGACAGATCATCACATGCTACTACCTATTGTTTTACATATAGTAGTGCCTTTGTGCTAGAAATAGTGATAACTTAACCATATGGAGGCTGTTCTTTGTTCTAAGAAAAGGACAGATGACTATCTATGGGTAATTAATGAAGTTTATGTGCAAACATTGAGGCCTTGATATCTCTACAAATATTAATTGCCTCAGTACTTTTTTAGGCTCATTCTAAGCGGTATGAAGAGGGCTTCTCTTATGCCTAAAAGAAAAGCATAGATCATGGTGGTTTCCGAGATATTGGTGATTTAATAAATGGTACCATGGTGCTTACCAGTTGATCTACCTAATATCTTGGTCACTATTGATTGCTTCAAGACATGACTGGTATCAATCGAAAGGTTTTTTCAAAGGCTTTTGGGTGCTATTGAGATTGTGGGAATCATGGAAAATTTGATGGAGATATAGCCAAATGAAGTTTGTGACACAGACCCTAAATTATCTATGCACTTTTGATAATTGCAATCTTACTGATTGGGATACTACTGCATACTACATCATCAATGCTACAGGCTGCCATATGGTACTTGGTGCTCAGCCTTCCCCAACCTTTGATGAGAAAGAAAATGAAACTGAAAACTCTCATAAGGCTCACTGTTATGTTGTACAAGTATTTAGGCAAGATAAGTGACAATTTGCACTCTAATAACCAGAATAACCAGCTCGAGAAAAGAGCTTGGTCCCCCAGAAATGTTCCCTAGATGCCCAGTCATAGACTTGAGCATCTAGCTTGAGTAGCAGAGTAGTGACTGTGACCACTGCTACATACACCTCATAGACGCTTGCCTAGGCACCCTGTATCAGATTTCCAACTGATTTCTCTTCTAGAAGTGCTTTTGAGGATGGAAGCAAACTTAGATGGCTTAGCACTACCTGAGCAACATCATACCTTAGCAGCCGGTAGTGCTATTTGTAGAAGAGTTATAATCAGATCCAGGTCATCATCAATGATGGCTAAGTATAGCAAGATCAAGAGAGTCAAGTCACCATGGAGTCACCTTGCAACTGTGGTGGAAGGAAATCAGAATCTGGAGGAATGAGAAGACACAGTGGAGATAGAAAGAGGGATAGAGAAAGTAAAGAGAAGTGCAGAAGGAAGATTAGATGAAGATAATGCAGTTGAGAGCAAGATGACTCAAGATCACTGTCTCTGTCTACAGTCTGGCAAGAGGCTCAAGACTCATCTATTGTAAGGGGACTACTCTAGTATCGCTTAGGCGACCTGGTAGGGTTCGCATCAGCTAGCGTTCCCACGGATCCTCGGAGTCCGCAGTACCCTGTTCCCTTCCCTCTAGTTCGGGTCTCCATCAAAGTACTACATAGCTATATCTGGTAGTGTAGTTATTATTGTCCTGATGTCAGTGGCCATAGCGACCGGTGCACAGACCAGGC
>Ga0153965_1000352_pt1 | contig 10241 bp, 13 predicted proteins | sample TSFL049MetaG_FD_104707 | JGI IMG/M metagenome (GOLD analysis project Ga0153965, IMG submission 104707) | Attine ant fungus gardens microbial communities from Florida, USA - TSFL049 MetaG | ecosystem: Host-associated > Fungi > Mycelium > Unclassified | place: USA: Florida, Paynes | collected... | reverse complement strand
TAAAAAGGGAAAGACGTTTGGACCAGATGGACTATCTAGGAGGAAATGGTACCCAGGAGATCCACCTCCTGAGGAATTTACAGATGGTACTGATGATGGAGCCAGAGACATAGTACTGAGAAAAGACAATTCTCAAGAACCAGATCCCCTAGAATTAGAGGAATTCTATGAAGAAATAGATTCTAGAGAGGGCTTCTTACAGGAGATTCTTAGAGACGATAGGTTGTTAAGCCTAGAAATATAGTTTACTAAAGACAGTGATCACTCTAAGAAGATAGGTTGTGTGGAGATCTTCACTGAAACTATAGAAGCTGATCCAGAAAACAGTCTAGAAACAGATCGAGAAGAATATGATGATAATAGACGAAGTGAAAGTGCAAAAAGATTGGAGAATAGATTGATAAAGGTCCAAGAACTGCTAGCCATTAGAGGCATAGGAAGGCTCAAAACTTTATCAGCCGAGCAAGCCAGTTTAGTGCATACTTCATCACACTACTGGCTAGATAAAGAGGATGGTAGACTATATAAGAAAAACACTGAAAATAATGGTCTTCAGCTAGTAGTGGTCGAAGAAAATAGAATGCGCTTACTTAAATCATATCACAACGATATGGGACATAAAGGTGCATATGCGACAGGAAAGCTACTACAACAGAGATTCTGGTGGCCAGTAATAGAGGAAGATGTCATTTGGTATGTTAGGACATGCCACTTATATTAGATCAGGCAGAAATGCACTCTAGAAATACCTCCTGTGGTAATGCATATGCCGTCTATATTTCAAGTGTTACATGCGGATACTGTGCACATGAATCCACCATTAAACGGATGCAAGTATGTAGTACATGGTTGGTATGGATTATCATCATGGATGGAATCTAGAGCGTTAAGAGAAGAGAATACCAAGTCTATTGGACAATGGATATTTGAAGACATCATATGTAGATGGGGAAGCCTAGTCAAGATTATCACAGACAACAGTGCACCCTTCAAGAAGGCAGTCAAATGGATAGAGGAGAAATATGGTATAAAAGAAGTGACTATATCGCCTTATAATTCCCAGACCAATGAAGTTGTAGAAAGGCCCCACTGGGACCTCAAACAGATGTTATACAAAGCCACCAGAGGTAATATAAAGAAATGGTTTTGGTCTTTACATCACATCATGTGGGCAGATAGAGTTACAGTGAGAAAAGGGATGAGTTGCTCACCTTACTTTATGGTGACAGGAGCACAACCAACCTTACCTCTAGATATAATAGAAGCAATGTGGCTGGTCAGATATCTGGAAAGAATGTTATCTAGATCAGAACTTATAGGACTATGAGCAACTGCACTCACAAAACATGCAGTTCATGTAGAAGAAATGAGAAAGAAAGTAACTAAGGAGAAAATACAGAGAACTCTGTAGCTAGAAAGAGATTTACAACATAAGATACAAGAATTCAATCTAGAAGCAGGAAGTCTAGTCCTAGTAAAGAACTCAGCAATAGAAATGTCGGCAGACAGAAAAATAAAGCCAAGATATCTAGGATCTATGGTAGTAGTAAGGAAACTATGTGGAGGTGCCTATATTTTAGCAGAACTAGATGGCTCAGTTTGGCAAAATAGGGTGGCAGCCTTTTGGATTATATCCTACCTTCCAAGAAAAAAAATAGATTTTACCAGAGAAGTCCAAGGACTTCTAGATATCTCAGAAGAAGACTTAAAGAAACTTGCGGCTGAAAGGGAAGAGATCCCTCTAGAGAACACAGACACAATCACAAATTTATAACAGCCCAGTTACGGAACAAAGAGACTACAGGCTACAAACAATAAAGAAAACAAAAAAGCAGCTCATCTAGTAGATCTAGAAGCGGTCTTAGCCTCATAAATGGCAGTCAAACGGTTATGCTCTTCAGTAGCAACCCTGTAATTCCTAGTGGCATTCTCAAGACAATAGATAGCCTGCAAGACATTTGAGAAGGCAAACAGCAAGCTGACCTCGAGTGTAGAGACAGAGCAGGCACGAGTAGTGGCTTTTTGCATGCCAATACCCTGTTTATAGAAATCTTGAGTAGCTTGAAAGACGGCGCGAGCTAAGGCCCATGAGTAGTTTACTGACTATTCTACTAGTGAGCTTGTTACGGTGTGTAAAGGTGGACACCTTAGGGACACCATGCGGATAGAATCTAGATTGAGCTCCCATCATTCCTTCTATATTTAGATTCCAAATAAGCTGCGTATTCACTTTTTAATTTCTTTCTGATACCTCCACTTCCTACTTCTCCTCATGAACCCTTTAGCACGCAATTGAGAGCTGTCACCACCTTTCCTATTTGCTTGTCACAGTAAACATCTCTTTTGCCCCTTTCAATGCTGTCGACAATTTACTTTTGATCTCTAACATCTCGTTCAACTCTCTCATTATTCCTGCTGCGAATTGTGGTCCCCTATCTGATATGATGCTTTCGGGTAGACTATGTAACTTCCACATGTTATCTCTGAACAACCTTGCCAATCCTTCTGCCGATGTTTTCTTCATAGTCAGTATAAAGTGGACCATTTTAGCTAACCGATCCACTACTACTAGAATACTATCATATCCTTAAGCTAAAGGCAGCTTAGTGATAAAGTCCACCGATATGTACATCCAAGATTTCTCTAGAATCGAATTTGGCATTAACTTTTCTGCCGGCTGCTCTGTGTGGTTTTTATTGCACTGGCAAGCATCATACCCTTCTACATATCTCTTCACCTCCTTTGTAACTCCTGGCCACCAAAAATTACAAGTGACCAACTTCACCATCTTCCACTGTCTCCTATGTCCTCCTACTGGCATGTTATGATGTAGCCTAATTATTTCTGCTCTAAGCTTATCATCCTTTGGTATGTAGACTTTCTCTTCTTTGTACATAATGCTGTCAACTTCTCTTCATTCCTCATCTCTCAGCATTTTTACCCTTGCCTGCTTCATTTCTTCTACTGCTTTTACTACTTCATCGTCTTTTACTTTCGATTTCCTCACTTTTTCTAGTAGATCTACCCTGTCTACTATTATTTCTACTACTTCTGTCCTTTTTATAGCCAACCATTCTGGCTTTACCAATGTTTTATCCTCGTTGTCCCTTTCTACTCCAACTTCCCAGTCTGGTCTTCTGCTCAGACTGTCCGCCTTCCCTATCTTACTTCCTGGAACATGTTTTAGTGTGAAATCGAATCTTAATAGGTATAGAGCCCATCTTGCTTGTCTCCTATTCAATTTCTGTGCTTTTATGAAATACTCGAGATTCTTGTGATCTGTCCAAATCTTGAATTTCTTTACTGCTCCTTCTAAGAAGTGCCTTCACGCTTCCAAGCATCTAACTACTGCTAACATCTCCTTGTCATGTATCTCGTAGTTTTGTTCTGTATTACTAAGAGATTTGGAAATGAAAGCCACTGGTCTCTATTTTTTGTCTGAGTACTTCATCAAAAGTACTCCCCCAGTAGCATAGTTTGAGGCATCAACCTCTACTCTAAACTCTTTGTCTAAGTCTGGAGCTGCTAGTACTGGTTTTATTGTGAAAACCTGTTTTAACTCGTTAAAGGCTTTCTGCTGGACTTCTCCTTACTGCCATTTTTCATCTTTCCTTGTCAGCATATTCAGTGGCCTTGCTACTCAAGCAAAATTCTTAATAAACCTCCTATAGTAATTTGCGAGGCCTAAGAACTTTCTAATGTCTTTCACAGTTTTCGGCTGTGGTCAACTGAGTACTCCATCCACTTTCTCCTCCTCTATTAGGTCCTATGATGACCCCTAGGAACCCTATTTTCCTTGCCTTCCACACACACTTTTCCGGTTTGACATACAAGTCATTCTCCTCCAATCTCCTTAATATTTCCTCCACAATCTCATCATGTCCCTCTTCTGTTTCTGTTCCTACTAACACATCGTCCACAAATGCCGCTACCTTTCCCTCATTTATTAGGTCCCTCAGGATCTCATTTATCATTGCCTGAAATGTGGCTGGCAAATTTGTCATCCCAAAAAACATGACTGTTGGCTCGAAGGAACCGATATATGTTGTGAATGCTCCCTTCCACTCGTCTCCTTCTTTTATCCTCATGTTATTGAATCCCCATCTAAGATCCATTTTTGTAAAGACTTTCTTGCTATCTATATTATCAATCAACTCAGTGATTAATGGTAACGGGTAGTTATTTTTCACTGTCTGGTTGTTTAGATTACGGTAATCCATAACCATCCTCTTACTTCCGTCCTTTTTGTCTACAAAGAATACAGGCGACGTTTGAGGTGACTTTGAGGGCCTAATATACCCTTTCCTCAACTGATCCTCCACAAAGTTTTGAACTTCCTCTCTCTCATTCTTGAACAGAGGGTAAATTTTTCCTTTTCGTGGTTTAAACGTCTCTTTGAGATCTATTGCATGATCCCAAATCTTTCTAGTCGGCATCCTCTCAGACTCTACCTTCCCAAACACTTTTTTCCACTTTAAAAATTTCTTTGGGACCATCTCCTCAATTTTCCTATGGTCCTCTTCTATTTCTTTCTCTCTTCCCCAGTCTTCTTTGTCGTCTATCGCCTATCAGACGATTTTCTCTTCTTTCTCTGTTGCTGTCATCCTGACTTTCTCCTTTTTTTGACTCCTTCCACCACACAAGGGCGGGCATCTTGTCATCTTTACTTCTCTTGTTTCCCAGTTTATCTCTAGGTTGTGTACTGCCAACCATAGCATCCCCAGAATCACTTCCGTCTTTCCTAGGTCGCACATGTCCATCCTCATTCTTTCTACATGGCCCTTGTAGTATACATTGCACTCTACTTTGTGCGTTATAGCCCCTCCGCTATTACTGGTACTGTTGTGGGAAGGATAACAAGTTCGGAGGGGAAAGTGATCTTTGAGTTTAGTAGTTGAAGGTAAAAAGGATCTCTATATATTTTTGTGTTGCATCACTTTTACTATTGATAATTACATAATTATATAATAGAATTGAAATAGAAATTAAATGAATGAGAAAACCAATAAATGAAATAGAAATAGAATGAGATAATGAAGCACACACTATTATGCAGGTAGCCCAAAGGCTACCCCTACACTGTCTACATTTTTGACAGCTAATGGTCTCTCCAACTTCTGCAGCTTGAACCCATGCCTAGCTGCTGTCCGTTTGTCCATGAACATCCCCGTTGCACCACTATCCAAGAGCGCTTTGATCATCACGCCTTCATGTGTGTCTACCTTTTCTATTCCAATATCTAACCACACCTCTCTTAGCATTTTGAAGGTTCTCCTGACCTCCTTTCGACTACTCTCCTCTCTTGCTGCACTTTTCCTCTCTGTGGGCACACCACTCTCTTTCTCTTTTGCTGCGCTTTCCGATTCCCCTGACCGTATGCTGCTTTACTGCACCTTTGCCTCTCTGGGCTGCGCCGCTTTCTCTTCTCTTACTGCGCCTCACGGCACTGTCAGTCCACAGTACCATTCTGCCCTCTTCCTCAGATCCTTCCACAAACTCCTCCTCCACTCTCCTTGCTGCACTTCTCATGGCCTAGCCACGTACGCCGCTTCATCCTCCTTGACCCTCCTCAACTTCTTCTCTCCTTCCTGCACTTTTCCTCTTTCAAGGCACACTGGCTTCCTCTTATCTTCTTGGTGCACTTTTCCCTCTTTCGGGTGTGCTATTCTTTTCTCCTTCTTCCACAACGGACACCACCTGCACTTGTGTCCCTCTTCTCCGCACTTGAAGCATCTTAGATCTCCTGTCCTTACACTCTTCACTACTCTCTCTTCCACTCCGCACTGCATTACTTTACTACTCAACACTTCAAATTTATTTTGGAGAATAACCATCCTCTTTTTCTCTCTTTTCTCATTTCTGCAGTTTTGGGCCAGGTGCCCGAACCCTTTACAGCTTCGACATAGCTTCCCCTTCCTTCTCTCTAATTCTACCCTCAGTTTGGCAAGGGTGTGTTTTTCTTTGAGCAAGTTGCTCAGCAAAGTATTGTATTGTTCTTGAGACATAATGATAACATCTCAAGAGGGGTACGGTGATGGGGGGATCTAAGGGAATTAGATCTCGAGACAAGGGTGATAACAAATGGAAATAGCAAGTCTCCGAGATGTTTCACAGTTGTGCGCTAAACAAGTAGGCACTAGGGAGGTATTCAAATAGAAAAGGAGAGCTTTACAATGGGGGGAAAAGGGTAAAAGATGACTCAAAAGAAACCAAAAGAACAATGATAGAGAATCAAAATTCCACTCGAGGTAAATCTCACTGTAATTGGATCTCTAAGATGCGCGTTCGTCTCGCGTTGTGACACTGCTGTCCTTACCTAGTCTAGTAGCCTGGCTCGCTGTCAATACAGCAGTACTACCTAGAACTCCCGTGACGTCGTGTGGGCTCTTTTTCAACTGACCGTACAGTTGGAAGCCAACTCCAATGACACATAGCGAGCTGTTAAACCCCTAACGTAAGCGAATGCCCAAGTCCGTTGGGGCTTGAATTCCCGTCGAGGGAGGGTTGGGTGAAGTTTTTAAGAAAGGAAGCTAGACACTCAGAAGGGGCAGAAACTCAGTCACTCAACAATAGCCGTTAAGCTCTAAAGCAACAGAGAGGGATGATGGTGGGGGTATGATTCTTGATTCCCCTCCTGTGCCCTAGAGTATTTTATTATGATTACAAAGCAAAAAGACAACAAAGAAAGTGAGACAAAGAAAACCTCCAACTTCCCAATTCTAGTAAGGCCGTAATGATGGTACGGCGCTCCTCCCAAACACCGACTAACCGCTCCCTAATATCCTGATCCTACTCCAGTGACTCTTCCTTGCACAATGGTCAGGCCTTGAGTCTCTCGACGATCCGTAGACAGAGACGGCGGTCTTGAGCCGTCTTGCTCTCGCGCGCATTGTCTTCATCTAATCCCCTTACTACTCCTCTTCTCAGCTTCCCAGTCCTTTCTCCTACTTCTATTATTCACTTCTCCTTCTTCTACCCTCCGGTTTCCTCCTACTTCCACTATGAGGCGACTTTGCGACGGCGCGACCTTCTTGATCCTGCTATAATTAGCCATCAGTGACGACAGCCCAACTCTGATTGTAACTGTTCCTTAAATAGCCATTCCGATGGCTGCGGCATGACGTCGCTCGACTCGCGTAGTCTTCCCTAAGCTCGTTTCTGTCCTCGAGAGCACTTCTAGAAGGGAGATCCGTTAGAAATCCAATACGGGGGCGCCTGGGCAAGCGTCTATGAGGCGTATGTAGCGGTGGTCGCAGCCGCTACTCTGCTACTTGAGCTAGATACTCAAGTCCACGACTAGGCATCTAGGGGAACGTTCCTGGGGGGCCGAGCTTGTCTCTCGAGCTGGTTATTTCCTTAATTAAGGTTCAGAATGTCACTTAATTGGCCTAAAAGTTTGTATGGCGTAACAACGGAGTTAATGATTTGATCTTACTTAGTACTATATCTACTGGGGCACAAGATCTTCACCCAGCTAGAGTCCTACTGCCCTACTTACTACTGCACTAATAATACTTTGGCTATCACTCCTCAGGGGAGATCCCTAATCTAGACAGCCCACTAGTGGTAACTGTCAATCCTCTGCGTGTACCAACTCACAATGGAGTTACAGCACAAGATTTATACTGAGAAGAAAGATACAAGTATACTAACGAGTACCACTCAATTGCAAGTCTTGAACACAATACCTGAGCTTGGTACTGTGTCTTCACCTGCAGTCTCTAACTGACTGCAAAGTCCCCTTAAGCCAAGGGCCTGGCTATGTATGGAGGTGGCTGCTGATCGTAACGATCAGTGGCTGAGGGTTGATAAGAGATGAGAATAAGGTTGAGCAGAGTCCAAGGCAGACAGTGCTCGCAATGTGAAATCGAGTTCTAGTGTCAGAGAGCCAAACTCCATGCCGGAATTAAGCCAACTGCTCTTTGTTTAGCATTAGACAAAGAGAACTTAATAGAGCTCCCGTTAGATTTTTTACTCTACTTATACAAATGTCTGATCCTAACCCTATGCTAAAGTCCTGTACTTCCTTATGAATCACTTTTATCTCACACATCTATCGATAAGAAAATAAAAGAAAAGAAAAAGAAAAGAATATTAAATATTGACTTAGCCGTTTTGCCAAGTCATGACATAGTGCTAGTTTTTCCTTTTTTCTTAGTTTTATTGCTTCTAGACCTCTTAGTATTTTAACATTAGGTTTTATCCATTGGAAGTTTTTGTTGTTTTTCTCCTACATTTTCTTTGCTTCTTGCCATATGTCTTCGCTTTTGTTTAGTTTGCATTCTGTTAGTATGTGGTCTATTGTTTCTATTTCTCCATATTCACAAATTGCTTTGTCTTGCCAATTTGGGATCTTTTTAAACCAGTTACCTACTTTGTGGCAATTGTGTATAAGTTTTCATATAAAGTCTTTTACTTTGAATGGGATTTTCTTGTTCTTTAGTCCATTCCATATGTCTCTGTTTGTTATTCAGTTTCCTGTTTTTCTTTTGTGTTCTTCACATGTTTCTCTTATTCTTTCTTGTGTGGGTTTTCCTCCTGGTTTTAGGTTTTTCTCTCAAAGTATCAGTTCATAAGATGTTTTTTGTGTTAGTTGTCTTATTTCTGCTCCTTCTATTTTATATTTTGTTGGTATTTCTTCTACTTTCAGTTCTTTTTCACTTTGTCCTTCTTCTTTTTTTGAGGGTTTCTTCTAGTTCTTTAAGAATTTTTGTGTCATTAGTATCTCTTGGTGGGCCCAGTGTTATTTCTCCTTCGTGTTTTCTTATGTGGTATTCTAGGTTTCTTCAGATTTCTTTGTTTTTTGTTTCTAAGTAGTCTAATTGTTCCCATTGTTCCATTTTGTCATGGATGTCCATATTTGTTTTTTGTAAGTTAGATATTATTGTTACTTTTCCTTTTTCTTTGGTAGCCTCTGTCATGAGAAGTATTTCTATTTCTTCTTTTGGTATATTATTGCCTACTTCAAAGAATCTATATACTTCTTCCTTGTTCATTTCGCCTTTTTCTTTCCATTCTATTTTTATTTTTGGTTCTATTTGTTCTTTTATTAGTTTTTCTGGGATTTCTGTTATCCATATTGTTTTTTCTTGTGTATTTTGGTTTTTAATTTCTATTAGTGGTCTTAGGAAGTTGTTTTCTTTATTATTTCTCTTTTTGTATCTTTGGTAGCTTCCAAATATTCTTATTGCTTTTTCAGGTGTTCTATTGTCTACTATTCTTGGGTTTATTTTTATTATATCTGTTCTTGAGCTTAGGTTATTATTATTTTTTGTTGGTGTTGATGGCATTTCTTGGTTTATTTCTTTTCTGGGTCTGAGGCACTCTGTTATCTTATCTAGAATTTTCTTTGCTAGTCTTTTGCAAAACCAGTGTGTGCTGTTGCTTTTTGTGAATTCTTCTAGTTGTCCTGTTTCTATTATTTTGTGCTCTTTTCTTAAACATGTTGCTAGTTTTTTATTCCATGAATAGTTGTCTTCTATGCCAATGTAATGCCATATTGGTAGTAGTTTTCTTGGTTTTGGTCCTGCTTCTAGTACATCATATCCTACTTTATATTTCCTACCAACTTTTATTATTTTATTTATGAATTTTGGAATTGTGTCTTTTTTTCCAGTTTCATTCCATGATTGGAATATCTAACTTATCTTATTTTCTTTTGCTATTTTGGGTGCTTTTTGTAGATTATTGAAAATTATTTGATCTACTACATATGCCTAGTTTGATCTTTCATTTTTTGGGGCGAGATATTTCTTTAGCCACATTATTTATATTGCTTCTATTCTCATTTCCATACTGGACATGTTTAGTCCTCCATTTTCTTTTGGTTGTAACACTTCTTCCCAGTTCATAGTTGCTTTTTTATCATTCCATAGAAAATCTTTCATTTGTTTTTCCATTCTTTTCTGGATGTCTTTTGGTATTCCATTAACAGTTGCTAGAAATAGCGCTCTTGATTATACTAATGACTTTAATATCAGTTCTTTTCCACTTATTAATAGGTTAGGTGTTCTCCATGCATTGAGTACTTCTTTTTGTTTTTTGAGTATTTGGTTCTATTGTATTACTTGGTCCGTCTTATTGCTCATATAGCTTCCTAAGGTTCTTAGTGTTTCTCTATCTTTAACAATCCTTATTTCTTCAGATATTTTGTCTTCTTCTGATTCAGATGTTTGTCTTTTTTCTATTACTAGTTTTCTATATTTCTCAGATCCTATTGGTAGTATTTCAGTCTTTTCTTT
>Ga0153965_1000351_pt1 | contig 10241 bp, 10 predicted proteins | sample TSFL049MetaG_FD_104707 | JGI IMG/M metagenome (GOLD analysis project Ga0153965, IMG submission 104707) | Attine ant fungus gardens microbial communities from Florida, USA - TSFL049 MetaG | ecosystem: Host-associated > Fungi > Mycelium > Unclassified | place: USA: Florida, Paynes | collected... | reverse complement strand
TTCCCCTCCTGTGCCCTAGAGTATTTTATTATGATTACAAAGCAAAAAGACAACAAAGAAAGTGAGACAAAGAAAACCTCTGAATTCCCAATTCTAGCAAGGCCGTAATGATGGTATGGCGCTTCTCCTGGACACTGACTAACTGCTCCTGAACACCCTAATCCTACTCCGGCGACCCTTCCTCGCACAATGGTTGGGCCTTGAGCGTCTCGACAGATCGTAGACAGAGACGGTAGTCTTGAGCCATCCTGTTCTCGCGTGCGTTCTCTTCATCTAATCTCCTTACTACTTCTCTTCTCAGCTTCCCAGTCCTTCCTCCTACCTCTGTGATGTACTTCTCACTCTTCTACCTTCTAGTTTCCTCCTACCACCACTACGAGGCGACTTCGCGATGGTATGACTCTCTTGATCTCGTTATAATTAGCCATCAGTGATGATGACCCGCATCTGATCGTAACTGTTCTTTAAATAGGACCTCCGGCGGCTACGGCATGACGTCGTTCGGATCACGTAGTCCGTCCTAAGTTCGTTTCTGCCCTCGAGAGCACTTCTAGAAAGGAGATCCATTAGGAATCCGATACGGGGCGCCTGGGCAAGCATCTATGAGGCGTATGTAGCGGTGGTCACAGCCGCTACCCTACTACTCGAGCTAGATGCTCAAGTCCACGACTAGGCGTCTAGAGAAACATTTCTGGGGGGCTGAACTCGTCTCTCAAGCTGGTTATTCCTGTTATTAAGGTGCAGAATATCACTTAATTTGCCTAAAGTTTTGTACGGCGTAACAGCGTTAGACATCAAAACGACATGTCCGTCTCCAAAGTTGTCACATCGCCGACTAGGACCTTTCGAAATAGAAAGCCAAGTGGGACCATCAGCCTACTATCTCAAGTTACCTCATGGAATGAGGCAGTTGCACCCAGTATTCAACGTTGAGATCCGATCCTAGGGAGGAAACTGCAAGCCCTGCCGCCACCCATCGTCGTTGACGGAGAAGAAGAGTGGGAAGTGGAAGAGATATTAAATAGTCACTAGCACCGGAGGAGGTTCTAGTTCCTGGTCAAGTGAAAGGGTTTTAGCAGAGAACATAACTCTTGGAAGGTAGCCTCCGATGTCAAGGCACCAGACCTCGTCGTAGAATACTATTGGAAGCACCCAGCCACCCCAAGATACATCCGCCAGACTGACTTTGACGCCATTTTCAATCCCAGAACCATTGCTTTGAGACGTAGTAACCTTGGAGGAGGGGTAAATGTAAGAGGACCTCTTACACATAATCCCAGAGTGCCCCCCGTTGCCTTCCAACATAATTTCATTGTGCAGCCCCTAGTTACCAAAGAATGGAATATAAGGGCATTTTAGTATATATTGTAGATTATTCCCTCCAGAAGCCTCATCTAATTCTCTGAGAAATCTCCTGGAGGTGAGTTGTAACATATTCCATACTATAATTTCTCTGAAAAATCTCCTGGAGTCCACTCCAATCGCCCTCACACTCTTTAATATTTCCTTTACAATCTCGTCATGTCTCTTCTCTGTTTCTGTTCCCACTAATACATCATTCACAAATGCTGTGACTTTTTCTTTATTGATCAAATCTCTTAGAATTTCATTCATTATCGCCTAAAATATAGCTGGCAAGTTCATCATCCTAAAGAACATTACTATTGGCTCAAAGAAGCCCACATGCATCGTGAATGCCCCCTTCCATTCATCCTCTTCTTTTATTCTCACATTATTGAACCCCCACCTCAGATTCATCTTAGTGAATACCTCCTTACTTCCCATATTGTCGATTAGGTCCATAATTAATGGTAACGGGTAGTTGTTTTTCACTGTCTAGTTGTTTAGGTTGCAGTAGTCCATCCTTTTTGCCCACAAAGAATACTGGTAACATTTGAGGGGATTTCAATGGTCTGATGTACCCTTTTCTCAATTGGTCCTCTACAAAGTTCTGGACTTCCTCCCTTTCATTTTTGAATAAAGGGTAAATTCTTCCCTTCCATGGTTTAAATGTCTCCTTGAGATCAATAGCATGATCTCATACTTTCCTGGTCAGCATTCTCTCTGACTCTACCTTCTCAAACACTTTTCTCCACTTTAGGAATTTCCTTGGGACCAACTCTTCGATTTTCCTGTGGTCCTCTTCAATTTCCTCTTCTCTTTCCCAATCTTCTTTATTGTTTATTGCCTATCTTATGATTCTTTCTTCCTCTAGGGTTGCTACTCTTTTTTTCTTTGCAACTTTCTTCTCTTCTCTCTTTAGTACTGCCCTGCCACACAAGAGTGGGCATCTTGTCATCTTAACTTCTCCAGTTTCCCAATTTATTTCTGGGTTGTGTGCCTGTAACCACGGCATTCCCAATATTACTTCTGTCTTTCCTAAGTCACACACATCCATCCTCATTCTTTCTACATGCCTCTTATAATATATGTTTACTTCCACCTGATGGGTAATCGCTCCTCCACTGTTATTTGTCCCATCCACATTTCTGACTGCTATGGGTCTCTCTAATTTTTGCAACTTGAACCCATACCTAGCTGCCATCCTCTTATCCATAAACATCCCTATAGTACCACTGTCCAAGAGTGCTTTTATGGTTACGCCTTCATGCATATCTAACTTTTTTACTTCAATATTCATCTACACTTCTCTCAGCATTTTAAACATTCTCCTGACATCCCTTTGGCTACCCCCCTCTTTTGCTGCACTTTCTAGTTCTCCTGACTGTGTACTGCTTTACTGCACCTTTGCCTCTCTAGGCTATGCTGCCTCCTTCTCTCTTCCTTTTGAACATCCACACCACTTCTGTCTGTTTCTAATTACCCTCTGTCCTCTATTTTCTTTCACATGACATCCTTTCTTTCTGCACCTTTCACACTCTACATATGTCACTATCATTTCCCTTGTGCACCATCCCAATTCTAATAGTCACACCTCTTCTGGGATGCCTTTTCCATAATGCTCCTCTGCCCTCTTCCTTAACTCTTCTATTAAACTCCTCCTCTATTCTTGCTGCACTTCTCGTGGCTTGGCCATGCACACTGCCTCTTCTTTCTCTACCCTCCTTAACTTTCTTTCTCCTTTCTGTACCTTTCTCTTTGCAGGATGTGCCAGCTCTCTCTGTTGGTGTGCCTTTTGTGGCCTTGCTATATACACCACCCTCCCTTTTACTCTTTCTTTTCATAATGGACACTTCTTACACTTGTGCCCCTTCTCCCCACATCTAAAACATTTAACCACTACTACCTCATGTCTCCTAATCATCCTCTCTTCAACTCCACATTGCATCATCCTACTCCTTAGTACTTCAAACTTATTTTGGGGAGCGATAGTCCCCTTCTTTCCTTCTTTCTTATTCCTGCAATTGCAGACCAGGTGCCCAAACCTTTTGCAGCACCAACACAATTTCCCCTTCTGTCAAGGATGGAATTGCAGAGAATGGAAGAGCAGTGTCATGCCATACAAACGTTTAGGCAAAATAAGTAACAATTTCTATCTTAATAATGAAAATAACTGACTTGAGAGAAGAGTTTGGCCCCCCTAGGAATGTTCCTCTAGACACCCAGTCATGGACTCAAGCATCTAGCTTGAGTAGCAGAGTAGTGGCTGTGACCACTACTACATACACCTCATAGATGCTTGCCCAGGTGCCCCATATCAGATTTCTGACAGATTTCCCTTCTAGAAGTGCTCTCAAGGGCAGAGGCAAGTTTAGACAGGTTAATGCAACCTGAGCAACGTCATACCTCAGTAGCCAGTGGCGTTATTCATAGAAAAGTTACAATCAGATCTGAGCTATCATCACTGATGGCTAATTATGGCAAGATCAAGAGAGTCAGGCCACCGTAGAGTCGCATCACAGTGGCAGTGGAAGGAAATTGGAATCTGGAAGAGCAAGAAGACATAGGGAAGGTAGAAAGAGGGACAGAGAAGCTGAGGAGAGAGGCAGCAGGAAGGCTAGATAAAGATAATGCACTCGAGAACAAGACGACTCAAGATCGCCATCTCCATCTACAGTCCAGCAAGAGGCTCAAGACCCAACCATAGTCCATGGAAGGATTCCTGGAGTAGAACTAGAAGAGTAGGGAGCAGTCACTTAGTGCTTGGGAAGAGCACTATCTCATCATTGTGGCCTTGCTATGTTTGGGAATTCAGAGGTTTCTTTGTCTCACTTTCTTTGTTATCTCTTTGCTTTGTAATCATAATAAAATACTCTAGGACACAGAGGGGAACTCAAGCATCATACCCCCATTATTATCCCTTTTTGTTGCTCTAGAGCTTAATGGCTATTTGAGTGATTAAGTTTCTAATTTTCTAAGTGTTCTACGTTACTTTCTAAAAACCCACCAAACCTCTCCCTCGATAGGAATTCGAGCCCCAACAAACTTAGGCATTTGCTTACGCTAGGAGTTGATAGCTTGCTATGTATCATTGGAGTTGGCTTCCAGTTGTATGGTCAGCTGAAGAAGAGCCCACACGATGGCACGGGAATTCTAGGTAGTTCTGCTGTATCGACAGCGAGCTAGACTACTAGACTAGGTAAGGGCAGTAGTGTTACAATGCGAGACGAACACATATCTTAGAGAGCCTATTACAGTGAGATCTACCTTGAGTAGATTCATAAATATTTTATTATTATTCTTTTTGGTCTTTTGAGTTGTACCCCACTATTTTCCCTATTCTTAAGCTCTCTTGTATATTTGATTATCTCCCCAGTACCTACTTGTTAGCACACAATTGTGAGATATCTCAGGGATCTTTTATATTCTTATTTGTTTTCACCTTTGTTCTATGATCAATTCCCCTTGATCCCCATCAGCAGAGTTATAAATAGAATTATACTCCAGATGGTATACTGTACTACTTCGGAGAATAGATAGTACTTAACGATGAGGAAGGAACCCCAAGAAAAGACTCCAGTGGAGAGAAACGATGTTGAAGTAGGATATGACTTTAATGAATGACCTTAGCTTTAACTTATGTATTGCACCCCAGTCTCTGGTCATGAGGTGGTCGTGTATTTTGGAGTAGAGGGAAGTCATCAAAGAAACAGTCCTAAGAAAGTGAACTAGGAATCTGGAGTGGACAAGAAGATTATTAGGACCAAATGACGTTAATTTACAGACTAAGGAAATATACTGTAACTACTCAGTACTTATAGAAAGTCTGGAATAGAAGAAGAGTAGTCTACTATGCTATCTTACTAATTATAATTTTAGGAGAGTTATTAGAAGAATTAAATTACATAATTGTCAGATTTCTGGAATATGATATTTTCCTTCCCTTTAATTCTTCCCTCAGTTTGGTGAGAGTGTTTTTCTCTGAGCAAATTGCTCATCAATGAGTTGTATTGGTCCAGAGACATTGTGTTATATCTTCTGGACAGGGTATGGAGTTAATGTTGAGTCTTACTATGTACTACTACATCTGCTAGGACGCAAGATCTTCACCTAGCCAGATGCTTACTGCCCTACTGACTACTGCCCTAATAATATAGTTAAACTATCACCTCAACAGAGAGGATCCCTACTCTAGACAGCCTTCTAAAAGTAACTGTCACTCCTTTGTGTGTACCAACTCACAATGGAGCACAACACAAGGTTTATACTGAAAAAGATAGTAACTAATAACACCACTTGATTATAAGGTCAGGTTTTAGTAGTAATACCCAAGCTTGGTACTACACTTCCACCATCAATCCCTAACTGATTGACAAGTCCCCTTAAGCTAAGGGCCCAGCTATGTATGAAGGTGGCTACTAATTACGATAATCAGCAGCTGAGGGTTGATATAATGAGAGTAAAGAGTGAACAGAGTCCAAGGTGGATGGTGCTCTGAAGTAAATTGAGTTCTAGTATAAGGTTGCTAAACTCCAAGCCAGAATAAAGCCAACTGCTCTTTGTTCAGTAATTGACAAAGAGAACTCAATAAAGTCTCCATTAGATTTTCCTACACTACTTATACAACTACTACATGGTCTGTGTACTACTTTCCCACACTGATCATGTGATGTGACACTGTGACTTGTGACATTTTCCTGCACTCCCTTCTGTGAAGTAAGTCCAAGAGAAAATAAAATAAAATATAAATAATGACTTAGTTGTTTTGCCAAGTCATGATAATCTAGTAGATAATCCAGAACATATATTACAGAAGAAAGTGAGATTTGTAGCTAAAATATGATGTGCAAGTATGAGAATGACCTCCAAAATATCAGAACTATCAGAATGACCTACTCTAAGCCTTGGATCTCTCTTAGATGTTGAGCCGAACCTCTTCTTAGATACTTCAGCAGAACAGATTGGACCTATTATCCTGGGAAGGTCTAGTCTTTTAAGTGTATGTGTAATCCCCAAAGAATCGCCAAAAGAACTCGCATCAGAGGTGACACAAGCACTTTCTGATATACTTACTTCGTTACCACTATCTCAAACATCAACACCACTATTTAACAACTCAGCTACTACTCAACAATTAATACAAAACATGACTGCTAAACTGAATATACCTTTGCCTCTTAGCTAGAGCACCCCTAAGTAGGATGGACAGTTGAGAATGCTCAGAAACTTTCTTAGAATAATAGAACAGTTGTTCCAAACTGTGGAAATAACAAATGATCAAAAGAAATTAGATTGGATTATTGGATATGTGGATGCCGATATACATGACCAGTGGACCATATAAGAGGACACTCTAGAGTAGCTTAGGTAACCTGGTATGAGTGAGTATTATCTAGCTTGCCCTTGGATCCTTGAAGCCTACTATTCATAGTTTCCTTTCCTCTTGTTCTCATTGCCATGGTTAGTACTATGTAGCCTTATTAGGTATGGTAGTTATTAGTGTCCTGATCTATGTTCCCTTAGCAACCAGCATATGGACCAGACTAGTCTAGTATATATAGCTAGTGATATATAGTAGAATACCTCAACATTGATTGGAACTCCTGGGCTATTCACTGTTCCTACTTAAGTCTGCCTCCTTCACTAATATCAAGTGTGGTTAGGGTTGCCACCAAGTGATCTCCTTACAGACCAGCTTCAAAGAATATGAAGCTGGGTCTTGGAATCGGTTCCTAGAGAAACTTAAGACAGAGTATCCAGAATTAACTACTGAAGAACAAGGTAATATGGACCATTTAAGAAAATTGTGTAGAGAAAATGCCAGAATCAATTTATTAGAAGAGGAGTGACTCATGAGCTTCAAGCGAAGGTTTTTATACATTGCTCAAAAATGCCTCAAACTGCTGGCAGTGACAGGAAACAGGGAGCTCGTTGAGCTCTTTGTTAAGACATTAGATAGCACCTTTCAAGATGCACTTAACTCTAGATTAAGTATACAGGGGACTCTTAAGGTAGATGTGCAAAGAAGAAGTTGCATTGAAGATCTCTATGATCTAGATCATGTAGTATAGAAAGCCATAGAGTTAGTTAGTGGAAAGACGATAGTATGGGCATTGAAACATATGCCAATAATATTTTCTAGGAATAGAAAAGTAGACCCAGATACTAGAGGACTAGTGTATTATAGTAAAGAAGAGTCAGTAAGAAAAGTCGAGGTGCATCCAGATGTGGAGGCCTTGCAACAAGATATTAATGTATTAAAGACATTATATGAGAAACAAGAGAAGTCAAGAGAAAATCATGAGAAGAGTGTACAAGGGGCTCTAGATAGTATAAAAACTCTCATATACTCACAAGAGCAGACGTCGGCACCGTTGACAAAAGAAATAGGAGGATTTCTGATGAGGTATGAACAGGAACTGCTACAGATGGGGCTGCCTAGACTTCTAAGGAAGTGTTTCTACTGCTTTGAGACAGACTATTTGTTCTTGTTTTGTCCTAAAAAGACAGAAGATGAGAAGAAAGAATTAATATTAGTAGATAAGTTTACAGTGAGATTCACAAATGGAGAGCTGATACCTATAGAACATAACATGTTCATAAAGAACTACGTAAGAAAGCATCTTCCCTTGTCAATAGCAGTGATAATGTGGGGAGATCTGGAATTAAAAACATGCAGTATATAAGATTAAGAGCCAGACACAGGAGAGGTCATGGTATTGTCCCAACCCATAAGAAAACAGATGACAACTTTATCTAGAGTAAGCAGACAGTCAGAAGAGATGTCCCAGTTAAGAAAGAAAGTCGGTAGTTTAAAGGTTATGTTGCAAAAGATAAATCTAGAAAGAGAACCGACTTCAGAGCAAGAAGAAGAAGATATGGAGTCCTTTTTGAGAAGGATGGCTATAGAGTATGTTTAAACAAAATAGAACTCAGCTCCTAGAAAAAAGTTGGGTTTTTAGAGGTACCAATGAAGAAGCTACCATTTGAGAGACAAGTTCACTTTTGAAGTGGTAAGGTTTTAGAGGTAAACAGAAGGAATCAAGATGAGGAGGAATCCTCACCAGAAAGAACAAAAAATGGGACTTGTAATAGATCTAGAGCATCAACTACAAGTCAAAACTATGAGTTCTCTTATTGAAAGGTGCTCAGACAAGTGCTGGTAGTCGATGTTCCACTACTCCCAGCTAAGTATTTCAGACAATTTTCTTGGAGAGATATGCCAGTAAAGAATAAGGCACCTATTGAGAAAGAAGTTAAGGCTAAGGAGATATTAGATAGAATGTTGAAGGGAGAAATGAAAGTGACTCCTAAAGAATTATGGGCTATGACATTGTTATGCCACTAGAGAATTTTCTGCAGAAATGTAGCATGGGATACACATTATACTGTAAGGGGATACCCTAGAGAATGGCCTAGACTCCGAGTTGGCTCCTATCTAAAGGGCTAACCTAACTTGGTAAGTTACCTTCCTACTCTTTTTACTCTCTTGTCTATCTCTGTCTTGATGTGCCTGTGTATCTATAAATAGGACAGTGGTATTATTAGTTAGTGCTCACGTGACTGCAGCACATGGACTATCAGTTTTAGTATATAAGACTGCTTATGTTGTTAGATATAGCTTCACTTGAATATTATCTTTGCTTCTGGGACTCCTGCCTAGTACTAGGGTTAGCTGTCTCTGAGTGACTGTGCCCTAACATATATCCCTGGATTTCACTATTAGAATCCACTCTAGAGACCTTCTACAAGCCCTAGACATAATCTAGACCCAAGATTGGGTACTTCTATTAGGTAGTGACCAAGCTGCTATATGCTAGAATAGCATATATCTCAGAAGGTAAGACTGATGAGCTAGCATCAGGTTTCTCAGATACAAACTATCAATGTTAAAGCTCTAGAAATCAGAGGCTCAGAGATATCTTTGGAATATGAGATAATTTCAATCTAGAGTGGACTTAAACTAATATGACACCAAGATGGCAGATCAAAAGTCTATCAGTAACTAGTGATCCCATCACTACTAGACTCAGTCAAGAAACGGACACACTGCCAGATGACAATTGTATCGCTGACACTCAGACACACTATCATATGTTTCTAGACTGTATTCAGAGTAGAAAGAAGCCAGTTTGGGGTTCAGGAAACAATGGGCAGGAGTGAAGTATAGAGGTAGAGCAGGATCACATGGTCATGTTCAGAAGGTATGGAGGACAAGAAGGTAATGGTTGCTGTAGCCACATGGTGGTGTCATAGAAGAGAGATGTGAGGGAGAGTGGTAGAATGAAAAGTTTCCTTTTCTATTTCTTTTTAATTAGGTTTCTAACATTTGTAATATTCTAATATATTTCTCAGAGTGAAGATTGATAGGGGAGCCTCCTTGGCCCTTGTCTTCATCTCAGAAGCTTTTGAGATTGTAAATGAGATTCTCTTGAGTGTGTAAGGGGTGATCTTGGTGAGAGGTTGAGTTAGTGTGTCACAAACTTTATTCAGCCATATCTCCATCAGTTCTTTGACTATTCCCACGGTCTCAATGGCACCAAAAAGCCCTTGAAAAGACCTTTTGATTGATACCAGTCACATCTTGAAGTGATCAGTAATGGCCGAGATATTAGGCAGATCAACTGGTAACCACTATAGTACTGTTTATTAAATCACCAATATCTCAGAAACCGCCACGATCTAAGCTTTGCTTTTAGGCATCAGAGAAGCCCTTTTCATACCACTCAGAATGAGCCTAAAACGGCGCCGAGGTGATTAATATTAGTGGAGATATAAAGGCCTCAATGTTTGCACATGGACTTTATTAATTACCCATAGATAGTCATCTGTCCTTTTCTTAGAACAAAGGACAGCCTCCATATGGTTAAGTTATCACTATTCCTAGCACAAAGGCACTA
>Ga0153965_1000348_pt1 | contig 10264 bp, 3 predicted proteins | sample TSFL049MetaG_FD_104707 | JGI IMG/M metagenome (GOLD analysis project Ga0153965, IMG submission 104707) | Attine ant fungus gardens microbial communities from Florida, USA - TSFL049 MetaG | ecosystem: Host-associated > Fungi > Mycelium > Unclassified | place: USA: Florida, Paynes | collected... | reverse complement strand
CAATTGTCTCAAGGATGTCTTCAATGGCTTGGTCATCAACGAAATCCCTCAAATTCTTCCAATGCTTCCTATCCAACCGATGTTTACTCCTGGACACTGGACGGACGGTTGTTCCGGTGTGATCCCGAACTGTTGCTGAGGGTGATGGAGGGGACACAAATTTGTTACTGGAGTGGTCGTTCGAGAGCCCTTCATTCAATTGGTCCGAATGCTGGCTTCCGAATATGGATGAGTCACTGGACGCTTGGTGAAACTCTGGAGGTACATGTTGCGCCCCAAGCGCTTCCAAGATATTGTCTAACTCGCCTGTGTAACGCGAGCAGTCCGCATCCAACGCCTGTAGGGATCTGTATCAGGGGATGAATCAAGAAGAGGAAATAGATAACTCACTTGAACCTGTTTATGCAACTGGGTGCACTTTTCCTCCAAGGTTCTACCAACGGAAGTGGCCAGCTTGTAGACAATGTCAGCTTTTCCCCATGGAGAAATAGTGAAATGACACCTTGAGTTGCTCCACAATACCCTCAATTACCCAGCGAACTTTGGCATCCAGACCCAGGATATCGAACGCAGCTTTTGAGGATGTTCTAGAGCGCTCATGGGCGAGTGAGCACAACTCTTGGCCATGTTGGAGTGCTTTCTTAGACTGTAACACCAAAGAGACAAGGTGAGGCTGATCTTGGGTGGTTGCCAAAGAGGCCATTAGACTCGTTACTTGAGAGCTGTCTCGGCGATCAAACAGAAATTGCTCACACTCCCTCAATTATTTCTGGTCAGTTATGACTACAGTTTTCGTCATCTCTCTTCAAGCTTCATAAGTTGGATTAATTTCCTTGCTTGATGCAGATTATTATGAAATCTATCACTGAATAGAAGTGATGTGTATGAGGTTCTCACCCATGCCTTGTACTCCGGTATCACACTAGATACATAAATTCAACAAATTAATAACATTTTGGGCATTATTGAGCACCTGGACTGTCTCTGAAAGAAAGATGACAGCTCTTGAGAGCACTTACTTGATGCTCAGAATGTAAACTTTGAAGCATACTGCTTGGTAGCAGAATAATGGCTGCTGACATCTACTAATTGACCTTGAGAGACACCTGGTGAACCATTCTAAAAGCCAGATGCCCAGCTCATCAATTCCATTTGAGAATGCTTCTAGAATTTAAGCTGGACAGCCATAATAGCTCAGTTTGTTGAAATTGTTGAAACTAACATGTTCATTGTGGAGCACTACCATTCTTAGTGTGTTCATACTATTACACTACACTTTCTATATAAAAGCTCACTCTTATTTAGCTTCACCTTTGCCTCTAATCTCTAAACATACTAAACATACAACTCAACGTCTATCTAGTGTTGAGTTATGGACAAGCAATGAAATATCAGAGGAAAACTTGTTGGTAAACACACAATGAGTTGTCTATTCAGTGCTCCTATTTATTTATATCTAAATCATGTAACATAGTGCCAGGCAATAAAAATGATATGATTTAGTGTAATGTTTGATACTCCAACATCTAGGTGAGTTTTTTCATAAATCAATGTTTTATTATGTGGGGCTTGGTATAGGAGAATAAATACAAGGTTTTCATCTGGGCCTTTGTGTCAGAGTAGCCAACTCCAAAGCCAGAATTAAGCCAACTGCTCCTTTATCAGCGTTTGACAAGGAGAACTCGATAGAGTTCCCGTTGGATTCTTTACTCTACTTATACAAATATCTAACCCTAACCCTGTACTAAAATCCTGCACTTCCATATGAGTCACTTTTATCTCGCGCATCCATCGATAAGAAAAATAAAAGAAAAGAAAAGAAAAAGAATATTAAATAATGACTTAGCCGTTTTGCCAAGTCATAATACTTTGGCCCATCTTGAACCCTCTACTAATTCTGTGTTATTATGTTTGTGTTGAAGTCAGTCTGCTATGCTCTCCTGTCAGCAACTGACTTAAGATCCTAGCCTAGGGTTTAGACCAGGAGGCTCTTTAGGGTTAGAAGAAAACTTGATAAAGTCCTTGCTTGATTCTGCTACACTATATATACAGCTTTTGTTCTATTTGTCCCTATTTATTTTACAAGTGTCCAATATTCACTAGTTCAATCCCAGTCCATGTCATATTTCTTAAGTCAAGTGTCACAAACTTCATTCAAACCTATCTCCATCAATTCTTTGATGATTCTCATAGTCTCAATGGCTATGGAAAGCCCTCAAAAAGACCTTTCAATTGATACCAGTCATGTCTTGAGGCAATTAGTATTGGCTGAGATGTCAGGCAGATCAATAGATAACCACCATAGTACTGTTTATTAAATTACCAATATTCTGGGAACTGCCATGATCAATGCTTTGCTTCTAAACTCAATAGAAGCCCTTTTTATGACACTCATAATGAGCCTAGAATGATCCTGAGGCAATTGATATTAGTAGAGATATGAAGTCCTCAATGTTTGTACATAGATATTAATTAATTACCCATAGATAGTCATCTGCCTTTAATTAGAACAAAGGATATGGTTAATTTATTGCATTCTAGAGCACAAAAGTACTACCATATGTAGAACAATAGGTAGTAGCATGTAATAGCCTGTTCTAGTATACAAACTATCACAATTCTGTATATAAGGACTTCCTGTTTAAGGATTAGACCTCAGACTTAACAACTGCTTTTGTCACCCTCTTTACTTTGTATTTTTGAACTTCTCAAAGTATTAAATCACCAATTACAATAAGTAAGTGACCTTGTGTGATAAAGAGACAAGTCTAACTCCCTAGAAATAACTACTAGAAGCCCCATTATAGACTCATGTTATGAATATTGAGTAGGACTATAACTATTATCAGCCATGGTCTGATAATGAGTGGATAGTCAATGAGATGTTGGCATTATTGGATGAAGACATCACAGTGCAGTAATATATTAAATGTCTTAGACTCAGAACATCAGACTCATGGTATGAACAGGACTCTTTGGAGAAATCTCAGACTATCTCTCTTCTATCTTTGAACTGAACTAAATAGGACAATATTGGACTAATTCATTATTAGACAATGACTTAGACTTGACTCAACTTGTTACCCTTATCACTGATCTGTCACTTAACTAGTCACTTAGAGTTACAAGTAGTGTTACCATATTGTAATGACTATTATATACCTAGTTAGGATAAATACAGACCAGAAAAAAAAAGGAATAGCAAGTTCTCTTTTTCTGTATTCCTTCTGTAAAATCTTACTTTGAGGAATTGGTACTTTTATTTGTCTTAGAGCAATCTTAAAAGTGTTACTCAAAGTCTCGTCATATCTCTCTTTCGATATAACTTTACTAAAAACCTTAATTAGATCCTCTAATGAGGAGTGTGAAGATATCAAGTATTAGATATAGGCTTCAAGTTAAACATATTCAACTGTGAGGTCTAGAGTATTAACACTCATGTATACTCAAGTAGCAGAATAATGGCTGTGACCACTACTATCTAGACCTTATAGAATTGCCTAAATAGTTTTATAATGGATTTATACCAGAACTCCCTTTAAAAGTGCTCTTAAGAGCAAAAAGGACCTTAGAAAGTTTACTTCTAAGAGAAAAATGTCATGTCTTAGCAGCCATTAACCTTAGAAAGACTATGGTTACCATTAGATTATAGCCATCACTTTTGATAGTTAATTATAACTAGAACTAGAAAGATAAGTCCTCTTGAGGGCTATATTACAAACATACCAGAAGGAAACTGAGAGTAGCTAAAGGTATAAGGAGATAGAGGAGTAGTAAAAGAACTAGAGAAGTCAGAAAGAGAGGTAGAAGAGCAAATTGATAAAGATAATATACTTGAGAGCAAATTAGCTTGAGATTGATACCTTTTTTTACTGTCAATCAAAAGGCTTAAGAGCCATCTATTGTTTAGAGAAGAACCCCAGGAATAGGATTAGAGGAGTGAGAAGTTATGACTGAGTAATCAGAAGAAATGCCTATTATAAGAGCCCTAAGAAGAAAATAACTTCCTATGCTTTTGAATATTTAATTTGTAACCTCAAGACCTACAATAGGATCAAACTATAAATAGCATGGGAAACTTAGGTAAACCATATCATGTGATAAGATCAGGTAATTATAGAATATTCCAGAAAGGACATGTAATCATAGGACTTTGGTACACAGACTATGTATAAGTAGTAGGTACTATTATAGCAAATAGAGATTAATGGAAACTATCAGACAAAAGTCTCAGTTCCTGTAAATACTGAACTAAGGTTTTAGAGTTCTACTATGTGGTATGACTATGTGCTTACTAAGCATCAATTATCATAACTTGGCAAAACAGCTAAGTCATTATTTAATATTTCTTTTGCTTTCTTTTCTTTATTACTAGGGCAGAGTATGGGAAAGTATCACATGACCATCACAGAGTCACAAAAAAGGTGTGACAGCAGTCACAGAATGGTCATGTCATGGTCATGTCACAATGAAGTCACAAGTCATAGTCACATGGAGACTATGGAAGATAAAGGAGCATAGCCACATAGTAATTATATATATAGTGTAGTAAATCTAATGGGAACTCTATCAAGTTCTCTTTGTCAAATGCTGATAAAGAGCAGTTGGCTTTATTCTGGCTCAGGAGTTGGCTCACTGACATCAATTAGATAATCAAACAAACAAAAGAAAAAGCATGAGAGCTTGGAGATGTTTGAAGGAAAATAAACCTACTTCAATTTATAATAGGTATAATACAATAAAGAACTCTATCAAGTTTTTCCTGAACATCCATCTAGGGTAAACTCTGAGTCTTTATAACTTGATGTTAACAGTGCTATCTTATTATTTTTCTCTTACTATCTTTGGGAATTTGGAAGTTTTCTTTGTTTCTTTCCTTTTGTTGTATTATTGATTTTTAATCCTAATAAAATACTCTAGGACATAAAAGAGACATAGGAACATTATTCTCCTATCATCTCTCTTTATTTCTCTAGAGCCTAATAGCTATTTGAGTGATTGAGGTTTTTTTTTGTCTTCTCTTTATGTAAAAACTCTATAAAACTTTTCTCAAAAGGATACTTGACCTCAAAAAGGACTTGGTTATTTACTTAGCTAGGAGTTCAACAGCTCACTACATACTTTTGGAGTAGGTTTCTAACTATATAGTCAGTTGAAGTAGAGCCTGTACAAGAGTATAAGAGTTCTAGGTAATACTGCTGTATCAATGGCAAGCCAGGCTACTAGACTAAACTGAGAAGGGTAGTATTACAGCATGAGATAAATGTGTATCTTTGAGATCTAGATTAGCGAGAGTTCTCTTAAGTAGATACTAAAAACATTTCTACTTTCTAGGTTTCTATTAAATATTCTCTATTATTCATCTTTATAAGCTCTCTATTCTTTGATTTATCTTCCTAGTACCTACTTGTTTGCATACAACTGTGGAGCAGCTCAAAGATTCTGTCTCTCTAACCTTATGTTCATCTTTGTTTCATTTTCATCTCTATCACCAGATTACTTCTGCTCTTAACCTTTCATCTCTTGGAATATATACCTTTCTGTCCCTCAATATCAATCTGTCTTTCACTCTCCATTTCTTATCTCTTAGTATTTTTACTCTTGCCTACTTTATTTCTTCTATTGCTTTGACTACTTTGTTATCCTTTGCATTTGACTTCTTAATTTTCTCTAGTAAATTTACTCCCTCAATTACAACTTTTACTAACTATGTAGCTCTTATTTCCAACTACTTTTCAAGCAACACTCTGTTCTCATTATCTCTTTTTACTCCTATCTACTAGTTTGAACATCTGCTAAGACTGTTAGCTCTTTCTATTTCCCAGTATATGTTTGAGTATAAGATTGAACCTAAATAGGTATAATGCCTATTTTGCTTATTTGCAGTTCAATTTTTGATTACTTATGAAATATTCTAGATTTTTATAGTTACTCCAAATCTTGAATTTATTTTGTGTTTCTTCTAGCAAATATTTCCACTTGTCCAAACATCTGATGATTGCCAATATCTTTCTGTTGTGAATCTCATAGTTTCTTTCTAGATCTGGTGCTACTAAGACTGGTTATGTTATGAACACCTTCTTCAGTTGCTAAAATACCTTCTCTTGCTCTTTTTCCTAACTTCATTTTTTATCCTTTCTAACTAACCTATGTAATAGTTTTGCTATTTTGGTAAAATCTTTGACAAATCACCTATAGTAATTTGCTAGTCCCAAGAACTTCTGCATATCCTTGACTGTGTTAGTGTAAGACTTAGTAATAAATACTTAATCCTACTCTTTATTTGAGTTGACAAAAAGCACTTGATAAAGTTCTTGTTCAATTCTTGTACACTACTTATATAACTACTTTGATAAAGCATAAAGAATACAGAAGAGTATCTACTATATATATATATATATATATATACCTATGTACTATGTAGTAGGAATAAGGAGTATATATGGCAGACATGAGATCTGCTGAGTAAAGAACATGCTCCACCAGTGAGACACTGACTGAGCTACTGTACAATTAAGGAAATGTCAATAGAAGAAGCAGTCTATGTGTAGAATACCTAAAGACAATGAGGTCAATTGTTACAAGTGTACTACTTTCCTATGCTCATCATGTGATGTTATGCTGACCTGTGACCTGTGACATATCAGGGTCATGTAATACTTTCACACACTTCTTCCTTATGTAGTAAGTCCAGAAAAGAAAAAGAAATATAAATAGTAACTTAGCTATTTTACCAAGTTATAACTTAGGCCTTAGTTATTCCAAGACTCCTACTACTTTTTCTTCCTATATCTTTATTCCATCTACTTTCATTACTAGTTCTAGGAAGTTGATCTCTTTAATCTTCCACATGCATTTCTTAGGTTTTATATATAGATCATTTGCTTTTATTTTTCTTAATACCTCTTTTACTATTTTATTATGTCTTTTCTTATCTTTTCTTCTAACTAAAATGTCATTCATAAATGCTACCACATCTTCTATATTTATTAAGTCTCTTAAAATGTCATTTATCATCATCTAAAAGGTTGCCAGTGAGTTTGTAAGATTAAGGAACATAATACTAGGTTTATAAACCTTTATATGTGTTATGAACACTGCTTTCTACTTGTCTTTTTTTTTAATTTGTACATTGTTATATCCCCAGTATAGTTCCATCTTTGTGGACACTTTTCTAGTTTCCATAGTATTTATCAGGTTAGATATCAAAGGTAGGTATCACAAACTTCATTTGAACCTATCTCTACCAATTTTTTGATGATTTCCATGGTTTTAATGACTACAAAAAGCCCTTGAAAAGACCTTTCAATCAATACTATATATGGTAGTACCTTTGTACTCTAAAATGCAATAACTTAACCATATGGAGGCTGTCCTTTGTTTTAATTAAAGGCAGATAACTATTTATGAATAATTAATTAATGTCTATGTACAAATATTGAGGACTTTATATCTCTGCTAATATTAATTGTCTTGGGGTTGTTCTAAGCTCATTCTGAGCATTATGAAGAGAGCTTCTATTGAGCCTAGAAGCAAAGCATTGATCATGGCAGTTTCCAAGATATTGGTGATTTAATAAACAGTACCATGGTGGTTATCTATTGATCTGCCTGATATCTCAGCCAATACTAATTGCCTCAAGACATGACTGGTATCAATTGAAAGGTCTTTTTGAGGGCTTTCCATAGCCATTGAGACTATGAGAATCATCAAAGAATTGATAGAGATAGGTCCAAATGGAGTTTGTGACACTTTCCAGTACTATTAAGACCATAGAAATTGTTAAAGAATTAATAGAGATAGGTTCACAGCTACAGATAGTGTTGTCTATCAGGTTGCTTTGCTCCCTTCCAACAATAGTCTATGCAACAGTGAGCAATATTGTGCATCAGGTTTCTCTGTTCCCTTTCTATACTAGTAGTTTGCACTGTTGTAAGCTAGGTTGCTTTGCTCCCTTTCTACACTGGTAGTTTGTACTGCTCCCTTTCTACAACAGTACAAACTGCCAGTATAGAAAAGGAGCAGAGTGACCTGATAGACAACACTATCTACAGTTGCACAGACCATTGTAGAAAGAGAGCACAGTAGACTGACTTCAACATAAACTTAATAACACAGAATTAGTAGAGGGTTCTAGATGGATCAGAGGCCCAGATGAAAACCTTGTACTAGTGAACTAGTTGTTAGAAGGATGGAGAGCAGCAATTACAGTGGGAACAAATGATGGTCCACTCACTGGGTTATCCAACAGATATTGATAGCAAGCCTGATAGAAAAGGAAGATCTCAAGAGAAGCAGAGAAGTCCTATCAATGTGGCAAGTTGAGATGAAGAAGTGAGCATGTTTATGTAAGTATGGCTTGTATATTAATCTACAATAATACATGGTACAATAATTATTTTAATTTAACACTAGTGAACTAGTAAATAGTCAGCACCATCATCCCATGTTCCTTGCAGCATACATACTAGTGAATGACTAGACTAGATACTAGATACTAGATGATGACCAGATGATGACTAGATGACTAGATAATTCCAAGCCAAACCAATGTACAACTGCATTTCTATGACACTTACTCTGGAGCATGTTGTGGACTACTAATGGTCCAATAGCTTAGTAATAGACTGTATGGGCTAGTTACCTTAGGTCATAGGTTTGATTCCTATCCAGGTCACTCTCTTGTTGAGTTGCTTTGCTTTGGGGTGTTATTCTCCATGGGTGTTATTCCCTTATATACATGTTTTGACAAAGTAAGGCTATAACAGCCCCTAAGGACTCTCGAGAAGCATGATGGAGAGCAGCAAAAGACACTTATCTAAAGCTAGACCTAGCTGTCTCACCTCACAGAGATGTCACAGAAGTCGAAGAAAAGACAGGTAGGATTCGACTCGATGAATCAGAGTACTCGATCACTTCATATCATCTTCCTCTTGTGCACAGAAACAGAAACTTGACATCTGTCATGCCATGTATAGTAATGCGGGTATTCAAATCTTCGATGCAAGAGTCCTGGGGACCCGCTATCGGCACTCGATGTCTATGATGGCAAAGCTGTTTTCTTCAGACCACACTGTTGGACAGAATCCTTGTGACATGCGCGCTTCGTGTCCTTCCCACACCCCACCAAGTTTTTTGAGTGAGCTCGGTTCCGGAGATCACGAAGAAGAAACAGACAAATAAGCAACAAGAGCGATAGAGAAAAACCCGACACTACCCAGACTTCCAACGATCTTCTTGTTTGAAAAACATGACTTCTTTTGGTAACCGTGAACCCTCGACATAGAGTTAGTGATTGTATCTCGTTGAGCTTCAAGCTTTTCAATTAGCATTGAAACCTGATAAATGTAGATCAGGGGACGTAGCAACAGCGGATGACAGTGTCGCTGCTTCATCTTCTGTCTCGACACGAAGGCTGCTATGTGTGGAGGGCTATGCAAGCACTGGTGGCGATCGCAAAAATGAATCTACGCGTACACGAGAACGAGTATGCAGCTCAAAACCATGGACAGCACATCCCAACTTGAATGTAGATAGAGAAGTGCAATACAGAGGGGGGGGAAGGAAAGTATACGAAGGTTGGCCATGGAACCATCATAGTATCCATAATTTTGTCGATGATAATGTATGAAAACCTTTCGAGCCCACGACACTTTGTCTAGGATTATGAATCGGTTTGCTGGAGCTACCTGATGGATCGAGTAATGGTTTGAACCGGATACTGAACTAGGAATACGTCCAGATGTTGACGGCATGGATAATCTATTGAGAGGTTTGTTCATCGCTGAGCCCGTGACAGTACTTACTCTAAATAGCCTCCAATTATATTCATGTTCTCCTCTATTCTTGGTGCCATCATTCTTACAGCCGTTGTATTACCCTGGTTTTTTACTGCAGTTGCGATGATCACTATCGCTTATGTCTATTCTGCTGCCGTCTGATGCACCAGTGCTCACTAACTCAAGATCAGTCCCAGGGTATTCAGCGTCAAAGGCTGATAACGCTTAAATCATTCTCTCTAGCGACTGGGTTTACCAATGAAACTGACAGATGCCATTCTGATGTGTCATCTCTGTGTTCTCAATTCTCGAAGAGTCTGCGCGGCTCAGCGATCATCCCCACCTGAGGGGAAACTAGACATATTTTGACGCGATAATGAGAATCGAGTGGACATTTGAAAATAGATCATGCTGGCTCAGTCACTAAATCAGGTCCGGTTCTCACTTCGACGCCAAGCCCTCAAACTGGTAGCCCTTGTCTTGGT
>Ga0153965_1000347_pt1 | contig 10271 bp, 7 predicted proteins | sample TSFL049MetaG_FD_104707 | JGI IMG/M metagenome (GOLD analysis project Ga0153965, IMG submission 104707) | Attine ant fungus gardens microbial communities from Florida, USA - TSFL049 MetaG | ecosystem: Host-associated > Fungi > Mycelium > Unclassified | place: USA: Florida, Paynes | collected... | reverse complement strand
CTTCTTCCTCTTCTTCCTCCCTCTTCTTCTTCCCACATCGTGGATTTGTTCATTTCGTAGAACTCTACTGCCGCTGCATAGTCAATAGTTGTGAACTGATAGAAATATCGCTTCTCCATATCAAACTCCCAATACCATATCACCGACTTTTCCCCATGCCCACGTTTATAAAGCCCTCTATTCCTCCTCACCGACTTTTTGCGGGAGATCGTGCGAAGAAAGGCTGAGGCACGACTCGATCTCAAGAGAGGAACATATGGCCGGATGACCTTTGCTTTCTCCAATCTATTGACTACCTGGTAGTGTTTGAGTAACTTCATTCTGGGTAATCATATTTGAAGCATACCGAAAGAAATGCAGCAGGAACCAGTTGATCAAAGGCTTCGGTGCGGATACGCCAAAATACGGTGTGGGATAATGTTTGGGCAGTCGCCGGAATGCCGAAAATGAAAGCATCTGATGGATCACTAAGCTCCCATAACAGCCGCATCGCTATCAGAGACTTGCGATGGTCAACATCTGCCAGTCGCTGCAATATAGCGAACGGAATATCATCAAAGAAGTAAGAAAAGCGTGAGTCATCATGGGATAACCAGAATGAGAGCTCGGTAAAAGTCGTCAACTTGAGATAGGAGTCAACAAACTCGGTTCCATGTGGCCAAGAGAGGGCGGTAGAGGAACTGATGATACCCGGTGCGGATACAAGGTCTAGAATAACAAGTAAGTCCAGGGACAGATACAAGGGGAGGAAATACATACTTGAACCGTCAATAGCATAGCTTGACGCATAATTATGGTGACATTGGATGAAATGATCAAGGAATCTGCAATAAAAGGCAGGAGTGTTGACACAAAAGGCACCAGAGCGAGTGGGATCACGGATAAAATCATAGAAAGATTTGTGGTAGAAACGAAATGTTCCATGAACACTCCAAACATGGTCTTTAATTGACTCATCTAGATGGAACCATTGGCCTTGGTCATGATACGGCCGTGTGAGGTCGATGCGAGGGTCAAGTGAGCTGAGAGGCTCGAAAGAGGGCTTGTATGAAATCACGGCATGCAGATGGTGATAAATGTCTCTAAATGTACACTCGGAGATCCCAAGCATGCAACAATGCCTGGAAATATACCAACGACTGTCAGCATTCGCGCCGCCCAAATTAATGAAAAGAAGGAGTTTCACAGACAGAAGAATGCTCTCTGGAATCTGCTTCATGATGTGGACATAGAGAGCATCCAGTTGCAAAAAGGGTGATGTAGGTCCTTGTTTCCCTGCATCGGAGAGTGTTTCTAGTACAGATTGCAGTCTTTCACGAAATTGTGAATCTGGTGGATATGCCACATGATGCAACACAACAGTGGGAACAGCAAATAGGCCAGCCGCTACCTTGACAAGGATCCTGATGTCGTTGTCGGCTGGCCATGATGACAAAAATCGCAGGAAACCTCGTTGTTCAAGTATGTTCTTGAATTCTTCCCGGAGATACAGTTCAATCTCGCCATCAGCCTCACGAGAGATAGGGAGTTCAACAGAATGCGTGACGGAAGCGATGCTGTCCTGTTTGAATGTGGATTCTATGCGAGGTTCAGCGCGACTGAAGATAATCCAATAGAATGGAGTGGATCTCTCCCTGACTGAGGATGCAATTATCTTGATAATCTCTGCTTGTGCGTCCTCACCGGCACACTTGTCCAATCCATCGATCAAGATGGCTTTTGGTTGTACTCGCTTCCCCTGCTTCCCTAGCTCGCGAAGCGGCTCAACGATCAATGTTCTGAATTGAGATGTCATTTTCTTCCCAACAATAGTATTGTCTCTGAGAATCCTGTGCTTGACGACGGCACGATAATCAGGAAGCGCAGTCACGAGTTGGTAGGATATGGTAGTAAACAACTGCAAGGGATTGTTGTACTCTTTGGCAGTGAAAAAGAATGCAGCACCAAGGTGTCCAGCTCCTTTGAGTTTCTTGGCGCATGTCTGAGCGATGGCTGACTTGCCAAACACCGGCAGGTCCTCTCATCCAGTACATGAACGAGGGCATGTCGACAGGCTCGGTAGCCCAATTTGTGATATCAGTGATGTATTGTTCCCGAGTGCCAGGGAAGCAGCGGCGATTGTAGTGGTCTTGAGAATCAAATGCAGCTCCTGGACTGGAGGCATCACGAAGGACATCGAGACCTATTGCTTGATTAAATGGTACTCTATTGGTATGTCAAACAGGTCCACTTGCCAGTATAAGTGTCCAAAACAGACTGCAGCCTTTCACGGAATTGCGAGTCTGGTGGATAGGCCACATGACGCAACACAGCAGCAGGGCGAGCAAATAGGCCATCGGCTGCATCAACAAGCATCCTGATGTCATTTTCAGCTGGCCATGATGACAACAATCGCAGGAAACCTCGTTGCTCAAGTATGTTCTTGAATTCTCCCCGGAGATACATCTCAATCTCACCATCAGCCTCACGAGAGATAGGGAGTTCAACAGAACGAGTGACAGAAGCAATGCTATCCTGCTTGAATGTAGACACAATGCGAGGTTCGGCGCGGCTGAAGATGGCCCAATGGAATGGAGTGGATCTCTCCCTGACAGAGGATGCAATTATCTCAATAATTTCTGCTTGTGCATCTCCACCAGCACACTCGTCTAAACCATCGATGAAGATGGCTTTCGGATGAACTCTCTTTCCCTGCTCCCCTAGCTCCTTGATCGGCTCAGCAATCAGTGATCTGAATTGAAATGTCATTTTCTTCCCAACAAGACTCTTATCCTTGGAGATCCTCTCGTCAACCACAGCATGATAATCAGGAAGCGCAGTGGCAAGTTGGCAAGCGATGGAAGTGAACAAGCGTGAGGGATCAGAGTGTCTGTTGACAGCGAAGAAAAATGCAGCACCAAGGTGTCCAGTTTCTTTGAGTTTCTCGGCACATGTCTGAGCGATGGCCGATTTTCCAACACCAGGAGGCCCCCTCATCCAGTACATAGACGAAGGCGTGTTGACAGATTCAGTGACCCAATTTGTGATGTCAGCAATGTATTGTTCCCGAGTGCCAGAGAAGCAGCGGCGATCGTAATGGTCTTGAGAATCAAATGCAGCTCCTGGATGGGAAGTTTCATAGAGGATATCGATACCTAGTACTGGATTGACTGACATTTCATCAACCGAAACGAAGCTGCTCACCAGATCGGCCGTATTGGTTGGTAATCGACTGCGAAATGAAGCTACTATCCCTAACTGTGAAGTTATTGGCGTTGGACAATACGGACATAGTGGTAGTGAGACAGATAGACGATGAGAACAGAAGGCTGTTAAATTCTCAACGTGTGAACGTGTGAACACAAGTCAAAAACTAACCAACAATGGCGAATTCTTCCCATGTTCGATCTTTCTCCTCCCACTCAATCTTGCGCTATGACAAGTCCATCATCTGAAAAACGAGAATGCTGAAGGATACTGTCCAGCTGAAAAGGCTTCAACGATTGCGGTATGAGAGTGTTATGTGAGGGCAGAAGCGAGGCTTTGCATAGATGAAAATATTGCACTGATCCACCCACGATGCCGCATGAAAATGTTGCGTGTGAAAAGGAGTTGAAAATAGAGTCTTATACATACAGTAGAAGATGTGAAAAGATGGGTGGACGCATGTGACGAGCATGTCATGGGCCAAGAAGATAATCACAGCAAGTGATAAGACTGATGAGCTGAGGCAGCGAACCAACTGTGGCCGCTCGTCGAATCGAGGATGCTCACTCGATGATTCGGGAAACCGAGGGCCGGGGTTCTCAAGCACAGATGAGGAAGACATCCAATTCCAATAGCTGCGTATAAAGCGGAGACGAAGCCTCTCAAAGGGTGATGACAAAGAAGCGTTTTGGTCAGCAGGACCAAAGTCAGAGATAGAATGTCAGAAGGATTTAGAAATACCTCTCGTTGGCTGTTCCGTTGCTGTACTGCAACCTAGGAAGCAGTCACATTCAGAGGCTAGTAATAGGTTGACATCTCCGCCATCCCATCGCAAGCCTCAACTATGGCCTCTGGCAACTTCGCATTTTGACATTCCTGAGCCTTCTGCGGCTGCGGCTGCCGCGCCCTGTATCACCACCCAAGACACGGACAGACTCCCGAAAGGCTTCAAATCGCCTGATTTCCCAGTCGTCTCAGATTCACTTGATAGCCCTTTCTATGTGGCCCCAGGTTCACCTTCTCCGCATGAGTCCTCAAACACCTGGTGGTACCCATTATGAGGAGCCCACTATGACAATACATTTTGTAGCTTTTCTCCTTTCATGTAAATATGGGTTAATATGATTTTTGTTTATCTCTCTCAGCTGTGGTGTGCCTCGCGAGTATCAGAATCCGCTTTACAACCACAAGGAAAACCGGCCCCTTACGCTTCTTCCCACATCTCTCCTTCCCATTGAGCACCTATATTCGTTTGACATAACTTGAAGACCTACCGTCCTCTTTCCCAACGCACTGAAAGGAAAATATCTCGTATGCACGAAAGAGGGACCAAAAGTTATGCAAGTACCTCAAAGGGTTTCAGACAGAGTCCTCGGAAGACAAGGGTTGTTATTGGAGATAGCGATGGTGAAAACGAATTCCGGCGACAGAGCGAGGGAGTTGAGAGAGAAATATTGATTATGCTTATGCTCGACTTTGAGCTGCCGAAGAAGGCAAAGTGGTTGGCAAGGGTGATACTCTACGAGGCGTTTTCCCCGAAATCTACTACGACCTTGACCCGGCTTTTTGAAGATCCATTCTTGCTCATTTATCTTGGCATTCTTATATTGTCATGACCATCATTCTATGTCGATCTCTATCTTCACAAACAAGACATTGAGAGACAACGTACTTTCTCTTCGACCTTGTGAGCTCAATAATTTTGTGCTGCTTCTGGTCTCCCTCTGGGTTTTGCAATCGCACCCATTCAAATCCGATTTGTCACTCCTATGCAATACCCCTGCCTTCAGTCTTCTCTCGCTTGAACATGTAAGTCAGTTGGTTTGTCGTTCAAGTAGCATAGTTGCAAAGTCTCATGTTCTGACTGTTCTGAAGTCATTTGAATAAAACAGATATTCATGTCTCGCGCATCTCTGAGCATGGAATGTTGAGTTTTGAAAGGTTAAATACAGTGCGGACTGAAGGAGTGGAGTTTCTGGGAGCCCTTCTCTGAGAAATATAGTAAACCCCACCTAAGGTTTGGATGTGACTGTCTGCTAGCATCAACTAGGATAAGTGGGTACCTATGAAAACTTCCATACCCAGGGAGTAGTAGCTGGGTTTCATAGTGATATAATGTCGCAACGGTCAATCGATTACGAATCGTGTCATCAACTTCCTATACAGTGAACCATAGCCACCCAGAACGCGATACAGCATTTTTGACAAAGATTCACAATTTGATGGAAACAACGACCACATATTGAAGAATAAAATCGTACACCGTATTTTTGGTTATCTTGCAATTACTCGATGCCCCAAGCGTCTGCTTTCTTTCCTAATGACTTCAGTCTCCGTCACAGCCTTAAGCCTTAATCATCTGACTGCCAAGTCTCCCAGTCTCCTCGAACCGTGGCTCAAAGAACTCTCTCGTTTCCTCAAATTGTAATCTTCAAAGTTGCCGAAACGAACACATTGACTCCATCCTCTCACAGCAACAACGAACTCTGCTCTGTGCCAATGATCGTAAATCGCCGAATGCAGTGCACTCCCTAGCAGCGTGAGTGACTGGAACAAGTGCTCCGCTATGCACAAGAAAAGTCGAAATATGGGTGTAGCCGCAAGGTCAAGATGTACGTATGGATTGATCCCAAGATGTGCCCAACAACCCACCACAGCCGATAGAGAAAGATGAGAGTTTGTGCGAGAGTTCGATGGTGGCATAGGTGTGGAAGATTCTGAGAAATCAGTAGGGAATTCTGGAACTGTGATATCGGAACATTGGTGTTTGCCCAAATTGAATTTGTCAAGAATAGACGCTAAAAGTAGAATTGGTTTCCGGTTTGTCGGTGAAGGGAGTCCAAAGGGGACATCGCCGAATCGTTTGTCCAGTCATTTTTTCTTTTTCTATAATTGTTCCTCCTTGCCCAAACACAACCCAGCCAGCCCACTGAACGCGCTCTTTGAGTTTCACTTTATCTTCCAATGAGCTACTACCCCCAACATTAATTTGAATAGCTCCAAGGCACTTTTGGCACATTGATGGATTTGAGTACGGGCGCTGGAATTCAAAATGGCGAGTCCTGCATAAACATGCTAAGTATTCGAATAGATCCGAAGTGTGGGATTCACATCGGCGGTCTCGATTCCACCAACGTAGAGGCCCTGTTCCACGTTCATTGGTAACGTGAATTGTCCTCCCTTGATCAGCCATTCAGGCGTTGACTAGACTTGTTCAGATAATCTCTACCCCATGGAACATGCCTTGGTGGTGAAAGGAGTAATGTAGAGTGGTTCATGATATATATATCAATTGTACAATGAATGCAAAATTGGGTTGCATTTCGAGGTATAGAAAGCTGTCAGGGGCAGTAAACTTCTATTGGAGCAAACACAGACAAGCACAGATACGGCAGACAAATAGCTGTCAACTGGTCTATCCAGTGCGCGCAAAAACTACATCCAACCACTCAAAGCAAGGGCATACTATTGCTGCTTCGAAATGTCTCAGGTCATTCTTTAACAAAGACTCCTCCAACTCAGTTCAATTCTGGGACTGCCCCAGTGACGACAAATGACCCCTACATCACAAGGCGGACCAACAGGCCAAGTCTCGCCTGATCCCCACCCGTCATCCCAATAAGGAATTATGGGAATGCTGCCGAAAGAGTGAGTGCAAAGATCTCACCAAAGAGTGTTCTTCGAAAACGCCCCGTACAGGGGGAGCCAGTTCCTAGACGACGACGATCGCCTCGTTACCCCAACCTACGCCAAAGGAGGAAGCTGGAATCATAGGCCTGTCAAACTCCATATGTCCACGAGCAACAAGACTCATCACAAACCACGCCCCCATTGGCGAATATAAAGCCAGATTTTTCCCCAACAAGAATACCTCCTGCTCATGTAACAGCACACAGCTCGAGACACGCCACCACATCCTGCGCGAATGCCCTCTGTACAGAAAATATAATTGAGTGGGATACGTCCTCAGCAAAATCATAGACTTCCTGCAGCGCAACCCGCGAGCCTTTTGCTTCCTTGACAATATTGCGTAATATTAAAACCAAAAAAACCCTGCCTCCTACACATCAGACGTCCACTTTCTCTTTGTTATTAGTAATATGTAGCTGTGTATTAAGTAGAGTTATCTACCACGGACTGCGACCGAGCACCGTGTAATAAATTGTTGATCAAAAAAAATAGTTGTCAACTGGTCAAATGTCACGCTCTTATTTTTTGATGTCCAAACACAAAGTTTTCAGACCGCAGCAACCGAGGAACCGAGGGCAGTAGTGTATCTAGTGCATCGTGCTGTGATAATTTTAGCCTTTAACTTCGGATCTTCGCCATCGGGCACACACCTCATTACTTATTGTCAGTCTATTAGCTACATAGCCTTCCGGCACTCTACAGCATCCGATGTACCAATTGTAGACTATAAAGACTCGGACAAAGACCTCTATAATAACCTCCTAATCACAAAATGTCGCTGATGCCCCAAGTGTGACACATTACTCAGTCTAATGTTGACCCTCCTCTCTCGCTTTACTCCTGGATTTTATAGCATACTTGGTTCAGAACAGGAGTTATTTGTTAGACTTTCATTTAATTGACTTAATCAAAGACAAACCGGTGGCCACGCCGAATCCCACGATTCCGATCTGTAGGCATAACCCTTTTTGACATGATATCATCTCCAGTCATGTCTATGCTCGACATTATTCTTAAAGACGGCAACCACATTCCTTGGTTGAGATTCGGCACTGGCCCTGCCTTGTACATTGTGTCAAGGTATCAAGGCTTCAGGACAGCTGCGCTCGACGTTGTTCGTCACAACCAAATTGAATATCTGGAGATCAGACAGTTAAATTTAAATATTCTCCTCTCGAATCACTACAAAAGCTCGGATTGTCTTACGTCGATCTCTTCTTGATCCATGGCCCTACTCCGCACCAAAGGGAGGGTCGACTGAAGGAGATATGGACTCAGATGGAGCAGGTGAAAGGTGAAGGGCTTGCCAAATCTATTGGAGTGTCCAACTTCAAATGATCTGGAGGAGATCCTTCCCGGTGCAATTCCTTCAGTGAACCAGTTATGTAGAAACCATCTCACTGGTGAAGACTATCCCATGATATTGTATTAGATCAAATTACATCCATATGTTTGGAAGGCTGCACAACCCATTGTTGAGGTCTGCGAAAAGCATGGAATCAAAATCGCATCTTATGGCGGTGCGACCCCCCTTGCTCGTATTCCAGATGGTCCACTGAAGGATGTTCTACCCACTATTCGAGCTCAACTCGAACAGACGCACGGCGCTCCCGTTACTGAAGGCCAGGTTCTATCAAAGTGGGTATTGCAGAAGGGAGCAATAGTGATAACGTGCGTCATCTGCATACCTGAACGATTGACATCCAAAGCAGCACTTCAACCCAGATGGCACGGATTAAGGAGTTTCAGGACACGGAGCATGTTCCCGATCTGAGCAAAGAGGAGATTGGGGCGATTGAAGAAGCAGGATCTAAGCTTCAATTTTTGTGCGTCATATAATCAATGATTAGGATTGTCAAGGTTTGAAGCCAGAACGAACTTGTTATTAGACTCCTGTTGACTGTTGGGGACAAGATATGGTCTCCGTGAGTATGCAATAAACACTCACTTTGCAATAGAAAATGAGCAATATGGGATCGTACATTGGAGCACAGCCAACCGGAGGCCTACTACATTTAACCTTTCACCTGTGTGATATTTCATTTCCAAAGATACGCGAGACATGAATATCTATTTTATTAAAATGACCGCTGGACAGTAATAACAGTCATAAGTCCGAACATGAGACTTTGCAACTACACTTGAACGACAAACCAACTAACCTACGTGTTCAAGCGAGAGAAGAGGTATTGCATAGTAGCGACAAATCAAACTTTGATGAATAGCAAAATTTAGAGTAAGCCAAATAGGGGCGATCAGGGACAGGGAACAAGGATCATTGAATATAGCACTGCCGTGCAAAACAAACTTGTTGATTGACCAAAAGCAGCACAAAAGTATTATCTTGTTTCGCAATATCTTGTTTGTGAAGATAGTGATTGACATAGAATGATGGTCGTAACGATATAAGAATGTCAAAACAAATGAGCAGGAGTGAGTTTTCAGAATGAAGCAAAAAGCTGGATAGAGGAACAAAAGCCATGGTAGATTTCGAAAGAAACGCTTCATAGAGTATCACTCTTGCCAACTACTGCCTATGCTTTCTTCGGCAGATCAAAGTCAAGCTTCCTAGACGTGATCAACACCTCTCTCTCACTCCGTCACTGGAATTTTTTTCATCATCGCTATCTCTAATGGCAACCCTTGGCTCCCTCGCAAACCCTGTGAGGTACTCGCATCAGCCGTTGGTCCCTCTTTTGTACATACAGGATATATTCCGGTGCGTTGGGAAAGAGGACAGTAGGTCTGCAAGCTATGGCAAGCAAATAATCTGGGTACTCGATTGGAAGGAGAGATGTGGGAAGAGGCGTAAGGGGCCAGTTTTCCTTGTGGTTGTGAAGCGGATTCTGATACTCGCAATGCACACCGCAGCTGAGAGAGGTAAACAGAAATCAGATTAACCCACATTGACATGGAAGGAGAAAGGCCACATATGTCATACTGGGCCCCTCGTAATGGGTGTTACCAGGTGTTTGAGGACTCATGCAAGGCCAACCTAGAGCCATATAGAAATGATTATCAGGTGAATCTGAGATGATTGGGAAATTCGAAAATTTGAAGCCTTCGTGAGTCTGTCCGTGTCTTGGGTAGTGATGCAGGGCCCAGCAGTCGCAGAAGGTTCAGGAACGCCTACAGGTAAATTGCCAGAGTTGACGCTTGCGATGGGATGGCGGAGGAGATGACAATCCACTACTAGCCTCTGAATGTGACCGTTTCATAGATTGCGATACAACAACGGAACAGCTGACGAAAGATCAGCAACGTCAGTTCCTTCCTCGTCGATATCCGTCATCCAAATCCTTCTGACATTCTATCTCCGACTTTGGTCCTGCTAACCAAAATGCTTCTTGGTCATCACCCTTTGAGAGACTTCATCCCCGCTTTATACGCAACCG
>Ga0153965_1000346_pt1 | contig 10283 bp, 5 predicted proteins | sample TSFL049MetaG_FD_104707 | JGI IMG/M metagenome (GOLD analysis project Ga0153965, IMG submission 104707) | Attine ant fungus gardens microbial communities from Florida, USA - TSFL049 MetaG | ecosystem: Host-associated > Fungi > Mycelium > Unclassified | place: USA: Florida, Paynes | collected... | reverse complement strand
TATGAGTCCTTATATACATAATTGTGATGGTCTGTGCACTAGTACAGATCATCACCTGATTACTACCTATTGTTCTACATATGGTAGTGTCTTTGTACTGGAATAATGATAACCTAACCATATAGAGGCTGTCCTTTGTTCTAAGAAAAGAACAGATGACTATCTATGGGTAATTAATGAAGTCTATGTACAAACATTGAGGCCTTCATATCTCCACTAATATTAATTGCCTTGAGGTCATTTTAGGCTCATTCTGAGCGTTATGAAGAAGGCTTCTGCTGAGCCTAGAACAGAAGCATCAATCATGGCAGTTTCCGAGATATTAGCAATTTAATAAACAGTAACATGGTGGTTACTAGTTGATCTGCTTAATATCTCAGCCATTATTGATTGCCTCGAGATGTGACTGGTATCAATCAAAAGGTCTTCTTAAGGGCTTTTAAGCTGGCTTTGAGACTGTAGGAATTATTAAAGAATTGGTGGAGATATGACCAAATGAAGTTTGTGACACAGGTGTTCTTTATAGAACTTATTACATAATTGTTGAGCTCCCTTTAGTATGTTGTTTTGCCACTCCCAAGTTCTTTCTTCCCAGGGTTGATCCCTCCACTTGACGAGATATTAAAGAAGATCATTTTTCTAATATGAATCTAGGATTTTCTCGACCTCTAGTAACTTCTCTTTTCCTACTATAGGTGTAATCAAGGAATTGGACCTTTCCTGTTATTGTTCAAAAGTGGGTTGAACATAGGATTTAAGATGGGTTTTGTTGATCACTGGATGTATATGTTTCCAACCCTCAGGTATCCTTAATTCGTATGCTGCTTCACCGACTTTTCTTACTATTAAAAAGGGGCCCACTTGTTTGAAGGCTAATTTTCTGGAGGCCCATCCTGTATTGTAATGGATTCTATCTATCCACACTAGATCTCTGATATCAAACTGTCATTCAGGCTCCTTGTTCTTATTGAACTTCTGTTTCATCACCTCATTGGTTCTCTTCAAGGCCTCTTCTACCTCTTTTCTTATATGGCTCATTTCTTCCAGAAATTTGTCTGCTAAAGGGTTTCTCTCTTTTGACTTTTCAATTTCTTTGCTGGTGTTGGGATGTCTTCCTAGATTAATGAGAAATAGTGATTTGCCAGTACTTGAGTGGCTTTGATTGTTGTAAGCAAATTTTGCCAGAGGTAACCATTTGACCCAATCATCTTGGTGGTAGCTGATGTATAATCTTAGATATTGTTTTATCTCTTGATTAATTCATTCAGTCTGGCCATTTGTCTAGGGGTAGTAGGCAGTTGAAGGGTTTTGTTCAATCCCTAGATGAAGGTATAGTTCTTTCATGAAATTCAAGATAAATTGTGGACCTCTGTTACTAAGTATCTTCTTTGGAATGCCAACATCTTTAAACACCTTGTCCCAGAGAGCTTGGGCAACGCCTCATGAAAAGATCTCCATATTGATTAGTATATATTAGACCATTTTGGAGAATTTGTCGACTGTGACCAGAATACTGTTATGTCCCATGGATGTTGGTAAGGGTCCTACAATATCAACACTGATGATGTCCCAGGGGATATTGGGTATTTTGTTTGAATGTAGGTGGTTTGTCTTCTTTAGTCTATTTAGTTTGTTTGCTTGGTATTTTTCACAGCCTTTTACATATTGTTTAATATCATCTATTAATCTAGGCCACTAGTAGTTTCGAGTTATCAGTTCATGGGTTTTTGTATAGCCTGGATGACCTGCAAGTTCTTGGTCATGGTGTGCTTTTAGGACTTCTTTGCAGAGTATGTCCAAATCTGGTATGTATGGTCTCTCCTTCTACAAGATCACCTTTCCTTCTTTCAGTGCTGCTTCCATCTCTTCCTCTATAAATTCTTCAGCATCTTCCAGTTCCTTCCAAAGTTCTCCTTTGTCCATCACTAATATTCTAAATCTTTCCTCCTTGAGCAGTATTCTATCTTTGTTGTCCTCCTTCCCTGTGTCATGGTCTAGTCTGCATGAAAGGGTGTCTGTCTTTTTCATGGTATTCCCTGGTTTGTGAATCAACTGGAAGTCATAGTCTTGGAGTTCTAATAGCCATTGGGCTTGACAGCGGTTTATTTTTTAGGATTTTCTGAAAAACTCCAAATTTTTATGGTCAGTCCAGACTTCAAATTTATTTCTACCCCAAAGGTATTGTTGCCAGTGTTTGAGTCCTGTTATTATTGCTAATAGTTCTTAGTCATAGATTTTATAATTCCTTTCTGTTTTGTTCAGTGCTTGTGACAGAAAAGATATTGGTCTCTACAAGTTATTAGTTTGTCATTGGGAGAGGATCCCTTCTATTGTATATCCTAAGGTATCTACCTCCATTTGAAACTCTTGATTTGGGTCAGGAATTGCTAAGACTGGTGTAAAGGACATTAATCTTTTTAGCTTTTTGAATGCTTTCTGTTCTTCCTCATTCCACTTCCACTCCTTTTTCCCTGTTAATTCTGTCAAGGGTTTGGCAGCTTGGGCAAATCCTTTGATAAAACATCTGTAGAAATTGTAGAAGCCTAGGAATTGTCTGATTTCATGTTTATCTCTCAGTTTGGGCCAATCTAATATTTCCTTAATCTTTGCTGGATCAACCTCTATTCTATCCTTTGAGATGATAGTTCCCAGATATTCAATTTTTGTTTGGTGGAATTGGCATTTTTTTGTTTGTATTGATAGTTTGTTATTGTTCAAGATTTCTAGTACTTCCTTGACAATACCAACATGTTCTTCCAGGGTTTTTGAGAATATTAAAATGTCATCCATATATACCACAATTTTTCCTTGGTTGATCAAGTTTTGAAATAGAAAGTCCATCATAAGTTAAAAGATAACAGGGGAATTGCATAACCCAAAGTACATTACTAGGGGTTTAAATAATCCCCTGTTTGTCCTGAAGGCAGCTTTCCACTTGTCCCCTTCTTTTATTCTCACATTATTGTATTCCCAACAAATGTCAAGTTTGGTGAAGTATTTTGTGCCTTTTACTTTGTCAACCAGTTCCTGGATCAATGATAGAGGGTATTTATTTTTGATTGTAACTTCATTGAGTCATCTGTAATCCTGAACAGGTCATAAGAAACCATTCTTTTTCTTTACAAAAAAGAAAGGTGCAGTGCAAGGAGATTTTGAGGGTCTGATATATCCTGTTTTGAGATGTTTATCTAGGAATTTATCAAGTTCTTCCTGTTCCCTGATGCTTAATGGGTACACTTTGCAGTCTTTTAGTGAGGCTCCTGGAGTGAGTTCAATTGCATGATCCCAGGGTCTTCTAGGTAGTAATTGGTCAAATATTTTCTTGTTGAAGACTGTCTCTCTGAATCCCCAATATTCTTTAGGTACTACCTCTTCAAACTGATCAACTGTCTCCTCTTTCCTGATATTCAACTCATCTCTTCTTCATGCTTCTTCCTCTATATTAATGAATAGTAGTTTTTCTCCCTCCTTTACTAAACTTTCTTTTGTTTCTTCTTCCTCAATCTCTTCTGGCTCCTTTAGAACTTGTATTTTCCTATACCATTGGTGGCATTTATCTAGACTGATTGATGACTCTTTTCAGTTTACTGAAGGGTTATGTTTTTGGAGCCAGCTATATCCCAAGAATATATTGTGGTTTTGTTATAATCTCCCTCAAACCCAGTGTTTGAGTTAAGAAAGCGATATATAAACCAGGACAAAACTGGGTTTCTACTACCCTTACTGACTACTATATATACTATAACTGACCTCGTGCCCTCCTCTCTATACTACATCATCACCTTGTGTCTCCCTCTCTGCTCTATGTTATCATTCTGTCATGGAACAAGGAAAATTCATTACATTACCCCCCTCTAAGATCATGTCTTTGCGATATTGGCATATGTTTTTCTAGGTAATTGAATAATAGGGACTCTAGGGACGTCTGGGTATTTTTGGTGGAATTCTTTGCATGATCTTAGAGCTCCTTTAATTACTTCAGCTTTATTTTCCCAAGTTCTCTCTTCCAGTGGTTGACCTTTCCATTTGATGAGGTATTGTAATTTGTCTTCTCTCTATCTAGAGTCAAGTATCTCTTCTACTTCCTATATGCAGTTTTGGTCAATAGGATTAGCAACCTTATTATCGGATCTCTGTGACTGTTGTTCAAATATAGGTGTCACATAAGATGTGAGATATGACTCGTTGACGACCAGATGAATGAATTTCCATGTAGATGGAATCTTGAGTTCATAGGCCGATTTGCCAACTTTCCATATTATGGGAAACAGTCCTAGTTATTTGGCAAATAGTTTCTTGGAAAATTGGTCTGTATTATAATGTGCCGCATCCACCCATACTAAGTCCCCATTCTTCTGTTTGACTTCTGCCTTCTTCTTAGCATCCTATTTCTTCTTTATTACTGCATTTGTCTTTTTTAGTACCTCTTCCACTTTATCTCTAATTTCTTTAATTGTCTTGAGAAATTGTTTGGTTCCAGGAAAGTCTTCTGTAGTTTTTCCTATATCTTGTTCTATGTTTGGATGACGTCCTGAGTTGATTAAGAATGGTGATCTTCCTGTACTGGAGTGAATTCAGTTATTATAAGAGAACTCAGCAATTGATAACTATTCTGCCCAGTCGTTTTGTCTGTAGTTGCAGTATAGTCTTAGGTATTGTTCAAGCCCTTGATTGACTCTTTTTGTTTGACCATCAGTTTGAGGATGATAAGCAGTCAAAGCCTACATCCTTAAAGACTCTATTCCATAACATCTTGGCTACTCCTTGAGCAGTGATGTTCATGTTGATTGGCATATAGCAAGCCATCTTAGAAAAGCGGTCTACTATCACCAATATCTCATTGTATCCTACTGACTCCGGTAACGGTTCTATTAGATCGACACTGATAGTTTCCCAAGGGCCTTTTGGAACTTCATTGGGGTAAAGATTATTTCTTTTGGGTTATTGATTAGGCTTGTTTACTTGACATTTTTCACATTCCACAACATATTGTTTTATGTCTTCTAATATTCGAGGCTACCAATAGTTTCTCGTGATTAGTTTGTGTATCTTGGTATAGCCTAGATGTCCCACTAGTTTGGAATTGTGATACTTGGTGACAATTTCTTCTTGGAGTGTAACTGAATCTAGAATATAGATTCTCTCCTTCTATAGTATTACCTTCCCTTCTCGTCTCCAACCTTCTTCTGATCTTTCCATTGCTCCTTATACTTCCTCTTTTATCTACTTCCTTTATCTCTTTCCAAAATTCTCCCTTCTGGATTGTGAGATTCCTGAACCACTCTTCCTTCAGCACTGTTTGATCTTCATTGTTGTCTTTCCCTTGACTATGGTCTAGTCTTCTAGACAACACATCTACTTTCTTCTGAGAGTTACTAGGTTTGTGTACTAGTTGGAAGTTGTACTCTTGGAGTTCTGTCATCCATTGAGCCTGGCAACGATTAAGCTTTTGTGGTTTCTTGAAATATCCTAAGTTTTTGTGATCAGTCCATATTTCAAATTGATCACTTCCTATAAGATATTGCCGCCATTGCTTGAGTCCTTCCATAATAGCTAATAACTCTTGGTCATAAATCTTATAGTTCCTCTTAGTCTCATTCATTGTCTTGGACAGATAAGCGAGAGGTTTCCAAGAATTATCTTCCTATGCTTGTGACAATACTCCTCCTATGGCATATCCTGAGGCATCAGTCTCTAGTTGTATCTTTCATTTGGGATGGGGAACAGCTAGCATTGGAGGGTTCGTCATTTTGTTTTTAAGTTTGTTAAAGGCATTTTTTTCTTTTTCTTTCGACTTCCATTCCTTCTTTCCCATTAATTCCATCAGTAGTTTGGCTATTTGTGCAAACCCAGAGATGAATCTATAATAGAAATTACAAAATCCTAGGAATTGTTGTACTTCTCTTTTATTCTGAGGTTCTGGCCATTGAGCTACTCCTTTAATTTTGGTGGGATTAGCTTCTATGCTATCTTGTGACAGGACGACTTTAAGGTATTCAATTTTTATCTGATGGAATTTGTATTTCTTGGGGTGAAGCGATAGTTTGTTATTAGCTAGTATCTGTAGGACTTGTCATACTATGCTCCTATGTTCTTCCATTGTTTGGGTGAAGATAAGAATATCGTCCATATAGATTACAATTTTTCCTGACATTATCAGCTTGTGGAATAACATGTCCATCATGAGTTGAAAAGTTGCAGGTGAGTTGCATATGCCAAAGTACATGACTAGAGGCTCAAATAGACCTCTGTTGGTTCAGAAGGCTGTCTTCTACTCGTTTCCTTCTCTTATTCTCACATTGTTATATCCCCATCGTATGTTGAGTTTGGTAAAGTATTTTGCTCCCCATATTTTGTTGATTAACTCTTAAATCAATAGTAGTAGATATTTGTTCTTTATCATTGCTTTATTGAGTTGCCGATAGTCTTGTACTGGTCAAAGAGATTCATTTTTCTTTTTTATGAAGAAGAAAGGGGCTGCATATGGTAATTTAGAGGGTCGGATTCATTCTGACTTCAGATGCTCTTCAAGGAATTTGTTGAGTTCTTCTTGTTCCTTAACATTTAGTAGATATACCTTATAGTCTTTCAATGTTGTATTTGGTATTAATTTGATAGTGTGATTCTATTTAGACTGATCTGGTAGTTTCTCAAAGATAGCTTTATTAAAGACTCAATCTTTGAAATCTTCATATTCTTTGGGGATATCTTCTTTTCTCTCTTCTATCTTTGTATTTCTGATATTTAGCTCTTCTCTCCTCCACACTTCTTCCTCTAGATTAATGAACAACACTTTTTCTCCATCTTCTATTATTTCTTCTTCGACATCTTCTTCTTCTGCTTTCTTTGGTTCTTCTGGTATATAGATTTTTCTATATCATTGTTGATAGTTCTTTAGACCAATTGACGAGTCTCTCCAGTCAATAGATGGATTGTGCTTCTGGAGCCAATTGTATCCTAGGAACAGATCATAGTTGCCAAGATTCGTTACTGATAGTTAAATTAACTCCTGATGATCACCGATAGTCATATTTATCTTGACGACTTCTGTGATGCTTCTATCTCTGTTAGTAGAGCCATTAGCATTGTAGCAAGTGATTAGGAATGGTAGTTGGTGAGTGTTGATGAGGTTCTCCTTTACGAATTTTTGACTTATACAAGAGATCAAACTTTCTGAGTCGACTAAGGCCTGTTTGCAGAATGTTCTATGAGTATCTATCGTTGATAGATTGACTCGAATGTTTAGCTGCTTATCTCCCATTTTTCTGAGTATTGGAGGTTCCTCTAGTACCTTTAATGCTATTAGGACTTTATCGTCAGTCATCCTATTTAACTCTTTCAACTTCTCTTTTGTACACTTCTTCGCTCTCAAACTGTGAGCTCACACCTTTAGTATGCTAATTGCTTCTTTTTCATTACTCCATCAAATCTTCTTTGCTACCTATTCTGCTGAGTAACCTTTGTTTATTTTGTATTTCCTTGTATCAAAATAGTCTGGAAGGTCTTTCATTATATTATTGGGTAATCAGACTTTTGAGTCTACTATGGCAGGTGAGCCGGTACTTACTCCCTGCCCAAGGAAAAATCCTCCTTTGCTTCTTCAACAATCCTTACTTTCTCTTTTCTCTTCTTTCTTGGTTTGGAGCACCTTGCAGCAAGATGACCCATTTTCCCACAGTTGTAATACCTCCTTAATTCTCTGCATCTGTTCACATTCATCGTGTTGGGGTCTCACCTCGGAACACTAAAACCAATTTCTTCCTTGTATCTCCTGAATTCTCTAAGGTTTTTCTTCCTCCAAATTCTTCAATTGCTTCTCTCCTTGACCTCTCAAAACTTAATGCCTTCTTATACTATTCATCCAATAGGTCCGAGTTTCTCAACTGACCAATTTCAACTAATTTTTATGCTAATGCTGGATGGATTCCCTTCTTGAATAAGCCTACTAACACGACCTCATTATATCCAGAGAGTTCCTTCTAGGTAACAAATTTGGACCAAAAATCTTCGAGTAGTCAATTTTCTTGCTTCAACTTGGTTAGTTTTTCAATCACATGGGTTTGGGTTTCCATTGATATAAAAAATTGTGCCATTTCATTAACCATCTCTTCCCAAGTTCCAAATGGGGGCTTGTTGGTCATAGTTGATATGTCAATTTCTCCATTAGTCTTCTTCCATTCCTTTTAAAAGGGTAGAAACTTCCTGATTTGAGTATCTGCCTATTGTTGGGCCCAATTTTCCTTTCCTTCTTTAATCTTTCCAAGAGCTATTTTGATCCTTTTCTATTCCTTTGAGATATTGTTGCTCTGGAAAAATAACGTTATTCTTTGGCACCAAGCCTTTACTTTGTCTAGACTTCCTTCAAAGTCATCGGGTTCTTTTGCTCTCCTTTTAGCTGGTTTATCTGTGAAATCCTTCTTGATTTCCTCCATAAAGTTTTGTATACTTGTTGCATAAATGTTCTTGGTTTTCTTTCCAAGATCTTTCCATGTATTGGCTAGAGAGTTGAAGAAGAGAGTTATAATGGTACCCAGAAATGCCGTGATAACAGCGAGTGGAATCATAGTAGTAGGATGGAATTGATGTGTGATGGTAGTTTCATCCTTATGTTATGATCTTCCTCAAACCTGGTGTTTGAGTTAAGAAAGCAATGTATAAACCAGGACAAAACTGGGTTTCTACTACCCTTACTGACTACTATATATACTATAACTGACCTTGTGCTCTTCTCTTTATACTACATCATCACCTTGTGTCTCCCTCTCTGCTCTATGTCATTATTCTGTCATGGAATGAGGCAAATTTGTTACAGGTTTCCTATGTTTGTTACTGATAACTGGATTAGCTCCTTATGATCTCCAATTGACATGCACATCTCTATCATTTCAGTGATACTTCCATTCTTGTTTGTAGAACCATCTGCATTATAGCAGGTTATTGGAAGAGGAAGTTTGTGTATTTTTAGGTGATTTTCCTTTATGAATTTTTGGCTGATATACAAGCTTGAGTAGCCTAAATCTATTAACACCTTCTTGTAGAACATCTTTCTAGTGTCTGTTGTTGTTAGCTTGACTCGAACATCTAGCTGTTTATCTCCTAGCTTCTGAAGTATATGTGGTTTCTCAAGTGCTTTTAGAGCTATGATCACTTCATCATCTGTCATTTCATTTAGTTCTTGCACTTTGTCTATTATGTATTCCTCTCTTCTTGATCTGTGTGTCCACACCTTCAATATCTCTATTGCTTCTCTCTTGTCCTCCTCCATGATCTTCTTTGCTATCCATTCCACTGAATATCCTCTGGTTGATTTGTATTTTCTGGTACCAAAATAGCTTAAAATTTTTTTTATTGTTTCACTAGGTAATCGTATTCTTGAGTCTACCAAGGCAGGTGAGTTGGTGCTTACTCCCTGCCTTTTCCAAAATCCTCTTTCAATGTCTCTTTCCTTGACCTTTCTAGCTTGGTTCTCCTCCCAAAGAATTTCCTCTCCTTTCTTGGTTCTGGGCACCTTGCAGCAATATGACCCTTAACTCCACAATTGAAACACATCCCTTGTCTTTTCATCATGTCAATATCCATTGCATTAGGGTCTCACCTCAGAACTACCAGATTCAACCTATCTCCTCTCTTGATCTCTTCTTGCATAATTCTCTTCTCTTCTATGAATTGTCTTCTCTGACCAAATATCCCTTCCACTGATCATCTATTTCAAATTCTACTACCTTGATATACCAGATGTCTAGTGAGCTCATTTTGTTCAACTGTCCTAGCTCCACAAGCTTTCTGGCTAGCCTCTTGTTTAGTCCATCTCAAAAGATGCCTACCAATGCTATTTCATTGTACTGGGTCAGGTCCTTCCATGCGCAGAAATCCATCCAGTAGTCTTCGACCATTCAGTTCCCTTGCTTGAGTCATTTTAGATTCTTGATTGCATTGGATATTGATTCATTGGTGATAAAAAAGTTAGCCATACATCCTGCCATTTCCTTCCAGCTGCCAAATGGTGGTCTGTTGGTGAATTGTTGAATCTGTTCTTCATTTGGTTTGTCTTTGTTGTCTTCTCTCCACTTCTTTAGTTCTGTTTGAAAATGAATAAAGACTTTGATTGCTGCATCAGCCCATTTCTCATTCTTTGACACCAGTTTGCTACGACATCTGAATTTCCTTCAAAGTCCTTGGGGGGTTCTGTTTTGAGTTTGGTCTTGGGACAGAGGTCCTTTTTTATTTCTTTGACAAAGTCTTGTACTGAGCTGGTTAATTCTTCTTTCTTTTCTTTGGAAAAC
>Ga0153965_1000344_pt1 | contig 10296 bp, 7 predicted proteins | sample TSFL049MetaG_FD_104707 | JGI IMG/M metagenome (GOLD analysis project Ga0153965, IMG submission 104707) | Attine ant fungus gardens microbial communities from Florida, USA - TSFL049 MetaG | ecosystem: Host-associated > Fungi > Mycelium > Unclassified | place: USA: Florida, Paynes | collected... | reverse complement strand
GGTGGTTTTCTGTCTGAGGCACGTATCCCAATGTCCACCACTGTACCCGGATCCAATTTCCGTCATACAGAGTCTCGCACGGCTGGGCGCAAATACGTTAGGTATCGATGCATCAGAGAAGAATATTGAAGTAGCTCGTCAACACGCTTCAAATGATCCTCGGCTTGCACCTCATTCCTCTGATTCAAACTTGATTTATCAGCACACAACAGGCGAGGATTTACTTAATCAGCCCAAACGTTTTGATGTCGTTTGTTCCATGGAGGTTTTGGAACATGTTGACAATCCCATCATGTTCCTATCGACTTGTGCTGAGCTTCTCAAAGCACGTTCCCTAGATTTATGTCTGTCATTCATCCTCTGACCAAGTTATCCAGCCAGGAGGTCATTTATTTCTATCGACAATATCACGGACACCTCTCGCTTATTTTCTGACAATATTCATGGCTGAAGGTGTCCAGCGAAAAGTCGCGCCCGGCACACATACTTATAGCAAATTCATCAAACCATCTGAACTAATTCAGTTCTTCGAAACTTATCAATCACCCGCTTCTTGTGCAACTGAGAAGGCAACAGAGCACGCGATGCTTACAGACCAATCAATGGCCAGGAATCCTCCTTGGATCACCCGAAATTCTAAGTCGTATCTCCCTCGTACCCAAGCAGAAGTACGAGGTCTCATCTATAATCCCATTCCTGGAAACTGGATACTCGCCCCGAAGGATATGTGGGGCACTCTTGGCAGTAACTATATCTTCTGGGTTCGCAAACCTGTAAAATTAGAGCATGATTTATAGACCATTATACAGCAGTAATCAAAACCCCTGTGTTGTCACTTATGAACTCCTTACCAGTTCTCAGACTTTGAAGATCCCTTTGATAAAGAATTCAAATTGATACAAGATCAGGCAGTTCACAGATTGAAAGGAAGACTGTTAACATCAGCAGAGAGCTGTACAGAATACGTCCGATAGTCATGCTTTATCTTTCGGCCGGTCAGAATACGATCTTCGACATATCTCCCCACGTGGACTGTTCAAATGATTTGGACTAAGGGATAATTCAATCAAACTACAGGAAGTTGTTTGGCCGCTGCTGCTGTAGCAGATCCTCACATTGGCAGAAAGAAATCTCTCAAGGACAAGAATCAGTCTCCACCACTGGGATAACACTAACACAATCTGAAGTGTATTTCTCTTTTATTCTGCACATCCAATCCATTGAATTCATGTTTTATTGTGGTTCAGGAATATCATCTGTCAGAGCCCTTGGCGACCCAAAGTTGGGTGATCCATCCGAGTGCCAACCAACCCTAGAAGCAACACGTTAATACCGAAGGCGAATATTTGAGAACAATACAGTGCACCCACTCTTGAACAAGAGTATAGCGATTCCCATCACATGTTCCGGGTGTAACACTGTTTGCATGATATACTATCCAAATCTGGCTTGCGGATGGGCTCAGGAAAAACCCATTGTGTCCAGGCTGAAAAGGGGATTGATTGGATTTTCTGTCAGACAAAGATCTCCGGGCCATACCTGATAATTCCTATGAATAAGCGTTGTTAGCCTGCTTTGATATTGGAAAGACAGGAGGCTGACCCATTAGCGCTCTGGAACACCGGGTTTGGATATTTGGCCCAAGAACTCGCATTCATAGGATCCGAGCCTGTCAATTCCATTTGACCCAATTTGTATCCTGTCCCGGCACAATTGGATGCGGAGAACACAATCCATGTCCGACCATCATGATATATCGCCGCTGGATGATTCGGGTTCATGTTAGGATATGTACTTGTCTGCAAACCTTATGCAAACCTGGCCCTTCATTGACATTAGCGCCAACTTGCTCCCAGGAGTATTGTGGCGTAGATATCTTGACTGTATCCCCCACAGTAGTAGCGCTCGTCATTTGTGAAATAAACAGGCACTGATCTGATACCAGTTACTCTCACATGTCTCAGAAAGAGAAAACACGCACTGGCGCCATCCCAACTTGAATAAACTAAGTATCTTGTCGATCCAAGAACAAGCACCGTACCATCTATAGCCCATACATCTCGATTTGGAATTTCCAGGCGACCTAAATCTTTGAGAGGCAGGTAAATGATCAAATTAACTAGGATAATCACCCGCATAGCTCCAGTCAGAGTCCCAGATGATCGTAGACGAACCCCGTAAGGCGTGCAGCCTCTGGTTGTCGAAAGTTCCCGAAGTACCCGCGGAGTAGTAACTATAAGACTCGAACGTCGGTAGCGCACTAACACATGTTAAAAGCTCAACATACATGTACCAAGCACCTTCATTGGGTTGCCTACAAAGAAAATGATAATACTTCATCCACGATCATCTGATCGCTGTATCAAGGAAACTTTACCAATGAATCTCGGGAGCCCCTATATAACGGATACGTTGGACAGTTGAGCTTTAAGGAAGCAGACATCGTAAGGCTTACACAAATTGCAACACCTTGAAGCAGTTGAATCAGTCCAGACAACTTTCGATTGGGCTGTCTTCAATCCCCCAACAGTCGTCGCACGGGTAATCTGGATGTTGGTCCACGTTGTCGTCGTCAAGTAGTAATAACCTTCATGATAGACCTATAAGAGGGTAACGATTAGGTAGATGCCGCATCGAGAGAGAGAGAGAGAGGTGTACACCAACCATGAAGGGATCGGATCCGTCAGTTGGTTTGATTGGGTTGGTAAATCCTGCAGCCAATAGCCCCTGGAGGACCAGGACGAAAAACAAAGCTAAATGCTTATACATGCTCGACAAGAAATCAAACTAGTTTCTTCACGATATATAATCCGCACACGGACCGTCGGCCCTGATAGAAAGTTTTAAAACCAACATGTGAGTAGCATATGATTAGTCCAATTCAAATGTTCAATGTTGACTTTGTTTGATGTGGATATATTACTCCGAAAATCATCAGAATGGCTTCTTGGTTCAAACTCGTGATTGGACCCTTCGTTTGGAGACTTATTTGAAACGAAACTTCTGTAAGTGTGGAATCACTTGCGCGCTGTGAGTGTAAGAAGCATGTGGTTACAACGAGTCAGAAGTTCATTGTTAACTGATCTCGCGCAAAAAGAACCGTTCATGAATTCACCTGAATCGAACAAGAACCGTCGTTGCTTTAATCCTCCGGTCATGCTAAATATAAGTGCTGAATGGGCGTGACACTCAAAGACAATTCATTATTTTTATCGAGTATTTCCTTTTATGACTTCATTCCGGTTGCCAAGAGCTATTAGCCTGCACCTCTTCTCCCACCATCATGAGGTTGTCAAGTGATACTGGAAACAGAGGTTCATTTTTCAAGGCCTCCAGGCCAGAGCACCAGGCAGAAGCGACAGCCTTGAGTCGTTCAAAACGGGAGATACGCCTGCCGCTAGAAATGTGTAGAAATGTGCCCATCAAAGGGGATGTTCTACGGTCCATCACACTGCTAGATGTGCAGAAAGGAGTGTTTTGATATCCAATCCTTCCAGAAACAAGTCATCTGGTATTTCTTGCTCCTTGTCTTATGAAGAAGATGGTGATGCCTTTGGCTGGGAAGGTGCTTGTGACAAATGGATTTTCCTCGTGCACAACACGTGACCATAGCTCATAGTCGGTAAATACATAGTTAGTTCCTTAGCTTCAACCAAAGGAGCTGGCGAAGGAGCTTGTTCCAGTCAAAGCTTACAAGGGCAAGAGAAAGCAAGAGAAAAATTCCATCAGTTATTTCTTGTGCCTCCTCCCCAAGATCAAACAGTTGGAGTCCATCAAGGGTAGGTCAGTAGCTACCCTTACTAATGTTGAGTTAAGATAGAGAAGAAAAGAGGAGACAAAAACTCATTGTGAATGTGCAATAATTTGTTGCTACTGTTGATTTTTATCTAAAGACAATAAAATGAAATACTTGATCATCAGAAGACGAAACCTTAGTAAAGTGCTTGATATTCTATTATCTCTTCTGCTTACCCATCCTGACATTCATAACTTACTGTTTACACTACCATAGTCGTGGCGAAGAATACCACCCAGAAGCCTGGCAACTTGAGTAGGGTCCTCCTGTATCATCTATGAAAACACTGTCAGGTAAAAAGCACCATCGCAATTGAGTCATACCATGTGGCCAATATCTTCCACATATGACACAGTCCCGTAGGTACTACCTCTAACGATAGATGCAATCTCATCTTGAACGGCTTTGGGGCTCAGGAACGATTCCGTTGATCTCTGGATTGTTAAACATTGGGCAGATAAACTTACTTATAATCAATACGTTTTCCGAAGATGGCGTAGACTTTACAGCTGGTGAGGCATATCACTTTCAGCTGGTCTAGTGCATCATGTTGATCCTGAAGATTATTGTAGGCTAAGCTGTGCGTCATCCTCGGGAAGCTCAACGTTACACCAGACTGTATATCGGGATAGATACGAGTGGGCAATGGTCTTATGCCAAATTTCTGAGGGGCCAAGGTGAGAATGTCAGAATCAACAAAAACAGCTGATAATGAAGTGAGTTACCAAATGTACATCCAAGACGCGTTGGTCCCACGATTTCCAAGGAGATTTCTGTTCTACCCAAGACTTCGCCTCTGCATGAGAGGACCAAATGTCACGGCGTGAACCACTGAATTTACTTAGCTGCACAACCGCTTTCTGTAAGCCCAGATCATTAGCTAATAGGTTTTTCGAAATGATGGCTGGTTCAATCAGGATCATGGAGTCATAAGGGTTAACACCTGACTGATATCGCGTGGTGGATAGAATACTATCAAAGATTCACTATGGTAGATCCACAGGTATTGCTGGACGTACCCCGAAACAGCGCCTGCAGAGTGACCCACAAAAATGAATTTGTGGCTCCCATCCAGAAGACCAGAACGAATAAGGCAGATAAACGCATCTCCATATTCATAGCATGCTAATTGAATAACCAAAGTGATCAGAATGAGGATCGCGACGAACTTGTACTTCGCTCACAGATATACCGCTTGCTACTCTCCAGTTCATTTTCGTTCAAAATGGCACTCTCGCCATGGTCTTGACAGTCAATTGCCCAGGCTTCTTTGATAATTGCGCTACCTGCTGCATGATCTTCTTCAAACAGCTCCTTGATAACAGGCTCCCAGTGTTCTTTATCTGCCATCAAGTTGACCATGGTAAGCATACTCGTGGGTTGATAAGGCTCACGATTTCCTAAGCCGTGGGCAAATAACACAATGATCTGTGCAGACTTGGGCACGTTGAAACCATCACTTGGGAATTGCGGTGTGTATCGCTTGAGACTCGCACGAATTCTGTCTGAATTTTCAAGAATAAAGGAATCGATGGTGAACATCGGCAGTTTGTGGTCAGAGTAGCGTGTGATTTATTTTTGGGGAAATTTGGGTAACCGGATTCTGCTTCATGCCGAGATGCCGAACTCAAATTCCAAATTTGGGAGAGAAGAATGATGGATCAAAGCAAGCAGTCTTTCCAATTTCCAGAAAGTCTCTTCTCTCGATGCCTATTTTTCTAAGTTATAATTAGATAGATCAGTATGTTATACCATATATAGATATCCTCTCCATTAGACACCTTCAAAACTGAGTCTTGTATTCCTTTAGATAAAATTTTTATTCATGGTGGTTCAGGTTGAAGGTTATCCTTTTCCTCTCCCCATTCTCAATGGGCCAAGCTGAGTTCAATGAAACTCTTGAATGGCTCACAAGAGGATGGAGGGACAGCTGTTAGCCTCATTCTCTCTCTGAGATGAACACAGAGGAGAAGCAAGACTTACTACTGCTGCTGGAACTGCTGAACTTCCCAATGTAATTGCACTGCCTGTTTTGATTTCTCAATGGCATCTACTAGCTCAATGCAATCAATCATCTCTGCTATATCCTTGTCACAAACTTCATTTGGCCATATCTCCATCAATTCTTCAACAATTCTCACAGTCTCAATGGCACCCAAAAGCCCTTAAAAAAACCTTTCAATCAATACCAGTCATGTCTCAAGGCAATCAATATTGGCCAAGCTATCAGGCAGATCAACAGGTAACCACTATAGTATCATTTATCAAATTGCCAATATCTCAGAAACTGCTATAATTGATGCTTTGCTTTTATGCATCAAAGAAGCCCTCTTCATACCACTCAGAATGAGTCTAAAATGACATTGAGGCAATTAATATTCATGGAGATATGAAGTCTTCAATGTTTGTACATAAACTTAATTAATTACCCATAGATAGTCATCTGTCCTTTTCTTAGAACAAAGGACAGCCTCTATATGGTTAAGTTATCACTATTTCCAATACAAAGGCACTACCATATGTAGAACAATAGGTAGTAGCATGTGATGATCTGTTCTAGTATACAAACTATTACAGTTATGTATATAAGGACTCATAGTCTAAGGATTAGACCTCAGTAAAAGATAAGGCAACTCAGATGACACCTTCAAGTGATCAACTAGTATATTAAATATCTAAAAGATAAGGCAACTACACAATAGTGGTAAGTGAAATAGTAAATGTCAGTTACAAGGAGCTTACCTCAGGTAACACCTTTGGGTGATCAACTGAGGGATGTAGTTAGACTACTCAACTATTATAAAGACATGTGCATGCCAAATGTGTCCTAGTAATGTCTCAGTGTAACATGTCTCTGATGTGACTAAGTAGTATCTCTGAAGAACAATGTCATGACTTGGCCATTTTGCCAAGTCAATATTTATATTTCTTTTCTTTTATTTTCTGATTATTATTTTTCTTTTATATTTTCTTTTCTTTATTTTCTTATCAATGGACATATAAGAGGAAAATGACTCATAGGGAAGCGCAGGACAAAAGAGAAGGGTTAGGGTTACTCTTCATGTATAAATAGTGTACAAAATCTAATAGAAACTCTATTGAGTTCTCTTTGTTAATTGCTAATAAAAGAGCAATTGGCTTAATTTGTCAGCATCTAAAGTCCAATGACCAGAATTAAGCCAACTGTCTCTTTGTTCAGAGTTTGACAAAGAGAACTCGATGGAGTTCTCGCTTAATTCTCTACTACTTATATATTTTACTACTATGGCTATGTGTTTACTCTCCCATGGTCCTCATGTTACTCTAGTCATATGACACACTATGACTGTAACCATCTATGACCATCTGTCACACCATTGTGACATTATGACAAAGTCATGTGATACTTTCCCATGCTCCATCTTGTAGTTATAAGTCTAATAAGAAAGAAAAAGAAAATAAAAAGAAATATAAATAATGACTTAGCTGTTTTGCCAAGTCATAACATAATTCTGGCTCAAGAGTTGGCTCACTGACACTAGAACTCGATTCACTTCAGAGCACCATCTGCCTTGGACTCTGCTCACTCTTTATTCTCATTGTAAATCAACCCTCAGTTGCTGATCATCATGATTAGTAATCACCTCCATACATAGCTGGGCCCTTGGCTTAAGGGGACTTTGCAGTCAGTTAGGGACTGCAAGTAAAAGTGTAGCACCAAGCCTAGATGTTATTACTGAGACCTAACCTTGTAATTGGGTAGTGTTTAGTAGAATACTTGTCCCTTTTCTTAGTATAAACCTCATGCTATAGTCCATTATGACTAGGTACATACAGAGGAGTGACAGTTATCTCTTAAGGAGCTGTCTAGATTAGAGATCCTATCCATTAGGTGATAGTTTAACCATAGTATTAGGGCAGTAGTTAGTAAGGAAGTAAGTGTCTAGTTGGTTAAAGATCTTGTGCCCCAATAGACATAGCATTAAGTAAGATCATTATTAACTCCATACCCTTGAGACATTGGCACAATGTCTCAAACTCAATATAAATTTCTCATGAGCAACATGCCCAACAAAATGCATGTCCTCGCTAAACTAAGGGCAAAATTAGAAGGAAGAAGAGGAAAGTTGTGTCAATTCTGCAAGGGGTTTGGGCATCTGGTCCGTAATTGTAGAAACAAAGAAAAAGGGAACCACTATTCCCCAAAATAAGTTCAAAGCATTAAAGAGTAGAGTAATACAATGTGGAGTAGAAGAGAAGATGATAAGAAAAGTAGGAGTGGCAGAGGTTAAGTGTTTCAAATGTGGGAAAAAGGGACACAAGTGTAGAGAGTGTCTGTTGTGGGAGAAAAAAAGAGTGATATGTATGGTGAAGCCACAAAAGGTGTAGCAAAAAGAGAGACCAACACACTCTGTAAAGGGAAAGGCATAAGAAAGAAGTATAAGAAGGACAAAGGAAGGAGGAGTGGCATGTGTGGCCAAGCCATAAGAAGCACAGCAAGAATAGAGGAGCTCGGTAGCAGAATTAAGAAGAAGAGCAAAGAAACATTGTGGTAAAAGGGTGCCAGAAAAAGTATACCTACTAGAGTTAGGATGGTGCATGGAGAAAGTAATAGTAATATATGTGCAGTGTAAGAGATGTGGAAAGAAGAGATATCATATAGAAGAGAACAAAAGACAAGAAGTAATCAAGAACAGACAGAAATAGTATGGGTGTACAAAAAAGGTAACATAGTCCAAAGAGACAAAGGTACAGCAAAGCGGTGCATAACTAGGAGAGTTGAAAAGCATAGCCAAAGGTAGGGGTAGTAAAAGTGTCATAGAAAAGTGACTACTAAATAGTATCATGGAGGTATAACAAAATACCTATTCAAATGAACTACATAAATAGTTGGACCCTCGTTAGCAAGTAGCATTGCTAACATTGCCCTTTTGGTATAGTGGTAAACCATACAGTATGTGACTACTGGTCCATAGTACAACTGTGACAGAAAGAGAAGTCAAGAGAACTTTCCAAATGCTAAGAGAAATATGGTTAAATGTGGAAGTAGAGAAGTTGAATATACATGAAGGCATAACTGTAAAGGCACTCTTGGATAGTAGTGCCATAGGAATGTTTATGAACAAGAGGATAGTGGCTAGGCATGGGTTCAAGCTGCAGAAGTTAAAAAGACCCATAATAGTTAGAAATATGGATGGGACAAACAATAGTAGAGGAGCAATCACCTACCAAGTAGAGGTGAACATCTATCACAAAGGTCATGTAGAAAGAATGAGGATAGATATATGCAACCTAGGAAAAATAGAGATAATCTTGGAAATACCAATAGTTGGCAGCACACAACCCAGAGATAAATTAGGAGACAGGAGAAGTCAAAATGACAAGGTGTTCACCCTTGTGTAGTAGAGTAAAAGTAAAAGAGAAAGAAAAGCAAAAAGAAGCAAAAAGAGTAGTAACTCTAGAGAAAGAGAAAATTGTCAGATAGGCAATAAATGATAAAGAGGATTAGGGAAGAAAGAAAGAAATTGAGAAGGACCACAGAAAAATCAAAGAGATGGTCCCAAAAAGATTTTTGAAGTGGAAAAAGATATTTGGGAAGGTAGAGTCAAAGAGGATGCTGACCAGGAAAACTTGGGATCATGCCATAGATCTCAAGGAGATGTTCAAACCATAAAAGAGAAGAATTTATCCATTATCTAAAATAGAAAGGGAAGAAGTCCAGAAATTTATGGAGGACCAGTTAAGAAAAAGGTATATCAAACCATTGAAATCCCCTCAAACATCACCAGTTTTCTTCATAGGCAAAAAGGACAGGAGCAAGCAGATAGTGATGGACTACTGCAACCTAAACAACTAGATAGTGAAAAATAACTACCCATTACCATTGATCACAGACTTAATCAACAACATAGGAAATAAGAAAATATTCACTAAAATGGATCTAAGGTGGGGGTTCAATAATGTAAGGATAAAGGAAGGAGATGAGTAGAAGAGAGCATTCATGATGCATATAGAATCCTTTGAACCAACAGTAATATTCTTTAGGATAACGAACTTGCCAACTACATTCCAGGCAATGATAAATGAAATCTTAAGAGACTTAATAAATAAAGGAAAGGTCACAGTGTTTGTAGATGATGTATTGGTGAGGACAGAAACGGAAAAAGAACACAATGAAATAGTAGAAGAAGTATTAAAAAGGTTGGAGGAAAATAACTTGTATGTCAAGCCAGAAAAGTGTATGTGAAAGGTGAAGAAGATAGGATTCCTAGGCATTATTATAGGTGTCACAGTTGTGCTATGGACCAGTAGTCACATACTGTATAGTTTACCACTACACCAAAAGGGCGACGTTAGCAAGGCTACTTGCTAACAAGAGTCCAACTATTTATGTAGTTCTGTCATGACTTGGCAAAACGGCTAAGTCATTATTTATATTTCTTTTCTTTTCTTTTTCTTTTTCTTTGGACTTACAACTACAAGGTGGAGTGTGGGAAAGTATCACGTGACTTTGTCACAAT
>Ga0153965_1000343_pt1 | contig 10320 bp, 5 predicted proteins | sample TSFL049MetaG_FD_104707 | JGI IMG/M metagenome (GOLD analysis project Ga0153965, IMG submission 104707) | Attine ant fungus gardens microbial communities from Florida, USA - TSFL049 MetaG | ecosystem: Host-associated > Fungi > Mycelium > Unclassified | place: USA: Florida, Paynes | collected... | reverse complement strand
GACTATCTAGTGTAGTATATATACTAGCAAGTGTGTATAGATATATCCCCACTTGAATCTCAAACTAGCTTCCGGGACTCTCCATCAGCTTAAGGGTGATCGCCTCTGAGTGGTTCCCTAACATTCTCTTCATCTAATCTCCTTACTACTTCTCTTCTCAGCTTCCCAGTCCTTCCTCCTACTGCCACTATGAGGTGACTTTGCGATGGTACGACTCCCTTGATCTCATTATAATTAGCCATCAGTGATGATGGCCCACATCTGATTGTAACTGTTTTTTAAATAGGACCTCCGGTGGCTATGGCATGATGTCGTTCGGATCGCATAGTCCATCCTAAGTTCATTTCCGCCCTCGAGAGCACTTCTAGAAGGGAGATCCATTAGGTATCCGATACGGGGCACCTGGGCAAGCGTCTATGAGGCGTATGTAGCAGTGGTCACAGCCGCTACCCTGCTACTCGAGCTAGATGCTCAAGTCCATGACTAGGCATCTAGAGGAATGTTTCTGGGGGGCCGAGCTCGTCTCTCGAGCTGGTTATTCCTGTTATTAAGGTGTAGAATGTCACTTAATTTGCCTAAAGTTTTGTACAGCGTAACACCGGTCGCTAGTAAATAAGTTCACTGTATTGACTATAGAGGACCCCAATACAATTGACAGTGAACTAGTAGACACACCGCCCCCTATCCCCCTCATCTCCGCTCTGCTCCACAAACCCAAGTGGGAGAAGAGACTACCCAAACTCCTTTCGATCAGCGCTTTAGATGCGCGAGGGACTTCCCTACTCCTGTCAGTAGAAATCGGAACCATGGATACGAGCGAGCTACACTCCGTTGAAGCCCTCCTGGACTGCGGAGCAACTGGAAGCCTCATCGACAGGGATTTTGTCCATTCAAAAGTGGTGGTCGTACACCGTCTCGATCTTGGTTGCATCGTCTTCCTCAAACCATCTCTCTTGACCTCTCTCCCTATCCTCCTTAGTCCTTGCTACATTTCTTCTATGTTAGGGCACAGTCACACACACGGCAAAGACCCTTAAGCTTTAATGAGTAGTCCCAGAAGCTAAGGTGAGATTCAACTGAGGTATATCTACAACAGGAAGCTAGTATTTATACTACTAGACCGTCAAGGCACGGTTCACATGGTACCCGACAGATAATCACACAGAGTCCAACATTAGAACTAGAGGCATGGAGAGAGTGAGAATGCGATCAGAAGAATAACAGCCCTTAGGTGGGAGCCTACCCACGTCACTAAACATACCTCTAGGGGTATCCCCTTACATTCTATGTCTCTTCACTTCTCTGTCCTCCAGTGTCCTTCTACTGCTGTTGCAATGCGACTTCACGAGGTTTCAACTCTCTTGATCTTACTATAATTAGCCATCAGTGATGATGGCTTGGATCTGATCATAACTCTTCTGTAAATAGGACCACTGGTGGCTAAGGTATGATGTCACTTGGGTAGCGCTAATTCTGCTAAGTTTGCTTCCATCCTCGAGAGCACTTCTAGAAGGGAGAACTGCTGAAAAGCCAATACAGGGCGCCTGGGCAAGCATCTATGAGGTATGTGTAGCAGTGGTCACAGCCACTACTCTGCTACTTGAGTGGTAGACTTGAGTCCATGACTAGGTGTCTAGGGAACATTTCTAGGAGGCCAAACTCTTCTCTCGAGCCAGTTAGTCTGGTTATTATCGTGAAAAATGCCACTTATGTTGCCTTAATTATTGTATGGCATGACACTGACGAGAGAGTTTTACTTGCTCCCTGACCATCGAGCTAGTCCTCGTATGATGCGACGTTCTTGCAATAGTATTAGGTGGGTTTTGACTAGAAAAAAGGGTTATCTCACCATCACCTTCCCAGCATTCATTTCAGTAACATGACTATCTTTTTCAACTGGGTGTTTATCATGCAGGTTTGAATTTGGATTCAAAGGTGAGGGGGGTTGCACAAGGGATTGAACAGATGATGCCAATTCTGTCATAGTGAGTGATGCCTCTTGATTCGAGGGTCATGAAGATAATTTAGATAACAAGGAATAAACACTTGTAGGGGTGGGTTTCATTCCATATTGAACAATAGACAGTTTAGGGGTTGGATTACGGAGGTAGGGGGACTTGTCTGGTGAGATATATCGAGCCCATGCTACTTTATCAGTAAAATTGGTTAATGCGACTTGCTTTCTGTCCTAACTGAGGAATCTCCTGGAGCTCCACTCTGGTTGCCCTCACACACACTAGTGTTGCAGAATGATATTCATACTCATATGTTGATTATTAGGTCATCATTGAAGACAGGAAGGTGGAAAACTTATTTCAATTTGCTTTTGTGTCTTTCTCAGATACAAGACGTAGAATGTACTGATGTCATATGTCTATCAATATGAGTGGTTCTAGTGTACTAGAATTCCAAATATAGCCTCTACTGAAAATTTGTTTTCATATTTTTATGCTCTGAACAGATCCTGTTAAAGTACTGTTGAGCTTCGAAAATCCACTCTAGTAATGAATCCATATGACATTCTGAGAACCAGAACCACTGGAGATCAGAGGATCAGTTTTTTCAAGAACCAGATCTAGATCTGGGTCTCATAAGTGCATCAATAGATTTAGTTATGCACACTTCAGACTGAGACTTCATGTTCTAATAGGTTGCTTATTCATCTCACTACAATCAAAAGCAGGTCACTCAGTTAACTGCCACTATGCTGCTCTGGCAGCTAAATATCACATAATATCTTTTCCTGAACAGCCATTATAAGGAGCAATCTTGGAAATAAATGACTTGATAGGCAGTCAACTCTCATTCACAAAATAAGGATAGTAGAAGGTCTTTCAGGAACTTTATCAAGTTTCAAGTGAGTAAAAGGATTTATTATCAGACACTAGAGGTGAAGGGTAGGGAAATTTTCTAGAGTCAATTCCTTAGTGGTCACCTGACTTGATCCTATCACTTGGGACCATCAATACATATTTACATCCTTACTGTTCTAATTAACTATTTCTAACTCATTTCATGTTGGCTCCTAGATTTTGTGCACTGACTTATATAGCTAGCTCAATACCAAAGTTGACTTTTCTGTTCTCCCCAAATTATGGATGTTTTCAAATCCCTCATCCAACCCATTATTGGTGGTAGTAGTGGCTCATTGGTCATTGATGACATAAAGCTCATTGTGTTTAATGGTACAGTCAAAACAGCATATAGAGTTTCTAGCTCAGTATGGTCTATGTCAAGTCTTCTTCATAATATCTCCTCTGATCTGCATACCTAGGTCTTATTCCATAAATTGTGAGTTGTACAGCTATATAAGGGGACTGACACTCTAACTCCTTATTCCCCCTAATAACTTTTTTTCTCACAGTATACTTCAGTAAAGAGAATTACTTATTTGACTGGCTAATGCTATGGCTTTCTTGTAGGCCAGAGTGGTAGCAGTCAAGAGAGTTTGAGATGATGACATGGATATCAGGACCAGGAGGCTATAACAGTGCCAATAGATGGAAAAACAAGAGCAAATAGCACAGTGAAAAAGAATTTGATTCTGAGGGGCATTCCAAGACTCAGGTTATATCCCAACCTAGTCTATGTTATGACTTGGCAAAATAGCTAAGTCATTATTTATATTTCTTTTCTTTTCTTTTTATCACAAATGGTCACTTACTGTTTGTGATGAGTACTTTGATACTTTAAAGAATTCAAAAATGCAAAGTTAGACAAATGACAAAAGATGTTGTTAAGTCTGAGGTCTAATCCTCAGACTATGAGTCCTTATATACATAATTGTAATGGTCTGTGCACTAGGATAGATCATCACATGCTACTACCTATTGTTCTACATATAGTAGTGCCTTTGTACTGTAATTAGCAATAATTAGGATCTCATGTAAGCCTGCACAATGCAACTGATGAGATTAATATATTGTTGGTAGGTATGTTATATGATAGAGATACAAGTATATAGGTAGTGTAGTTACTTGATACTCATCATCTGTTTGTTATCCTCCCCATTCATATTTCAACATAACTTAACCATATGGAGGTTGTCCATTGTTCTAAGAAAAGGACAGATAATGATCAATGGGTAATTAATGAAGTCCATGTACAAACATTGAGGTCTTCATATCTCCATGAATATTAATCTCCTTGGTATTGTTTTAGACTCATTCTGAGCAGTATAAGAAGGGCTTTTCTGATGCCTAAAAGCAAAGCATTTATTGTGGTGGTTTCCAAGATATTGGCAATTTAATAAACAGTACCATGGTAGATACCTACTGATTTGCCTGATATCTCAGTCATTATTGATTGCCTTGAGATGTGACTGGTATCAATAAAAAGGGCTTTGTAAGGGCTTCTGGGTGCCATTATGACTGTGAGAATTGTTAAAGAATTGATGGAGATATGGCTGAATGAAGTGTAAGGCTTAGTTGCATTGACCTTAACCTTATTCCTTATCTGAGTTGACAAGGAGAACTCAATAGAGTTCCCATTAAATTTTGTACATTATTTATACATAAATGATAACCCTAACCCTGTACCATAGTCCTGTGTTTCCTTATGAGTCATTTTCCTTTCGTGCTGAAGGGGGCAAAAGGGACTATTAGCCTGGTACAAGCTAAAAATGCGGTACCAGATCCCCATTGTATGTTATGAAGGTATCAAAAAGAGAATATAGAAACTGAGCATGATAATTAAAATAAAAATGTTTGAAAGGATTGTAAGCTTAATCTAGATCCTCCTTGCATAGTGTCCCTAAGGTGTCTGTCTACCTTTACATACTGTAACAAGCTCACTATTAAAGTAGTCAGTAAACCACTCCTGGGCCTTACCACACTTAATCAAGCCCTCATCTACACCCCCACACTAAGCCTTATGGCTGTAATATGATCTGAGTTGATAATTAGCCAGGCTTTTCAAGCCTGCTACTCCATACAAGGTTGTCCAAGCAACCACTGTGTCTTGTCTCTTGACCAAGTAGGGTATAGGGTAGAAAACAGTCACTAACTCAACCTCTTACCAATATCACCTCTTACACACTCAAGAGAATCGTATTTACAACCTCAAGAGCTTCTGAGATAAAGGCAAGGGCCAAAAAGGCTCCCCCTATCAATCTCCACTCTGAGAAATATATTAGAATATTACAAATGTTAGAAACTCAATTAAAAAGAAATAGAAAAGAAAATCCTTCATTCTACCACTCTCTCTCTTGTCTCTTGTCTATGACACTATCATACGGCCATGACAGCCATCACCTTCCTGTCCTTTATACCTCCCAGACATGACCATGTGATCCTGCTCTACTGTAAGGGGACAACCCTGAGATCGCTTAGATAACCTGGTAGGGTTCGCATCAGCTAGCGTTCCCACAGATCCTCGGAGTCCGCGGTCTATAGTTCCCTTCCCTCTAGTTCAGGTCTCTATCATAGTACTACATAGCTATATCTGGTAGTGTAGTTATTATTGTCCTGATGTAAGTGTCCATGGCAACTGGTGCACAAACCAGGCTAGTCTAGTATATATAGCTAGTGATGTATGGTAGTATACCTTACCTCAACAATAGTTGAAGCTCCTGGGCTATCCATCGCTTCTACTTAGTACGCCTGCTCTACTATATTGCAGTGTGACTGGGTGCCTCACCAAGCATGCCCCTTACATCTACCTTCATACTTCACTCCTGCCCATCGTTCTCCAAACCCCAAACCAGCTTCCTTCTACTCTGAATATGGTCTAGAAACACATGACAGTGTGTGCAAGCATTAGTGATATGATTGTCATCCAGCAGCACATCTGTTTCTTGACTGAGTCCAGCAGTGATGGGATCACTAGTCACTGATAGACTTTTGATCTGTCGTCTTGGTGTCATATTAATTTAAGTCCACTCTAGATTGAAATTATCTTGCATTCCAAAGATATCTCTGAGCCTCTGACTTCTAGAGCTTTAACATTAATAGTCTATATCTGAGAAACCTGATGCTAGTTCATCAGTCTTGCCTCCTGAGGTATATGCTATTCTAGCATGTGGCAGCTTGGCCACTACCTAGTAGAAGTACCCAATCTTGGGTCTAGATTATGTCTGGGGCTTGTAGGAGGTCTCTAGAGTGGATTCCAATAGTGAAATCCAGGGGTATAATGTATGTCCCATGCTAAATTTCCATGGAAAATTCTCTAGTGGCATAACAACACTGCAAGTAAATTTTCTGTAGAAGATAACATTTGATACACTTTATACTAACAGATTTGTGATTAGAATTCACTCTAGAACCCTTTCTATATTTTCAGGACATAATACTATATAATAAGATATTGAGCAGGTGATAATCAATCTAGAGCTTGTGTTGAGACCTTGAGAGGCAACTGGGATGAGCTAGCATCAGGTTATGAAGAAAGTCACTAAAGGGCTATGCTCTAGATCCACCTTTGGATAGACTAGTTTGGAAATATGATAGACTTGTACTCTAGAACCAATGGTACTCAGACAACAAACTTAGACTAATAGACTTTGTGCTTGTAAATAAGCATTGATGGCATCAGGTCAGGTATATTTAGATAAATGGCAGCTAGGACACAACTTGTAAAACTCAGACAATGGTTGGGGCTTACTAATGACTAACAGGTAACTAGGAAGTAACTAATTACAAGACAACATCAAGCAGAAGCATGAGAAAGAGAGAGGAACATTCTGGAAAGAGACCTACTATGAGACCTATCATCTTTGATGGGAAGGACTTGGTGAGGGAATGCGTTATCATAAAGAATGTGAGGACTTAGCACAAAAAGTGGTTGAGGGCAATCCAAAAGTAGTAATAGTTTCCCTTTTAACTCTTAATCACTTAAGTTCAGGGCTTTGTAATCATGATAATATAGTATCTGGAGTGCAGTTGGATTGGAGAGAAACCTCTTGACTCCTACCTTCATTTACACTGCCTCTGGAATCATGAATGTGGATCTATTGAGAGTAAGAAGACTGGGACCAGAGGAATGTCTTGAGTAGAACACTGAATATACCCAGAACTCAATCTAGAGAGGAATAGCAGATGCAACTCAGGCAGGCTTTGGAGAGGACAGCAGGCTACAAAGCTTGGCTAGGTGCACACTTGGATTGCATCACACTTATAGGTTCAGTATTGGGGGGTGTAGACAAAGGGGCAACTGAGTGTGGAGGGTCCATGAGTGATTGTTAGGGAACCACTCAGAGGTGATCACCCTTAAGCTAATGGATAGTCCTGAAAGCTAGTGTGAGATTCAAGTGGGGTATATCTACATATACTTGCTGATATATATACTATAACAGATAGTCAGGCACACAGGCACAAGGCACCAACCTATAATTGCACATTGTCCTAAATATAGAATAGAAGGCATTGCACCACATGATACAGACAGAAGAAGCAAGGAACAATGGGAATGCGATAATAAATGGATATAGAGCTTTAGTAGATGCGAGCTCACCAGACTTACTAAGCATGACCCTAGATACTGTCCCCTTACAGTGATCAACTAACTGTATTTTCCAGAGGAGCTTTTGTCATGGTGTGTAAGGGTTGACACCTTAGGGAGGCTATGTGACAACAATCTAGAGAGATCTTATACTCTTTTTATAATGACCAAAAACATACTTTATTTGAGCTGCATATAATTCTACTTTTCTAGTTATTTATAACCTTCATCTTTGATTACCTTCCCTCAAATCTTTAGCATGCAATTGGGAGCTGGCATATCATTATTTTGTCTGTTCCAGTGTGCAATTCCCTTTTGTACCCTTTTACCATCTTTATATTAGAAATAGTTCTTAGCCACCCCTCTTCTATGGTAGAAAGCTATTCCTGTAAGACTTTAGCCAAGACAACCTAAATCCACTCCAAGTCTCAGTTGACAAGGAGAACTTGATTGTAAGGGGACAATCTAGGATATCACTTAGGATCTGAATCTATTAGTGGCCTGTTGACAGTTCATATATTGCATTCCCATCATTCCTAGCTTCTCTGTCTGTATCATGTGGTGCAATGCCTTCTAAACTATTTTAGGACAATTGTGATTACTGATCCTGTGCGCATGTGACTGTTTGTGGGATTGTCTAGTATAGAACTATATATACTAGCAATGTGTTGTAGATATACTTTACTTGAATCTTATACTAGCTTCTGGGACTATCCATCAGCTTAAGAAGTGATTGCCTCTGAGTGGTCCTCTTACATTGATAGAGTTTCCATTTGATTTTCTATACTACTTATACATTTTACTACAATGGCTATGCAATGTCCTCCTATGGTTCTCATGTTATTCCCATTATGCATCTACCTCATCACATGTTGTGATTGTGACTTGTGACATGACCAATGTGTGACCAATGTCATGCTTTGTGACTTTGTGACTTAGTCACATGATATCTTCCCATGCTGCATCCTTGTAGTCATAAGTCCAGAATAAAGAAACTAAAAGAAAAGAAAAAGAAAAGAAAATAGAAATGACTTAGACATCTTGCCAAGTCATGACATGAGGTCTCTGTAGCAGTGGTTGCAGCCACTACTCTGCTATTCAAGTGGTGTGCTCGAGTTCACAACTAGGCATCTAGAGAACATCTCTGGGGGGCTGAATATAAGACTTTAGCCAAGACAACTTAAATCCACTCCAAGTCCAAGTTGACAAGGAGAACTCAATAGAGTTCCCATTTGATTCTCTACACTACTTATACATTTTACTTTGGTGGCTATACAACATCCTCTATGGTCCTCATATTATTCCCATTATATGACTATCTCATCACATGCTGTGACATGACTTGTGATGTGACCTAGTGTGACCAATGTGACTCTGTGACTGTCATGTGATATTTCCCATGCTCCACCTTAGTAATAATCTAAAAGAAAAGAAAAGAAAAAGAAAAGAAATATAAATATTGACTTGGCCATTTTACCAAGTTATGATACCAAACTTATTTCTCAAGCCAGTTATTATTGTTATTAGGATGGAAAATAGTCACTTATTTTGCCTAAATGGCTGTCCACCATGACACTACACTTCACTGGGCAGCTCATGCTGAATCAGAGGAACTGCATAGTTGACTCAACTTGACAATGTAAGAAAGGTATATCCTACAGTCCTCCTTCCTTCAAAACCTCCCACCACAGTTCTTGGCTTGCCAAGATTGTGGCACAATTGGGCAAGAAAATCATATCATGTTCAGTGAACATAAATTCTGGAGTGGCATTTCTCAGGTGTCAAGAATGTGCAGAGCGGGAAGCGGAGTGACCCGGAGTGGAGTGGGGTTACTCCAGAGTGGAAAGGAGTTGACAACAAAAGTGGGGGAACAACCTTGGCCTCAGCTCATGCACTGTGCCTTGATCTGCTGTTGTGTGTGTGGTTGCATATTTCAGGAGGAGTGAATTGTTGTCAGGAGATCAGGAGAGGAATGGTATATAGATTTATAGGAGTGAAGATGGATATTAAAGACATAAATGACTTTAATCTACAAACTAAGGAACTAGAATGTAACTACCAGAGTACTTATACTAAGTCCAGAATAGGAGGAGTACAAGTAACTAGTCTACATCGTGATCCTATAGGAGTAGACAACAGGAGTTTACAAGCAAAAAATTAGTAATAAGAGAACATTATATTATTAAATGGGTATTTTCTGTCATATGACATCAGGGAAAAAAAGAAAACTGGAAGATGCAGCCACACAGACTGACTTGTTCTATTCTCAAGACAACAAAAATGAAGGAGAGGGAAGCCCAGGTTAAAGTTGCATGCCTTGTTAGAAATCATTACTGGAAAGGATGCAATGCTTTGAGAGGTGTCTCCATCCAGCTCACAATTCACTGAAATCACATATGTGAAGTGGGTCAATGTGAAGGAGAACATATAACATCTATAACACAAACAGAAAGAATAACCAATAACAAGAAAGATGGTACGAAAAATTATAGACAGTTATATCAACAGTGTAAAATATTTCTACAAACCCATGAAAGTCATTAGAACAAAAGCCATAAAACCAGAGATCATGTTACATTGATTTACCAGCCCAACGAACTGGGCCCTCAATTCATTCTGGTAGTCAATCTTGTCAAATCTGGGGGAAAAAATTGGACGATCTAGTTTTAGGACTATGAGCCTTATCAAAAGGTATCATTGATAGAGCTCTTACTTAATGTAGCGATGCACAAGTGATTGCTCTGGCAGTGTCCAACTGCATGCCTTTGAAAAGCCCTATTCTGTTGGTAGAACAGAGGTTTGAATTCAATGTCCCTTAACAGCCGACGGATAGCTGACTCCAGTGGAAAGAACTGGAAGGATATATTGCAGGGATCCATGAAG
>Ga0153965_1000342_pt1 | contig 10331 bp, 9 predicted proteins | sample TSFL049MetaG_FD_104707 | JGI IMG/M metagenome (GOLD analysis project Ga0153965, IMG submission 104707) | Attine ant fungus gardens microbial communities from Florida, USA - TSFL049 MetaG | ecosystem: Host-associated > Fungi > Mycelium > Unclassified | place: USA: Florida, Paynes | collected... | reverse complement strand
TCTATTGCTCAGATATAAGTCTTTGATTTCACAGATACTAATGCTATGGACTTGCCCATTTGTGGTTCCAACAAGCAATCGATGACCTCACTTCATATTGTACCATTATGGGTATTTGTTGCAGATAGAGGAGATGCATTCCTGTGTCCTAGTGAGTGTCATTCTACAATCCAAGAACGCGACGCTCACCCCCGAGAGCTAACCAGCCCCCACATTGGAAAAACTTCAAAGACAGATCAGATATCAGATAGGAACGAGCGCAGTCTAGAGCCTGCAATACCGTCAGTGACAATATGAGACAGAGTCAGCGACAGATACACCTTAGTGTAGCTGGAGTTGCTCAAATGTCTTCTGAAGTCAATGTCATCGATGGCTGTAGAACAATAACATAAGTCTGCCTTGACATGTTTTCCAGAGCCTGATCCGATTGCTCACTCGACCTTGTCCTATAAACCGATACTTTGTCAAACGGGCCTTCGCCAATGGGTAGTTTGCTGTCCATCCAGTCGTCGATTTGTTCTTCTCGAGCCCTCCGCGAGCTCAACGCAGTACGGCATAACAATAGAAAATACTCTGCTCTGACCCGGAAAACAGGCCGGAAAACACGTACTATTCATCTAGTTCGAAATTCAAGTCATGCACAGCTAAGATCTAAGACTTACTATGCCACATTAAAGGCCACGATTTCGCATTGATGATGAGCAGCAAGATAACAAGCCGCTTGGCTACCAGTCGTATGTGAGGGGAATACCGATTTATTGTGTTCCAAGCGGATACATAGGCGGACGTGGCCATGCAATTCAAGTGAGAAAGTATGGTTCTACTTCATGGACAACAGACTATCCCATTTGAAGGAGGATTTTGCTTTGTCATGACAACTGATTTTTAAAATATTGCCCTCCACTTCCATGTAAAATATGCAACATCCCGTGAGAATCTAGGATGTATGACTGGTTAATCTGAGGAGAGAAGTTATACAAATAAACATGACTTTGACTCCCTAAAGACGAGACAATACTGTTTGCACAACAGTTTGGATATTGCCACTACGCCGCTAGACATTGAAGAAGACCATTCGTTCTATGTTAGATTCAGCTACTATTGTAATTATGCATTTTTTTTTGAAGATGGTTGAGCTCAAGTCCCTGCACTACATTATATCATTGAAGAGCAGTATCCAAGCAGCGCAATGGATGTACTTGTCGCGGAATGACATCGAGTTGTCTTGGAAACTCCATTTGCCGGAGCATTTGTTTCAGATATTTACATATAAATATGGGATTGTAGTTATATTTTAATTAAGTCTTTCTGTCTTTCCCTCTTTTCCCCTGTGCTCAATTTATTTTGCTGTGTTAGTACTCTAGGTCTTACCTAGAAGGTGGGCTGTTATAAAATAGATTAAATTTACAGTGCATACTGGTGTCCTTATATACCTTGTCGAGCATCTATTCTAGGTTACTTAGCATCATACTAACTTAGTGTCCTATTGTATCTAAAAAATGTAGACATATATTTATATATCAATGATTTGCCATCTTGTATGTGTCTCATTTCTAACACTCTCCCTTACTAGTCCAGTACTTGCACATGCAAGTACTCCTGAATTTCTCAAAAGTGTGCTCCAAACCAAATTTTTGGTTAGCAATGACTTGGCCATTTAGAAACATTGACTTAACTAGTCACTCTTAGTCACCTTACAATTTGTAGGTAGTAACTACTTGTAATACTAGGAGATAGTATAAATAAAGTCTAAAAAGGAAGAGAACATCAAGTTCTCTTTTTCTGTGGTTCTTGTGTAAAACATCCTTACTCTTACAACCTTGCATTCTCTCTAGTTCTTGAACTCTTGTGCAAAGTGTAACATTAGTCTTATAGCTCTCACTTTTGATATAACTTCACTGGAAACCTTCACTGGACTCTTTGTAGAGGGGCATGAAGATATCAAGTGTTGACATAGGCTCAAGGTGTAAGACTCTAGCCAAGATGACTTAAGCCTACTCTAAGTCTAAGTTGATAAGGAGAACTTGATAGAGTCCTTGTACACTACTTATACATTTACTACATGGTTTGTGCACTACTTTGTCATGTGATGTTTTCCTATACTCCTTCCTGTGTAGTAAGTCCAAAAGAAAAAGAAAAAGAAAAGAAATATAAATAATAACTTAGCCATTTTGCCAAGTCATGAGATGACACAAGGTTGAAATGTATATTCTCCTTGAGGTCTAGAGTCTTAACACCCAGTGTCTACTTGTTTGCATATGATTATGAAGTAGCTTAGAGATTCTATCTCTCTGACCTGTTCTATCTACCTTTGTTAGATTTCTATCCCTATTACCAGACTATAGGAGAAATATTGGAGAAACACCAAAAATAGTTATAGACAAACTATCACAAATGGTTACTTACTGATTTGTGATTATAGATGCTAGAGCTCAAAAGGGCTTAGAAGCAAAGTTTAGATAGTGACAAAAGATGTTGTTAAGTCTGAGGTCTAATTCTCAGACTATGAGTCTGTCATGACTTGGCAAAATGGCTAAGTCATTATTTAATATTTCTTTTCCTTTTCTTTTCTTTTCTTTTATTACTAAGGTGGAGCATGGGAAGATATCATGTGACAAGTCACAGAGTCACAAAAAAAAAGGTGTGACAACAGTCACAGAACAGTCACATCACATTGGAGTCACAAGTCACAGTCACAGTTGACAAGTAACATAGAGACCATGGGAAATAAGGAGCATAGCCACATAGTAATTGTATATATAGTGTAGTAAATCCAATGGAGACTCTATTAAGTTCTCTTTGTCAATTGCTGAACAAAGAGCAGTTGGCTTAATTCTGGCTTGGAGTTTAGCTTTCTTACAGAGTCCTTATATATAGGATTGTGATAGTCTGTGTACTAGAACAGGCCATCACATGCTACTACCTATTGTTTTACATATGGTAGTGTCTTTGTGCTTGAAAATGCAATAACTTAACCATATGAAGGCTGTCCTTTGTTCTAAGAAAAGGCAGATAACTATCTATGGGTAATTAATTAATGTTTATGTGCAAACATTGAGGACTTTATATCTCCACTAATATTAATTGCCTTGGGGTTGCTCTAGGCTCATTTTGAGTGGTATAAAGAGGGCTTTTTTTGAGCCTAGAAGCAAAGCATTGATTATGGTAGTTTCTAAGATATTGGCAATTTAATAAACAGTACTATAGTAGTTACCTACTGATCTGCCTGATATCTCAGCCAATATTGATCACCTTGAGACATGACTAGTATTGATCAAAAGGTCTCTTCAAGGGCTTTCTGTAGCTATTGAGACTGAGAATCATTGAAGAATTGGTAGAGATAGGTCCAAATAAAGTTTGTGACACAAACTTTGTAGTATTATAAACTTTAGGATAAATGGGAAATCATATTTATAGACTCTGACTTGACTAGTCACTTACTGCTACTTACTAGTACTTAGAGTAGTAACTCTGTGATATCACTAGATAAGATGAATACAATCCAGAAAGAAGAAGAACAGCAAGTTTTCTCTTTCTATAGTTTATCTGAAACACACTTCTTTTAAGAACCCCACATTCTTCCTTGTCCTTGGACTATTCCAAATAGTGTAACTAAAAGTCTCAACATTCTCATTTTGAATATAACTCTTCTGAAAACCCTAATAAGACTCTCTGTATAGAGGTAAAGAGATTAACATAGGCTCAAGATTAAAATATATATTCATTCTTGTGGTCTAGAGTCTTAACACATATAGTAGACTGACTTCAACACAATGTCATGACTTGGCAAAACAGCTAAGTCATTATTTATATTTCTTTTCTTTTTCTTTTTCTTTTGGACTTATTATATAGGAAAGAGTATAGAAAAGTATTATGTTATAAGTAGTGTGTTAACACAAGACCATGAAGAACTTAGAGTTTACCCTAGGTAGATGTTCAGAAAGAACTTAATAAAGTTTCCCATTGTATTTTGTATACTACTTATACTACTTTTACATGGTCTGTGCACTAAAGTCTCATGGTCACATATCCTTCTAGAATATTCTACAATTACCTGACCTAATTATATAATATGGTTTACTTAAGTTTCCCATGCTATTTATAGTTTTATTCCATTATATGTCTTGAGGTTGTAGATTAACTGTTCAAAAGTATGGGAAGTTATTTCCCTTTTGGGACTCTCATAACATGACTCTTTTTTTAAGATTCCTTGTTCCAAGGAATTTTTCCATTGACTTCAATTTTTCTCCTAATTCTTTTTCTTTTCCTTCTCATACCTTTTTTGTCCCCATTTATAAAGTATTTTGGCCATAAATTCCCTAGGTAATTCCTGACTAAATTCCTTCTTTTCTTCTTTCTGTTCCTGTTGCCTGAGTTCTTTAGCCTTTTCCTCATATGCTCTCTCAAACTCATCTACTAACTCTTTTGTGTTCTCCAAGTTTTTCCTATTTTCCCAGGTATTCTTGTCACAAACTTCATTCAGCCATATCTCTATCAATTCTTTGATGATTCTCACAGTCTCAAAGGCTACAAAAAGCCCTCAAAAAGACCTTTTGATCGATGTCAGTCATGTCTCAAGATGATTAATATTGGCTGAGATATTAAGCAGATTTACTGGTAACCACCATGTTACCATTTATTAAATTGCTAATATCTCAGAAACTGCCACAATTGATACTTTGGTTCTAGGCTTAGCAGAAGCCTTCTTCATAACACTCAGAATGAGCCTAGAACGACCTCAAGGTAATTAATATTAGTGGAGATATAAAGGCCTCAATGTTTGCACATAGACTTTATTAATTACCTATAGATAGTCATCTGTCCTTTTCTTAGAACAAAGGACAGCCTCCATATGGTTAAGTTATTACTATTCCTAACACAAAGGCACTACCATATGTAAAACAATAGGTAGTAGCATATGATAATCTGTCCTAGTGTATAGACTATCACCTTTCTGTATTTAAGGACTCATAGTCTGAGGATTAGACCTCAGACTTAACAACATCTTTTGTCACTTGTCTAACTTCACATTTTTGAACTCTTTAAAGTATCAAAGCATCTATCACAAATAGTAAGTGACCATTTGTAATAGTCCTCTTCTGCTATGTATCCTTTTCATTTGACCAAGAACTTCTCCTTCTCTCTGATTACTCTTTTATTTAGTATTTTTCTCACCTCAAATTCTTCTTCCCCTTTGATGATAACTAGTTTTGGTGGTATCTTCTTCTGTTTCTCCATTTGTGGTCTATACAATCATACTCAACTAACATTGACTATGGGGTGAATTTTAATAGATTTAGGTAATTCTAATTCTATTACGTTGCTTAAGACAACCTCTTTAACTTTGTATGGTCCCACAAAATGTTTGGTCAATTTTTCTGATCTCCTTTCTTTCATTTGTTATTTTAAGTCCTTTGTACTCAGTAGTACTAAGTTCTCTACTTTGTACTCTTTTTCCTCTCCTTGTTTTTTATCTATGAACTTCTTCATTTCCTTTTATGCTTTTCCTAGTACTACTTTTGCTTTCTTCTGAATTTTTCTTATTCTTTCCACAAACTTTTCTGCCACTTCATACTTTTCTCTCTGTAAATAAAACAATTATTATAATGTGTACTGATTAGTAATATATACTGAACTTGATCTTCTATGAATGTTATCGCACCGTCCTCTAGTTAAAGCACCTCAAGTACTATTGTTATAATGTGAGTGACTAGTATGCTTAAGGCCACTATGCTATGCTGGGTATCTCCTTTTATAGGTTATGGGCCCCAGAGAGTAGATACTGCACAACTGTTGCTGTCAAAAATGCACAACAATCTGCTGCAATAAGTATCAAGCACTTTACACTTACCCAATCACTCTGATCTTCCACTAACATACTATATTCTTTTCTAGATTATGTTCTCACAGACCCTTAATTATCTATACACTTTTGATGGTCATAATCTCGCTAATTGGGATGCTACTGTATACTACATTATTAATGCTACAGGCTACCATATGGCGCTTGGTGCTCAGCCTTCCCTAACCTTTGATGAGAAAGGAAATAAAACTGAAGACTCTCATAAGGCTTGTGAGAACTGGGAGGATCAGAATGCCAAAGCTTTTGGTAACCTTATGCTCCAAATCTTCCTAGACATTAGGAAACTCATTGTTCAAGCCCAAAAGAAGAGTACCAAAGATCTTCTTGAATGGTCAAAGACTCAGTACAGCACTACTACTATTTCAGCAGCCTATACAGATGTCATCGCCATTAATAAGCTCTTTATTCCTGGTAACTGTGATCCTACCCCAGTGATTGATAAGCTTTGCACTCTATTTACTCGTCTTGAAGATAACAAACTGATCTATCCTGAGCCTCTTTGAGCTATGACGCTCCTCTCAAAGCTACCAGCCCAAATAAAGAAGATCATAAGAAATTATAATTGCAAAATAGCTGATGCTACCTTACTCACTTTTTCAGCTATAAGGGATGATGCCATAATAAGCTAGTAATAATGCTCATCAAAGGGAAAAAACAAAATTCAAAGCAATGCAAAGAAACTATTAAATATATAGTGAAAAGGCAAGGACTCTCACTTTCATTAGCAACAATTGCTGCTAGAGGATGAGGGTTCCAACACTGGCAAGCTGTGTGGTAAGCATAGTGGAAAAAATCATGGTAAATACAAATAGCAGCATAGGTAGTAGTTATACCCTCATGCATACATTGTACAATCTGCTAATCCACCATTCTACCTAGCCTTAGCTCATGTACCTGGCTGTCAGTGCCAAACATGCCTAGGTTACTCCCAAAACTTTGGGAATTTTGCTAATATCTTAGATGCTCATCTCCTTTTTCTAGCAATTACCCCTTTTGAATCCTTCTCAAACCAAAATGATGCGACCAATACTACTGCCTACAAAGTTGAATGTACTCTCTCTTAAACATGCTTGCCTTTCAGATAATACCAGGGAAGGTCATATCAAAGTATGCAAATTAGTAGTACCTAGCTCTCTTGTATCTCACATTGGTAATAGGATTTTCTGGGAGAACAATAACAACACAGTCTCTCTTGGCTCCTCTTTTCAAGATGCAGTTGAGCTTGATGAAATTAGATCCCCTAATGATTATGATGGAAGCATGGACTGTGATGATGTCTACTTTGCTGAACATGGCATGAGGTATGCCACTTTACTTCACCAGTACAATACCAATACTTACATAACCTCAGTTCTGAAATGTTGCCTCGCAACTTTGAACTATAGTAGTATCTTGTGTAATCTCTTCAATATATCCAATAGTATGTAGCCTGACAAATACAAACATGGTCTCTTCTTCTCTATATGCTTAAATTATAAGAGAAAATACAGAAAATCAAATGAGGCAGTGCCATACTGGATCCTTGACTCAGGCATATCCATGCACTTTACTAGGGAAAAGAGTGACTTTATAACTTTTGAAGAACTCCCTATAAAACTACCAATCCAGACCATAAACAGCATAACATATATAACTGGAAAGGACTCAATTGTTTTTAGGCACAAAGACAGATAAGACAAATCTCTAAATATAACTATTGACATAGTATTTTACTGTGCTGACTTAACATATCACTTACTTTCCCTGGGGGCCTTTTTGCGAGATAGTTTCTCAGTCTCTAGGAATAGAAATCTTATTGCATTAAACATATGTGAAGGAACATACAACTAACTTTCCTCAAATAGAATTTCCTAAAGATAGCCTATTCTGCCCTAGGTATGCAAGAGGAAAAATGCCAAATAAGTCTTTTCCACCTTTGCTGCACCACACAATACACCCCTTTCAACTCATATACTCAGATATCAAATCTTTTCCTACTCTCAGCTACTATTGTTGTTACGCTGCTAGAGAATTTTCTGCAGAAATGTAATATGGGATACAAATTATAACCCTAGATTTCACTATTAGAACCCACTCTAGAGACTTCCTACAAGCCCCAGCATAATCTAGACCCAAAATTGGGTACTTCTCTTAGGTAGTGACTGAGCTACCACATGCTAGAATAGCATATACCTTGGGAGGCAAGACTAATGAGCTAGTATTAGGTTTCTTAAATACAGACTATCAATGTTGAAGCTCTAGAAGTCAGAGGCTCAGGAATGTGAAATAATTTCAATCTAGAGCAGACTTAGACTAATATGACACCAAGACAACAGATCAAAAGTCTATCAGTAACTAGTGATCCTATCACTACTGGACTCAGTCAAGAAATGGATATACCACCAGATAACAATTGTATTGCTAACACTCAGACATACTGTCATGTGTTTCTAGACCATATTCAGAGTAGAAGGAAGCCAGTTCAGGGTTCAGGAAACAATAGGCAAAGGTAGAGTATAGAGGTAGAGCAGGATCACATGGTTATGTCTGAAGGTATGAAGGACAGGGAAATAATGGCTGTTATGACTGTATGGTGGTGTTCTAGAGAAGAGATGCAAGAGAGAGTAATAGAATGAAGGATTTTCTTTTCTATTTCTTTTTAATTGAGTCTCTAATATTTGTAATATTCTAATATATTTCTCAGAGTAAAGATTGATAGAAAGAGCCTTCTTGGCCCTTGTCTTCATCTCAGAAGCTCTTGAGGTTGTAAATGCGATTCTCTTGAGTATGTAAGAGATAATCTTGGTAAGAGGTTGAGTTGGTGAATGTTTACTATCTTATACCCTACTCTTTCTTGAGACTAGATGCAGCAGTCACTCGGACAACCTTTTATGGAGTAGCAGGCCTGAAAAGCCTAGCTAATTATTGACTCAGATCATATTATGCCCATAAGGTTTGGTATAGGGGTGTAAATAAGGGCTTGATTGAGTATGGTAAGGCCCATGAGTGGTTTACTGACTATTCTACTAGTGAGTTTGTTATGGTGTGTAAAGGTAAATACCTTAGGGATACTATGTGAGGTAGATCTAGATTAAGTTCCTAATCATTTTATCTATTTTTATATTACAAATAAGCTATGCTTCTACTTTTAATTTCTTTCTAATACCCCCACTTCCTTCTTCTCCCCATGAACCCTTTAGCATGCAATTGAGAACTGTTACTGCCACTTCTACTTGCTTGTCACAGTAAACATCTCTTTTGCCCCTTTTACCATCAAAGGTACATAATTACTTTCTATGATGACTATACCTTCTATACATGGGTATCAATGCTCACATCAAAAGACAAGGCTATCCAAGCTACAAGGCACTTCTTATCTCTCATAGAAAATCAATACCATGCATCTGTTAAACTATGGATGACTGACACAGGAGAAGAGTACAAATCAATAGCATTTGATCAAAATTTAAAAGATAGAGATATATGTATCCTCCAAAGCACCCCTTATACCCCACAGCAGAACAGTTGCATAGAGTGTTTGATGTGTATGCTATTAGATAAGGCAGAGTGTATGCACTTTGGTGTATACCTCCCTGAAAGCTGGTGGAACTTTACTTTTGATCATATATACTATGTCTACAATCAAATACCCCAGGTGTTATGAACATCGAGTGGGACTACAACTATTATCAGCCATGGTCTGATAATGAGTGGTTAGTAGACAAGATGTTGGCGATGCTAGACAAGGACATTATTATGTAGTAATACATCGAATAATGTCTGAGGACTCTAAGAGACAATGGACTCACAGAATGGACAGGACTCTTCAGAGAAATCTCGGACTAACTCTCTCTATTTTTGGACCTGTGCCAAATGGGACAAACACCGGATTGAGAAGGTAGAAAGGTATTCCATTGGAAAGCAGTCTATCAAATGCAGATGGGTTTTCAATATCAAGCCTAACAGTTGCAAAAAGGCTTGTCTTGTAGCTAAAGGCTTCTCTCAATATGCAGGTACTGACTACTCAGACATCTACTCTCCAGTGGTGCATTTCGAGACTGTTAGACTAATGCTAGGCCTTGCTGCATTGGAAAAATGGCATATTACAGGCCTAGATGTCCAAAATATCTATCTATATGAAACCCTAGATGTAATGATCGATCTCATTGACTCCAAGTGTTCTACACATAGACTACTTCTTTGTTTCATATTACTTTATATATTTAATAACTCAGTTAGTGCCTTATTGGTAGGGCATGTTCTTTACTCAGCAGACCTCATGTTTGTCATATGTATTCCTCATTTCCACCTTATGGTACATAGGTATATATATAGTAGATACTCTTCTGTATTCCTTATGCTTTACCAATTATCACAAATGGTTACTTACTTGATTTGTGATTTGAGAAAAGAGTTCTTCAAGAGAGTTCAAGCAAGGTTTAGATAATAACAAGAGATGTTGTTAAGTCTGAGGTCTAATCCTCAGACT
>Ga0153965_1000341_pt1 | contig 10336 bp, 5 predicted proteins | sample TSFL049MetaG_FD_104707 | JGI IMG/M metagenome (GOLD analysis project Ga0153965, IMG submission 104707) | Attine ant fungus gardens microbial communities from Florida, USA - TSFL049 MetaG | ecosystem: Host-associated > Fungi > Mycelium > Unclassified | place: USA: Florida, Paynes | collected... | reverse complement strand
TCATTTATCTAAATATAATTGATCTGATGCCATCAATGCTTAATTGCAACCAGAGTCTATTTATCTAAGTCTGTCATTCAAACACTACTGGTTCTAGAGTCCCAATCCACCGTATCTCTAAGTCGGTTCCATCCTATGATAGATCTAGAGCGTAGTCCTTTTATGACTTTCTTCCTAAACCTGATGCCAGCTCATCCTGCTTGCCTCCCAAGGTCTCAATATGAGCTCTAGTTTGGTTATCACTTGCTCAATGTCCTTATCATATGGTAGTACGTTCTGAGGGTATAGCAAGGGCTCTCGAGCGAACTCTAATTACGAATTCGTTGGTATAAAGCGTATCAAATGTTATCTTCCACAGAAAATTCATTTGCAGTGTAACACTGGGGCACCACAAGGAGACTTGGATAGGCATATGATGCCTGTTTTAATATTTTCTTCCAAGAACTCTTGTAGGGTTTTCAGTTCCAGTGCCAATAGGAAGTATATGGGGCCTAGGGAAGGTATCTTGTCCCCTTCGATCTGTATAGCTAAGTCATAGGGTCGATGTTCTGGAAGTAATTTGGCCTTTTGTGTGCTAAAGACGTCCCTGTACTCCTGGTATTCCTCAGGAAGCCCTGGTATCTCTGGGTTAGCCTCCCTTGTCTGCGCGGCGAGACTGGTGACTACTATAGGAAGGGATGTGATCTGGAAACTGATTGCTCCCTTAGATTTGCAAGCGCTCATGAATGCGGCAGCATTTACTAGGGAGGTCTGGGGTTTGTTGGGTATCGTCTGGTCGTTTGATGGTCGGTCTTCACTGGGATAGTTCTTTACTGGATGTTGGATACTTGAAGAATTGGCATATGGCCCAGGTGCTGAATAAATAGGTGAGTTCTCAGAAAGCGAAGATGTTACTAATAGAAGATTCTGGGGTTCTAGGTCCAGTCAAGGGCTAGTGGGCTGGTCCATTGGTTCAGGGGGATTAAATTCCATGGTTCCTTTCCTTCAGTCGATCAGGGGGTTGTGTTAGGTCAACCAGTTGTGCCCTAATACTATGGGGTAAGTGCCCTCTAGTTTAGTCACAAAAAACTCAATCTGGTAAGAGTACAAGCAAGGTAATCTAATTGGCAAAGACACGACATAATTCACAAGGTGATTAATAGTCCCATCTATCAGGGTGAGTGGGTGGGAATTGATCTTTCAGCATGATAAGTGATATTTAGATATGAGGGCAAAGTCCATGAAACAGTCGGAAGACCCTGAATCTACCAAGGTGTTAACAGGAACTAGGATAGGAGGGAGTGAAAGCTCAACCTGTAATGACTTCAAGCAAGTAGGTATTGCTGCACCTAGACGTAGCATCATTTTCCTAGCTAGATTCAAGCAGTCGACTCCCCAGGATATGAGGTGACTACTGTGTTATTTTTTGACAACTCTAGGGAGTCCACTGACTGATCGATAAAGGATGCACAGGCCTCTATTACCCCTGATGATTGGTACGCCTGCTTGGAGCAGGATCTTGCAAGGTGACCAGACTGGCCACAGCGCATACAGAGCCCTAGGCTCATACGGCGCTGACGCTCTGTGGGCGTAAGTTGACTATCTGGGCCCAAGATGTTGCTGGTGCTGGGCGGTGGCTATTCAGGACGAGACAAGGAAGGTACCTGTGATAATGATTCCCTAGGTGCGGTCTCGGGGTAACTTGTCAGTCAATGCAGGGCTTTCTGAAGTAGGGGAAGGTCTTCCTTGGGTGGATCTAGGTGCTTTTGGTGTATAGCCTTATACAGCCCTCACTGCTTGAAATTTATGCCTTTCTTCTTGTTGACGCTTCCAGAAATCATTATCAATCCTCATCACTACCCTCTTTAAGCCTTCAAATGTTGAGACATCCTTATGGCTGAACCTTAGCTTGTCATGGACACGGTTAGGAATGGCATCCTTGACCACCTTCCTGAGAGCCCTGTCGTCCCAGCAGATCCTATTTTGGAACTTGGTAAATTGGATAAAGTAGTTGACAGCCTTGCCGTCATTTGGAAAGGGGATTGCAACAATAGTATCTTCATCGTCATCTTCTGGTGAGTAAGACCCGAATAGATTGGAGAGTTTCTGGATAAAAGCTGACCACTCTTCCAAGAAGTTAAAACTTTGATAAGCTTCAGCCTTATTGATAAAAGGCTCAAAATAATCCAGGGCTACACCCCTGAGGTAGGAAATAGCAAAGAATATATTCTCAGTGTCTTCTTGGAATTCTCCCTCACAAACATGAAAATAGATTTGGTATTGGAATATAAAAGCCCAAAGTTCGTCGGGGCTATCCCCGCTGAATAGGTCTGGTTTTTTGACTCCCTTGTTTCTTTTTTTTGGTTATGGGTCCGGTCATCTTGCTAGTGCCAAAATATAGCCTGTAAGTCCAATCTAGAAGTATCTGGGTGTGGATTTTGAGAGGTGTCGCACAAATGATCTGGTTGTTCATTGTGAATATCTAGGGTATGTTCTATTCCCTCTGGGACTGGTTCTTCAGCTATGTCGTCGGTTGGTTTCTGTAAGAGCAGTTGTTGGTTTCGGGCTTGGGAGGCAGTAAGGGGGCACTCTACAGGGGTTACTGTAGATTCTCTGGGGATAATTGGCTAGGCAATATCTCTTCTCAGACAACGTTCCAGTCGAGGGTCCAGGTTCGGAGTTCAAGACATAGCTAGATATTCTTGAAGGAGGGGAGTGGGGTTAATGGTAGTATAGAAGTAGTTTAGTTTCGTTCTACTGTCAGGAATGACTCCAGAAGAGAAATTTACTCTAGGGGGGGGGCTTGGCTTCAACAACTGGTTGTGCCCACCTCTACACTTGTCCCTTCTAGATTTCAGTAAGATTATATTTAAGAGAAAGAAGTAGTAACAAGCAGAATGGAGTTTTTCCAAGGGAGAACGAAACTAAGGTAAATTACAATAAATTGGATTATAAAATAATTCGGAAGATTCTGGGGTGGCTGATAGTCAGGTGACTAAGCCATGCGCATGTGTGACGCACACGTAGTATGCATCATGGTATCACCATTGTGATAGCATTTGACAAAGAGAACTCAATAGAGTTTCCATTAGATTTGTTACACTATATATACAATTACTATATGGCTATGCTCTCTAACTCCCATAGTCTCCATGCTACTCATCAACTAACTTCCTTGCTACATGCTGTGACTATGACTTATGACTTTTTTTTGTATAATGTGACCATTTCTGTGACTGCTATTATACCTTTTTTGTGACTCTGTGACTATCATGCGATATTTTCCCACACTCTACCATAGTAATAAAAGAAAAGAAAAGAAAGAGGAAAAAAAATATTAAATAATAACTTAGCTGTTTTTGCCAAGTCATAATAATGAAGACCTTTGTCATCCTTCAGCAAACTAATAATAGGTACTAGTAAGTGCCTCTTGATCCTGCTGTTATGCCATACAAACATTTAAGGTAAAATAAGTGACAATTTGCACTCTCATAACCAGAATAACTGGCTCAAGAGAAGAGCTTGGCCCCCTAGGGATGTTCCCTAGATGCCCAGTTGTGGACTTGAGCATCTAGCTTGGGTAGTAGAGTAGTAGCTGTGACCACTACTACATATATCTCATAAACGCTTGCTCAGGTATCTCGTATTGGATTTCCAACAGATTTCCCTTCTAGAAGTACTCTCAAGGACAGAAGCAAACTTAAACAGATTAGCGCAACCCAAGCAATGTTATACCTCAGCAGTTGGCAGTGCTATTTGTAGAAGAGTTACAATCAGATCCAAGCCACCATCACTGATGGCTAATTATGGTAAGATCAAGAGAGTTGAGCTACTATGGAGTTGCATCGCAATGGCAGTGGAAGGAAATGGGAATCTAGAGGAACAAGAAGGTATAAAGTAGGTAGAAAGAGGAACTAAGAAGCTGAGAAGAGAGGCAGTAAGAAGACTAGACAAAGATAACATGCTTAAGGACAAGACAACTCAAAATTGCCATCTCTATTTACAGCCTAGTAAGAGGTTCGAGACTCGACCATCGTGCAAGAGAGGATTCCTGGAGTAGGGTTAGAGGGTTGGGGAGTAGTTGCCTAGTGTTTGGGAAGGGCACCGTCTTATCATTGTAGTCTTATTATGTTTGGATTTTCTTTGTCTCACTTTCTTTGTTGTCTCTTTGCTTTATAATCATAATAAAATACTCTAGGGCACAGAAGGGAACTCAAGCATTATACCTCCATTATTATCCCTTTCTGTTGTTCTAGAGCTTAATGGCTATTTTGAGTGACTGAGTCTCTAGCTTTCTAAAGAGTTCTCTTTAATTTTCAAAACCCACAAAAACCCTCCCTCAATGGGAATTTGAGCCCCAACAGACTTGGGCATTTGCTTACGCTAGGAGTTAACAGCTCGCTACATGTCATTGGAGTCAGCTTCTAGTTATATGGTCAGCTGAAGAAGAGCCTATACAACAGTATAGGAATTCTAGGTAGTTCTGCTATATCGACGGCAAGCCAGACTACTAGACTAGGTAAGGATAACAGTGTTACGATGTGAGATAAATGCATGTCTTAGAGAGCCTATTACAGTGAGATCTACCTTAAGTGGATTCATAAACATTTTATTATTATTTTGTTTGGTCTCTTGAGTTGTACCCCTCTATTCCCCCTTATTCTTAAGCTCTCTTTTATATTTGATCATCTCCCCAGTGTCTATTTGTTTAGTGTACAATTGTGAGACATCTTAGAGATCTTTTATATTCTCATTTGTTATCACTTTTGTTTTGTGATCAATTCCCTTTGATCCCCATTAATGTCAGAGTAGTTATGAATAAATTGTCAATAGAAGTTCAAGAATCCTAGGAAGAACTAGACCTCTTTCAATCAGCAGGGAACTGGCTAGTTTCTAATAACTTTTATCTTTTGCTCATCTATTGCTAGTCCCTCTGGGCCTGATATAAAATCTATGAATTTGATGCTTTCCTTGTGGAATGCATACTTGGTAGGGGAGGTATATAGTTGGTAGGTACGGAAGTGTCTCAGTATCTCTTCTACATGCTTTCTCTAGGTTGTTTGAGTAGATTAATATATCATCTAGGTAGATAACCACATATATATCTAGCAAGTCCCTGAAGATCTCATTCATAAACCATTGAAAAGCTATGGGGGCATTTAATAACCCAAATGGTATGACTAGCTATTCAAAGGATCTGTAGTAGATCCAGAAAGTAGTTTTCTACTCATCATCTTTAGCAATATATACTAGGTGATAAGTATTCCTCATGTCTATTTTTGTATATATTCTTGCCTTTTTAGGTATGTCTAGGAGGTCTGAAATCAATAGAATTGGATAATGGTCCTTTTGGGTTATTTTATCTAGGCCACAGTAGTCTATACATAATCTCAGATCCCCGTTCTTCTTTTTTACAAATAGCACTGGAGCTTCTTCTAGTAATTGGGAGGGTTAGATAGCTTCCGTCTTAAGGTTCTCATTAATAAACTCTTGCAAAGTCTATAATTCAATCGCTGATAGTGAGTAGATTGGTCCCAATAGGGGTGACAAGTCCTCTGCCATTCAGATAGTCAAGTCATATGGGTGGTGTTCTGGTAGGAGTTTTGAACGTTGCTTGTCAAACACATCTGAGAACTGATGGTATTCTAGGAGAACTTTATTTAATTCTGGGTTCTGTTATGACTTGGCAAATTGGCTAAGTCATTATTTATATTTCTTTTCTTATTTACAACTACAAGATGGAGCGCGGGAAAGTATCACATGACTTTGTCACAATGTCACAAATGGTATGACAGATGGTCACAGATGGTCATGTCACAAGTGGTCACATAACGAGTGTAACATGAGGACCATGGGAGAGTAAGCGCATAGCCACAGTAGTAAAATGTATAAGTAGTAGAGAAATGAGCGAGAACTCCATCGAGTTCTCTTTGTCAAACTCTGAACAAAGAGACAGTTGGCTTAATTCCGGTCATTGGACTTTAGACGCTGACAGGTTCATGGTTTTGATCTAGGTAGCCTGCCCACTAAGTGTAGTGGAGGTAAGTTGGAAAGTCTAGGCTCCAGGTATCTGGCAAGTGTGTCAGTATACTGCAGTGTTGATCAATGTTATGGACAGTCATACTTGTGGTTCATGAATTGATCTTGCTTTATTGTTTGTTGCTCCTTTCCTAGGTCCTAGTGTATTGGTGAGCTTCTTGGAGGGTATATTTAGTACTCCTTTTCTCTAGTCAATGTCTGGATTATGGGTCCTCAACCAGTTATATCCTAGTACTACTGGGCTTGATCCATCCAGACACGTCATGTAAAACTTAGTCATGCAGGAGTAGCCACAAGTAAACTAGATTGGTAATGTTACAACTTGATTTACATTTTGGCTAATGGTACTATCTATTAATACTAGGGGAAAGAGGTCGATAACTCGGAATGGCAATTTATGAGTAGCAACAAAACTTGAGTCTATTAGACAATCTGACAAACCAGAGTCAATTAACCCTTGGAAAAATTTCATGACTAGATTTAAGCTTAGCAAGATAAGGGGGGAAATTGGGCTAGTGAGGATATTAGCTCCCAATCTTAGGTAGTTTTTTCTGGTGGAGATTAGGTGATCAACTCTTTGGGAGGGAAAAGAACTACCTCCTTGTTTTTTGACCATTTTGATGGTTCTGAGAACATCTCCAGCTGGGCCACATGTGCCCTAGACTACTAGGGGACCTGGCAGAGTACCTAGGGCAGGCTCTGACCAGGTGCTTAGATTAGCTGTAATGTAGATATAGTTCTAAGTCTATTCATCATTGTAGTTCAACTGGGATAAGTCTTCCGTCTGCTCCCAAGACATTACTGATAGAGGACCTTTGTAATGGTGAACTAGATGAGACTCTGAGGGGAGATGGGAGCCTAGGTGCTCTTTCTTCAGCTCTAGGAGCCTTAGATGGCTCTGTTCTCAGTAATTTGATTAAATGGTGTTGAGAGAACTAGTTTGTCCACAATTTTTTCTTGTCATCCTGGATCCTCTTCCAATAATTGTTATTAATTCACAGTACTACCCTTTTAAAACCTTCAAAGAATAACATATCCTCTTGACTGTAATATAACTCATCTTGTATCTGGTTTGGAATAGCATCTTTAACCATCTTACAGAGGGCTCTCTCATCCCAGCAAATGCAATTTTAATACTTTGTGAAATGGATAAAGTAATCAATGGCCTTGCTATCATTAGGAAAAGGAATAGCTACTATTGCATCCTTGTTGTCATCTTTAGGTGAGTAAGACCCAAAAATATTGGATAGCTTCTGCACAAAGGCTGACCAATTCTCTAAGAAATCCAGATTGTAGTATGGGTCCAGTTTGTTAATAAAGAGTTTTGTCACAAACTTCATTTGGTCATATCTCCACCAAATCCTTGACGATTCACACAGTCTTAGAGCCAGCTTAAAGCCCTTAAGAAGACCTTTTGATTGATGCCAGTCACGTCTCAAGGCAATCAATAATGGCTGAGATATTAAGCAGATCAACTGGTAACTACCATGTTACCATTTATTAAATTGCTAATATCTCGGAAACTGCCGTGATTGATGCTTTGGTTCTAGGCTCAGCAGAAGCCTTCTTCATAATGCTCAGAATGAGCCTAGAACAACCTCAAGGCAATTAATATTAGTGGAGATATGAAGGCCTCAATGTTTGTACATAGACTTTATTAATTATCCATAGATAGTCATCTGTCCTTTTCTTAGAACAAAGGATAGCCTCCATATGGTTAGGTTATTATTATTTCAGTACAAAGGCACTACCATATATAGAACAATAGGTAGTAATCAGGTGATAATCTGTACTAGTGCACACACTATCACAATTGTGTATATAAGGACTTATAGTCTGAGAATTAGACCTCAAACTTAACAACATCTTTTGTCACTTGTCTAACTTTGCATTTTTGAACTCTTTAAAGTATCAAAGTACCCATCACAAATAGTAAGTGACCATTTGTGATAGTTTGTTAAGTCTACTGTTTTCTGTCCCCCTTGTTTCTGCAAAGAACTTAGGGGTTGTGTTTATTCCAGATGAGGGTCCTGGGGGCTATGAGGGTGTCTCTGTTTCTGTAAAAGGACAGAAGACTTACTGAGGGCTCAGAGTAGGTTTCTGTCAAGGATCTATCTCTATAGTAGGCTGGATCCCAGGTGTAAAGGAGAAGGTCTGTCTCTTAGAATAATGGGAGCAGGCTAGTATCACAAATGGTCACTTACTTATTTGTGATTGGTGCTTTAGAATCTTGAAAGGTTCAAAAATGCGAAGTTTAGACAGTGACAAAAGATGTTGTTAAGTCTGAGGTCTAATCCTTAGACTATAAGTTCTTATATACAGGAAAGTGATGGTCTGTGCTCTAGTACAGATCATCACCTGACTACTACCTATTGTTCTACATATGGTAGTGTCTTTGTGCTAAAATAATGATAACCTAACCATATGGAGGCTGTCCTTTGTTCTAAGAAAAGGACAAATAACTATCTATGGGTAATTAATGAAGTCTATGTACAAACATTGAGGCCTTCATATCTCCACTAATATTAATTGCCTTGAGGTTGTTCTAGGCTCATTCTGAGCGTTATGAAGAAGGCTTCTGCTGAGCCTAGAACCAAAGTATCAATCACAGCAGTTTCCGAGATATTAGCAATTTAATAAATGGTAACATGGTAGTTACCAGTTGATCTGCTTAATATCTTGGCCATTATTGATTGCCTTGAGACGTGACTGGCATCAATCAAAAGGTCTTCTTAAGGGCTTTAAGCTGGCTCTAAGACCGTGGGAATAGTCAAAGAATTGATGGAGATATGACCAAATGAAGTTTGTGACAGCTAGCTTGTGCATTACAGCTAGTCCTGAAAGACTTCAGATTTGTGTAAACATTTCTAAAAAACCCTTGTAGGTGGCTGGAACCACTCTGAGAACCCCTATTCCTCCTCTATAAGCCAGTGAGAGAGACTGGATATGACGTCAACTCTCTTCTCTCAAGACAGGACCTATCATCAATATTGGAAGAACACTTTTAGAGTAGTATAGTGTAGTTTCTACCCACACACTTCATCTGCTGAAATAGAGATGTTGTGCTCACTTTTGCTCCCAAACCATGCCTACCATCAGAAACACCAAAGACTTTTGCTGAATGCCTCTTGCTGAAATAGGAGAGTGTACCAAACAAGTTATTGCTGGAGAGAATACAAATAAAACCCACTCCATTTACAAAAATCCTACAACAAAAAGCTTGTTAAAGCAGACCTCTACTAGTACAAAGTAGATAACTTCTACTTCATATCCTATTCCCCAGAATTACATTTTCAAAAAAAAAAAACAAAGCAGTTATTACATATAAAGGAGTACAAAGAACTCCTGAAATCCACCTTGGATCATATATCACCATTTTACCAAGATGAGTAAAAACAAAATCTGGGTAGAGGATTTACAGTATGACTCTCTGTAGAAATGGTTCAATAGACTATAGGATGTAATTATAAAGCTAGAAAAAGTTGGTTGTAAACTCATAACTTAAAAAGTAGAGAATAATAAAAGATGCTTGTAAACATCTCAAGAATGTAGATTTTTCCAAACCAGCTAGTAGAGTACCAGAAATCTGTGAAGCTCTCCTAGAGCTCAACACTATACTCTCATAGACATAATATGACTAGGATGGTACTCGGTGTAACACAATGGTATTAAGAGGCTAAAATTGAACGTTTTTATTCTTTTACCCCCTTGAAAACCATACTCAAGAACTGTAAAATACAAAAAAAGTCAACAAACACCAATATCACTGCTGCTATACTTTGCTATATATGACAAGGTGCAGGGTTGGATATTAGTTCCTAGGGCGACCATGCCTAAGAACTTACCAAGTAATACAGATAAAGAGATGACAAGGAGGGAGATAAAAAGGAATTAACAAGTGCTCTGGGTCAACAAAAGACCTAGCAAAAAAGAAGAACTTTGTTCAAAAAGCTCACATCAACAAAAGTTATCTCTGATAAAGCGGTGAAATGCGCTTATCACTTACAACAAATTCATAGGACAACTATCTTAAAAATAAAAAGCATATAAAGTCTTACAAGGTCCAGGGCACAATATTTGGTATAGAGGCAAAAAAGAAGAGAAAGTAGAAGAAAGAAGGATCTAGATATAGTAGAAAATAGATGAGATTCAGAAAAAGGAAGGACTTGTGATACTGCCAAAAAAAGATAAAGTGCTGAAAAAGGCTTTAAACAAAATCACTGGATAGTTACAACAAACTTGGTCATAAGGGCAATTGTCCTTAGAAGAACCTCTTCCTAGAAACCATCTCCACCAGGTTCAAGCAAGATAAATCAGT
>Ga0153965_1000337_pt1 | contig 10350 bp, 2 predicted proteins | sample TSFL049MetaG_FD_104707 | JGI IMG/M metagenome (GOLD analysis project Ga0153965, IMG submission 104707) | Attine ant fungus gardens microbial communities from Florida, USA - TSFL049 MetaG | ecosystem: Host-associated > Fungi > Mycelium > Unclassified | place: USA: Florida, Paynes | collected... | reverse complement strand
TTTGCCAAGTCATGACAACTATTTGTTGTAAGAGTTTTTCCATTTTATTATTTTTTTCTCCTCATCAGTGATGATTTATCTATGACCTGAATTTGCCCAGTGACTAAGCAATCAAATGTTTGATGAGTGTCACTGATTTTTGTCTTGACAATTTATTGTTGGAATATTGAGCATCACACTAAAAATAGGTTTAAAATAGGTTTGTTTCATCTATTAGTTACTGACTGTTTTACATGTTATGTTGTAATAGTAGATAGGTATAAATACAAGTGTTTGAGAAGAGACTCATTATGCATTTGCAATGAGTTTCCACTTTTGTCCTACATCCTCTGAACTCAACATTTATTACTCAGTGCTTGTTAACAGCCCATAGTAGAGGAACCTACTTAAATAACTATATGGCAAAGATAATAAAAATAGAATTTGGCTAGTTCCTAGTAGACAGAGATTTTGATACTTATGTAATATCTGTTGAAATACAAACAGGGGGGATAAACAAATAGATAGCAAGTACAAACTAACAAGGTTTTTATTCAGGCCTCTAGCCTAGTTTGATCCCTCTACTAAATCTGCATTATTAAGATATCACAAATGGTCACTTACTGATTTGTGATTATAAATGCTAGAGCTCAAAGGGACCTAGTGTTGAACTTGTGAGAATATCACAAGTAACTTGTAGAACTCGACAGGTACTCAAGTTGCAGTATGGCATTATAAGATGCCATCACAAACTATACTACTATGACTATAAGAATAGAAGACTCAGTAGGTATATAAGCATGTATGCAACTCTATGAAATATAGTGTTTTTCTTAACCCTAGATAGTATGTACATAGTAAGAGTAATAGCTAGTGTAAGGGGACAGCTCTATTTCTACCCCTAACCTGTACAGCGACACTCCAGAGCAGCCTAAGTCTGTTTAAGTGTTACTAAAGTAACACTTAAACACACTAGTATAGCTCCAATCACACTGACCCTGATACTAAAGAATGTAAACCTAGTATATATAATGTAGAAGATCCCTTTAGGAGCCTTATCCTAATCTCTGAGGATTCTCCTGGAGGTGAGTTGTATCATAATCACAAACTATAATATAACTAAGGTGTCACAAACTTCATTCAGCCATATCTTCACCAATTCTTCGACAATTCTCATGGTCTCAATGGCTATGGAAAGCCCTTAAAAAGACCTTTTGATCGGTACCAGTCATGCCTCGAAGCAATCAGTATTGGCCGAGATATTAGGTAGATCAACTAGTAACCACCATAGTACCATTTATTAAATCACCAATATCTCGAAAACTGCCATGATCTAAGCTTCGGTTCTAGGTTCATCAGAAGCCCTCTTCATACCGCTCATAATGAGCCTAGAACGACCTCAAGGCAATCAGTATCTGTGGAGATATGAAGGCCTCAATGTTTGCACATGGACTTTATTAATTACCTATAGATAGTTATCTGTCCTTTTCTTAGAACAAATGACAGTCTCCATATGGTTATGTTATCACTATTTCTAGCACAAAGACTACCATATGTAAAACAATAGGTAGTAGCATATGATGTTCTGTCCTAGTGCACAGACCATTACTTTTCTGTATATAAGGACTCCCTGTCTGAGAATTAGACCTCAGACTTAACAACATCTTTTGTCACTTATCTAACTCTGCTCATAAGCACTTTGAATCTATATTTCCACCCATCACAAAACTAAGTAAGTGACCATTTGTGATATGAGGATTCTTCTGGAGTCTTGTGCCCCAGTTGCCCTTACAAAGGACTTGGTAAGAGAACATATCATTATAAAGAATATGAGGACTTAGTATGAGAAGTAGTTGAGGGCAATCCAAAAGTAGTAATAGTTTTCCTTTTATCTCTTAATCACTTAAGTCTCAGGGCTTTGTAATCATGATAATATAGGATCCAGAGTGCAGTTGGATCAGAGAAGAACCTCTTGACTCCTACCTCTATCTACACTGCCTCTGAAATCATGAATGCGGATCTATTGAGAGTAAAAAGAATGGGACCAGGGAAATGTCTTAAGTAGAACATGTTAGGGCATAGTCACTCAAAGGCAGCTAACCCTAAAGCTAGGTAAGAGTTCCGGAAGCTAAGGTGATATTCGAGTGAAGCTAGATCTAACTACACAAGCAATCTTATATACTAAAACCGATGGTCCGTACACTGCAGTCATGTGAGCACTAACTATTAATACCACTGTCCTATTTATAGATCAACAGGCACACCAAGGTGGACTTAAGAGAGAAGGCAAGGAGAGTGTGGGAGAGTATCTCACGAATACTTAGAATAGCCCCTTAGGTGGGAGCCTTACTCACAATCTAGGCTGTTCTCTAGGATATCCCCTTACAGAACACTGAATATACCCAGAACTCAATCTAGAGAAGAATAGTAGATGCAACTTAGACAGGCTTTGGAGAGGACAGCAGACTGGGAAAGCTTGGCTAGGTGCACACTTGGATTGTATTACATCCATAAGGTTCAATGTTGGGGGTGCAGACAAGAGGGCAACTGAGTGTGGAGGGTCCATGAGTAATCAACTAACTGTATTTTCCAGTAGAGTCTTTGTCATGGTGTGTAAAGGTTGACACTTTAGTGTCAAGGACAGAATTGCAGAGGATGGAGGAGCAGGGTAATAGATAAAATTACACTCCGAAACAGAGTAATGTACTATGTTGGAGAAGAATATTACTTAGCGGTATTGTAAACTAAGAAGACTCTGGCAGAAGGTGAAAGATGTTGGAGTGGAGTATGTAAGAGAACATCTAGAGTGATACTTAGTAAGTTCTGAGGGTCTGAATCTATTAGTAGCCTGTTGACAGATCGTGTATTGCATTCCCATTGTTCCTTACTTCTTCTGTCTGTGTCATGTGGTATGATGCCTTCTATCTATTATTAGGACTATTGTGATTACTGATCCATGTGCATGTGACTGCCCATGTGATTGTCTGGTATAGTATATATATCAGCAATGTGTTGTAGATCTACTTCACTTAAATCTCAAACTAGCTTCCAGGACTATTCACTAGCTTAAGGGTGATCACCTCTGAGTGGTTTCCTAACAGAGTACAACTTAATGAACAATCTTGGCTTCAACTTATGTATTGTGCCCCAGTCTCCAGTTGTGAGGTGGTCACGTATTTTGGAGTAGAGGGAAGTTGTCAGAGAAAAGGTCCTAAGGAAGTGAACTAGGAATCCAGAGTGGACAAGAAGATTATTAGGACCAGATAATGTTAATTTACAGACTGAGAAAATACACTGTAACTACTCAGTACTTATAGGAAGTCTGGAATAGGAGGAAAGTAGTCTACTATGCTATCCTACTAATTATAATTTTAGGAGAGTTATTAGGAGAATTAAATTACATAATTGTCAGATTTCCAGAATATGACACTTAGGAAGGCTATGTGACAATAATCTAGAGAGATCTTTCATTCTTTTCATAACAACCAAACCTATATTTTATTAGAGCTACATATAATTCTACTTTTACTTATAACCTTTATCTTTGATTATCTCCCCTTGGACCTTTAGCATGCAATTGGGAGCTGGCACATCATTGTTTTGTTTGTCCCAGTGTGCAATTCCCTTTTGTACCCTTTTAATGTCTTATAATGGAAAGCACTGAAGAGGCTGTTGTTGCTAGGGGTTTTCCTGTTTTCTTTTAAATTGAAGTTTCCCAACTACTATCTAAGTAGTGGTGAAGGTAAAAGTTTAAATAAAAATAAAATGTATGATCTCCTAAGGAAAGCACCCTAGTTGACACCATGTATCAGCACAGTGTTCCTCATGCAAATTTATGGGGAAATGAATTTGGAAGATGAAGGTGAAAGGAAGTTGTAAAGTTTAAATTCTGCTAATGTATTATGGTAGCAGTGATGTTCGAAATCCGATTCTCAATTCTAGACTATTGTTTTGCCCTGTACCTGAGTTCTGCCTGCCTGGTGTCATTCTAACACTCTGTTTCAAAGTTGTCCTCACAGTAGCACTCTCTGGCTATGTGATCAGACTATCCTCACAGTAGTACTCTTGACTATGAGATCAGATATGTGACTTTGAATCCTCTCTGTATAACTCGACTCTCTAGCAATGCTAAACTCTGTCTTAGAGCTCCTATGACGTTGCCTCTGCAGCTAAGTCACTTGTCCTATAGTCTCTTTGGTTTGACTTAGTCTTGAGTCAAAGCAACTTAATCACTGATCTGATCACTCTAAAAATAGATTTCCACTTTGAAAACCCAAATAGAGGAAAGAGGTGACCAAGATTACTTGCTCTCTTCCTACTAAGTGGGGGGATTTTTATAGGTTTAGAGAAATACAAAAGAAATATATGAAAAAAATATAGAAAATAATCAGCCCAGTCATAATCTATTATTACAATGATTGTTCTGGTAGTGATAGGGAATCCCATGCTTCCTTGTCTTTTCTCAATTATTTCCTATTAATTTTGCTGGGTCCACCCCACCCTTTGCTGAGTTACCAGGTTACCTACCCCTAATCCTACAGTAATTTTCCTTTTTCTCTGGCTTATCTCAGTGACTTGGGACCTGACTTTTTTCTTTTTTACCTAGAGAGTTTTGGGTATTGTTCCTATAGCTCTCTGAGACTCTTTGTTACTCCTTTGTTTCTGATCATGGTGGATCAGTTTTGATGTACTTCTATTCTTATCCATTACTGATTGAGTAATGCTGTGGCTATTCTTATTGTCACAAACTTCATTCAGCTATATCTCCATTAGTTCTTTAACAATTCCCATGGTCTTAATGGCACCTGAAAGCTCTTGAAAAGACCTTTCAATCGATGCCAGTCACGTCTCAAGTCAATTAATATTGGTCGAGATATTAGGCAGATCAACTGGTAACTACCATAGTACCATTTATTAAATCGTCAATATCTTGAAAACTGCCATGATCTATGCTTCACTTTTAGGCATCAAGGAAGCTCTCTTCATACCGCTCAGAATGAGTCTAAAACAACACTGCAGCAATTAATATTAGTGGAGATATGAAGGCCTCAATGTTTGTACATAAACTTTATTCATTACCCATTGATAGTCATCTGTCCTTTTCTTAGAACAAAGAACAGCCTCCATAAGGTTAAGTTATCACTATTTACAGCACAAAAGCACTACCATATGTAGAACAATAGGTAGTAGCATGTGATGATCTGTTCTAGTGCACAGACCATCACTTTCATGTATATAAGGACTCATAGTCTAAGGATTAGACTTCAGACTTAACAACATCTTTTGTCACTTGTCTAACTTCGCATTTTTGAACTATTTAAAGTATCAAAGCACCCATCACAAATAGTAAGTGACCATTTGTAATATGGTAGTTTTTAGGAAATAAAGAAGAACACTCAGAAAAAATAGAGACTTAGTCACTCCAAATAGCCATTAAGCTTTAGAGCAACAGAAAGGGATGATGATGGGGGTGTGATGCTTGAGTTCCTCTCTGTGCCCTAGAGTATTTTATTAAGATTACAAAGCAAAGAGACAATAAAGAAAGTAAGACAAAGAAAACCTCCAAATTCCCAAACATAGCAAAGCCGAAATGATGAGACAGCGCCCTTCCTGAACACTAGGTGACTGCTCCCCACTCTTCTGGGAGTCCTCCCTTGTATGATAGGTAGGTCTTGAGCCTCTTGCCAAACTATAGACAGAGACAGTGATCTCGAGTTATCTTGCCCTTGAATGTGTTATCTTTATCTAACCTTCCTTCTGCCTTTCTCCTTAGCTTCTCTATCCCTCTTGCTACCTCCTCTATGTCTTCTCATTCCTCTGGGTTCCAGTTTCCTTCCACTGCTGTTGCGATGTAACTCTGTAGTGGCTCAATTCTCTTGATCTTGCTATAATTAGCCATCAGTAATGATGGCTCAAATCTGATCATAACTCTTTCTGCAAATAGTGCTGCTAGCTGCTGAGATATGATGTCGCTTTTGTAGCACTAGGCTGTCTAAGTTTACTTCCATCCTCAAGAGCACTTCTAGAAGGGAAATCCATTGGAAATCTGATATGGGGTGCCTAGGCAAGCATCTATGAGGTATATGTAGCAGTGGTCATAGCCACTACTCTGCTACTCAAGCAAGATGCTCAAGTTCACAACTGGATGTCTAGAGAACATCTCTGGGGGCTGAACTCTTCTCTTGAGCCAGTTATTCTTGTTATTTGGGTGCAAATTGTCACTTATTTTGCCTAAACAGTTGTCTGGCATGACAGCATTTCACCTACAGACAGATGGGCAAACAGAAAGGGTGAACCAGGAGTTAGAGCAATACTTGAGAATGTTTATTGATCATAGGCAAGAACAATGGCCTGAATGGTTGGGAACAGCAGAATTTGCATATAACAATAAAGTATACTCAAGTACTTAAAAAATGCCTTTTAAGGCAAATTACAGGCAAGATCCTAGGATGGGGTTCAAAGAAAAAAAGAAGGGGAAATACAAGGGAGCAAAGAAATTTATTAAGAAGATGAAAGAAATACAGCAGAAAGCAAAAGCAGCACTAGGAAAAGTACAAGAGGAAATGAAGAAGTACACAGACAGAAAGAGAGGGGAAGTTGACGATTATAAAGTAGAAGACTTAGTGATGTTGAGTACTAAGGATCTAAAATACCAAATGGTTGGGAGAAGGACAGAGAAGCTGACAGAAAGATTCATTGGGCCTTACAAGGTGAAGAAGATTGTATCATCGAACACAGTTGAATTAGAACTACCTAGTATAGTAAGAATATACCTGGTAGTTAATATTAGTAGAATACATAGATACATAGAACAAGTAGAGGGACAGAGAAAGGAGCAACTAGCTCTAGTAATAATTGAGAGGGAAGAAGAATAGGAAGTAGAGAGCATATTGAATAAGTGACAAGTTAGAGGAAAAGACAAATACTTAGTATGCTAGAAAGGATTTACAGTAGAATCAGATACTTGGGAAGGAAGAGAAAATTTGAAAAATACAAAGGAAGTGATTGAAGAATGTGAGAAAGAGTATCAATGAGACCAAGAAGATATAATGAGACAAGAATGGGAAGAAGGAATATTTGAGCAGGAAAAATTTCCAGGAAGATGCATGACAAGAAAACTATTTGGATAGTTAGATAAGAGGTATGACCAAGAATATTGGGGAAGGTTAGAAAGAAATTGGAGACAATGGAAGGGAGGATGACTTAGGAGAAGAAGAATGCTGGAGGCAATCAGGAAACAGGAAAAAGAAGCTAAGGAACAAAATTCAGAAGTAAGGGAATAGACTTATCACAAACTTCATTCAGCCATATTTCTATCAATTCTTCAATGATTCTCACAGTCTCAATAGCTACAGAAAGCCCTCAAAAAGACCTTTCAATCAACTCCAGTCATATCTTGAGGCAATTAATATTAGCTAAGATATCAGGTAGATCAACTAGTAACTACCATGGTACTATTTATTAAATCACCAATATCTCAGAAACTGCCATGATCAATGCTTTGGTTCTAGGCTCAGCAGAAGCCCTCCTCATATCTCTCAGAGTGAGCCTAGAACAACCTCAAGGCAATTAATATCAGTGGAGATATGAAGGCCTTAATATTTTCACATGGACTTCATTAATTACCCATAGATAGTTATCTGTCCTTTTCTTAGAACAAAGGACAGCCTCCATAAGGTTAAGTTATTGCTATTTACAGCACAAAGACTACCATATGTAAAACAATAGGTAGTAGCATGTGATGATCTGTCCTAGTACACAGACCATCACTTTTCTGTATTTAAGGACTCATAGTCTGAGGATTAGATCTCAGACTTAACAACATCTTTGCTGCTTGTTTAACTTCTCTTTTTGAGCCTTTTTGAATACTAAATTCACCCATCACAAATCAGTAAGTGGCCATTTGTAATAAGACTAAAGAAAATGACAACAATGAAATAGGCAACATAGTTGACCTATATTACAAGTTGTAGGAAAATTCCTCAGGATGAAAAAACTTAAGAGCGGGGTGATGTCATGACTTAGCAAAATGGCTAAGTTATTATTTATATTCCTTTTCTTTTCTTTTCTTTTCTCTTTACTATATAAGAAGGAGTACAGGAAAGTGTCACATCATAAGTGTCACTTGGTCACAGTCACATGATGGGAAATTCACATGGTCACATCACATGACAAGTCACATGATGGGTATGGAAAAAGTAGTGCACAGACCATGTAGTAATTGTATAAGTAGTATACAAGAAATAATAGGAACTCTATTAAGTTCTTCTTGTTAACTTGGATAAGGAGTAAGACTAAGTTATCTCAACTAAGCCTTTACAGGCAACTTCTGGGTGTTAATTCCATTTTCTTGAATAAATTTCCTACTGGTACATGAACTAGTATAGCCCAAGTCAATGAGTGCTACCTTTGTAAAGGATTTTGTAGTATCAATAGTTGTCAAGTGTATCTTGATATCTGTCATATTCCAGAAATCTGACATTTATTTCTCCTAATAATTCTCCTAAAATTATAATTAGTAGGATAGCATAGTAGACTACTTTCCTCCTATTTCAGACTTCCTATAAGTACTGAGTAGTTATAGTATATTTCCTCAGTTTGTAAATTAATGTCATTTGGTCCTAATACTCTTCCTGTCCACTCTGGATTCCTATTCTACTTCCTTAGGACCTCTTCTCTGATGACTTCCCTCCACTCTGAAATACATGACCAACATCACAACTGGAGACTGGGGCATAACACATAAGTTGAAGCTAAGATCGTTCATTAAGTCGTACTCCACTCCAATGTTTTTTTCCTTCTGCTGTCACACCATACAAACGTTTAGGCAAAATAAGTGACAATTTACACCCTAATAACCAGAATAACTGGCTCAAGAGGAGAGCTCGGCCCCCCCTCAGAGATGTTCCTTTAGATGCCCTATTGTGGACTCAAGCATCTAGCTTGAGTAGCAGAGTAGTGGCTGTGACCACTGCTACATACACCTCATAGACGCTTGCCCAGGTGCCCTGTATCGGATTTCCAATGGATTTCCCTTCTAGAAGTGCTCTTGAGGATGGAAGCAAACTTAGACAGGTTAACATGACCCAAGTGACATCATATCTCAGCAGCCAGCAGCATTATTCATAGAAGAGTTATGATTAGATCTGAGCCATCATCACTGATGGCTAATTATAGCAAGATCAAGATAGTCGAGCCACTATGGAGTCATATTGCAACAGCAGTGGAAGGAAGTTGGAATTTGGAGGAGTGAGAAAACATAGAAAAGGTAAAGGGAAGAACAGGAAAGCTAAGGGGAGAGGTAGCAGAAAGGCTAGATAAAGATAACACGCTTGAGGACAAGATGGCTCAAGATTGCTGTCTCTGTTTATGGCTTGTCAAGAGGCTTGAGATCCAACCATCATGTGAGGGAGGGTTCCTAGAGTAGGACTAGAAGAGTGGGGAGCGGTTAGCTAGTGTTCAGGAGAGGCGCCGTCTTATCATTGCGGCCTTGCTATGTTTGGGAATTCAGAGGTTTTCTTTGTCTTACTTTCTTTGTTGTCTCTTTGCTTTGTAATCATAATAAAATACTCTAGGGCACAGAAGGGAACTCAAGTATCACACCCCTACCATCATCCCTCTCTGTTGCTCTAGAGCTTAATGGCTATTTTGAGTGATTAAGTTTTCTATTTTCTAAGTATTCTACTTTACTTTCTAAAAAACCACCAAACCTCTCCCTCGACGGAAATTTGAGCCCCAATGGACTTGGGCATTCGCTTACACTAGGAGTTAATAGCTCACTACATGTCATTGGAGTAGGCTTCCAGTTATACAGTCAGCTGAAGAAGAGCCCACATGATGGCATGGGGGTTCTAGGTAGTTCTGCTGTATTGACAGCGAGCCAGACTACTAGACTAGGTAAGAGCAGTAGTGTCATGACATGAGATGAATGCGTGTCTTAGAGATCCCAATACAGCAAGATCTACCTTGAGTGGACTTATATAAGTTCTTTATTATTAGTATTTCTTTCAGTTATTTGAGTTCTCCCTTTTATTCCACTCTTTGTTTAAGCTCTCTTTCATATTTGATCATCTCCCCAGTACCTACTTGTTAGCACACAATTGTGAGACATCTTGAGGCTCATTTGTGTTCCCATTTGTTTTCACTCTTGTTCTGTGATCAATTCCCTTTGATCCCCATCACTGCCAGAGTTTTCTCTTAGATTTATACCATCGCTAAGTATTATCTATTCTCCAATGTAGTACTTTACTCTGTTCCTCTGTCCTCTGTCTTTCTGTCCTTGATAATATCAAGTTGTTTGTTTCCTATCTGTTTCAAGATCAGAGGTTCTTCTAGGGATCAGAGTATAGGAATGACTTTTCTATCTATCAT
>Ga0153965_1000336_pt1 | contig 10360 bp, 12 predicted proteins | sample TSFL049MetaG_FD_104707 | JGI IMG/M metagenome (GOLD analysis project Ga0153965, IMG submission 104707) | Attine ant fungus gardens microbial communities from Florida, USA - TSFL049 MetaG | ecosystem: Host-associated > Fungi > Mycelium > Unclassified | place: USA: Florida, Paynes | collected... | reverse complement strand
TGTTGATAGAGTCCACAAAGAGTGCGGATGTGCTCTTCAATATTGGCCCCTTCTGGGCAGTGTGTCCTAAAAAGTTTCCAGCGAGTAGCAATGATACTTATAGTACCTGCAGCCTCATACATTCTTTTGAGTGTGTCCCAAGCTTCCTTTGATGTTGTTGCACTTGTAATGTAGACAAGAGCACTGTCATCTACATGCAAACTAATAGTAGAGAGGGCCTTGTGATCCTTCTCATTCCAAATTTCAATAGTGTAAGGGGATACCTCCATTTCAACCCCTAAATGGCATAACAACACTCCGGAGCTACCCTAGCCTGTTCACTAGTGATACTTAAACACACTAGTTTAGCTCCAATCACAGAGACCCTGAATGCAGAGCCAGTATATAGTATAGAACATCCCTCCAGGAGCCTCATCCTAATCTCTGAGAATTCTCCTAGAGGTGAGTTGTATCATAACCACAGACTGTAATATAACTGAGAATTCTCCTGGAGTCTTGTGCCCCAGTTGCCCTTACAGCAGATTAGGATCCTTGAAACAGAGCCTTGGACTATCCCAGTGGACAGCCACCCAATAGGTCGCCCTCCTCTATCATACCCAGCCCCCCGGAAACTCTGCTTCCCAGATGTCGTTACCTCCGGACATCCCCCAAGGCGTAGCCGACGCCTTAGGGTACCTGCAACATCATCTTCACGAGCTAACAGAGAGACAAAATGTCTCCAAAAATAACATCAATACCACCCTGGCGGCCTTGACCGCGCAGCTGCAGCAGCTCACGCAACTAGTGGCTAATCCCCCCCCTTCGCCCGTATCAAACACCCCTCCTTCGCCTGTACCATCCCCTCTGGCATCTCCGCCCCCTGCTCCGATGGCAAGACGAATGCGTCCCAAGCTCTCCTGCCCTCCAGACTTTGGCAGAGAACGTCACAACGGCTGTGCGTTTCTAAAACTCCTGCTCCCTGTACATCCGCCTGGCCCCAGAACAGTTCCACAACAAAAAGGAGAGGATTCTTTGGGCTCTCATGTTCTTCAAAAGTGGTCGTGCTGCCAAGTGGTCCGAAAACGTATTTCGTCAGGAAGCAGACACTGGCGTTTTCCCCATCTGAACCTAGAGAGACTTTGAGCAACAATTCCAGGTTCACTTCTTCCCAGTTAACACGGAAGCAGATGCAATCAATGCTCTGGAAGGCATCTCCTATCACCAAGGAGACCAGGCGGTGGACAACTATCTGGACAACTTCTAGGCCCTGGTCTCCAACGCAGGTTACACAGATCCCTAGACGCTAGTGGTAAAGTTCCAGCAAGGTCTCAGGTTAGGAATTCAAAACCAGATCGCCACTATGCCCTACGGACGACCAGCCGATACCGACCCTGACACGTGGTACAGAGCAGCGCAGAGGATTGACCAGGCACACCTCGCCAATGAGGCCTTTCAGTCTGTATCTCGCTCTGCACCGCCCAAAACCATCTCCACCCAACCCTCACCTTTGTCCGTGGCAAGGTTGCCCCCCGTTCTGCCCCTTCCAGTCACTCCGAAACCTCCACTGCCCGCTCCGTCTATGAAAATCCCTATGGATGTTGACACGACCAGGAAGACAAGGTCCCTGCCTCTGCGAGGATGTTACCGATGTGAAGATGCAAATCACTTGGTCCGAGACTATCCTCACTACATGGATGTCTGTCAGCTCACCGCGGAACAACGGGAGGAGCTGATTGAAGATTTGTTGGCATTGAAGGATGTGGTTCCGATTGAAGAGTCTTGTCCCCTGGAAGAGGAAGAGGATTTTGTGTAGTGCGGCCGGCAATAAGTGCGCCCTGGTCGCCAGTAAATAAGTTCACTGTATTCACTATAGAAGACTCCAATACAATTGACAGTAAACTAGTAGACGCACTGCCTCTCACCCCCCTAATCCCCGCTCCGCTCCGTAAACCTAAGTGGGAGAGGAGGCTGCCCAAGCTCCTCTCTATCAGTGCCTTAGATGCGCGAGGAACTTCCTTACTCCTGCCAGTGGAAATTGGAACTACGGACACAAGTGAACTCCACTCCGTCAAAGCCCTCTTAGACAGCGGAGCGACTGGAAGCTTTATCAACAGGGACTTCGTCCGTTCGAAAGGGATAAACACTCGGACCCTCTCACGCAACATTCCAGTCTTCAATGTCAACGGTTCCCCCAATGAGGCAGAACAGATCTCCGAGGCCATAGACATACTTCTCCGTTACAAGACTCACTCCAAAAGGATGCTTTTGGCCGTCTCCGGACTTGGGAAACAGAGTCTGATCCTAGGCTACAACTGGCTCAAGGACCACAACCCCAAGGTTGACTGGGAAAAGGGAGAAGTCGAAATGACCCGTTGCCCTCTCCGGTGTGAAGGAGGACGTGCCCTGTGGAAGGAACAGACCCACCAGAAGAGAACTGAACTCTGAGCCCTCCGATCGTGTCGTGACGGACCCACGTCCCTTTTCCAAAAAGAGCTAGAGTTTGAAGAAACGCCTCCACAAATGTGTAGCCCTGACTGGGGGCTCGGAGACCGACTGTTCCTTACACGCATCTCCCCAGAACTTACTGAGGTCAACCTCCAAGCCATAGCTATGACCTCCTAATGTCTCGCGGAGAGAGCTAAACGCAGTAAGGAGACACTTGCCGCTGCCACTCCACTGCCTGCCTACGTCACAGAGTTCCAATCCGTATTCGCCAAGGAGGACTTTGACATACTGCCAGAGCATCGCAAATGGGATCACGCCATCGAACTGATCCCTGGAGTGGAGCCTAAGTCATCAAAAGTCTATCTCCTGTCCCCATTGGAGCAAGAGGAGTTGGACGCTTTCCTGGAGGAAAACCTCCGTACTGGACGAATCTGACCTTTCAAATCCCCCATCGCAGCTCCCGTGTTCTTCATCAAGAAGAAAAATGGTTTACTCTGGCTAGTCCAAGACTATCGCGTGCTGAATGCCATGACCATCAAAAACAGGTATCCTCTCCCCCTCATCTCCGAACTCGTCTCCCAGCTCTGCAGAGCCAGGTACTTCACAAAACTTGACGTCCAGTGGGGGTTCAACAATGTGCGCATCAAGCCCAGAGATGAATGGAAGACGGCCTTCCATACCAATCGCGGTCTCTTTGAACCCCTCATGATATTCTTTGGAATGACCAACAGCCCTGCTACCTTCCAAACTATGATGAACGACATTTTCAGAACTCTCATAGCCGAAGGGATCGTAGTAGTATACTTAGACGACATTCTAATCTTTACGAGGACAGAAGAGGAGCACGAACGAGTAGTCCAGAGGGTCTTGGAAGTACTAGCGGAACATAAGTTATTCCTCTGCCCGGAGAAGTGTGAGTTCCATCAGAAGGAGATCGAATATCTCGGACTGGTCATCTCGGAAAACAAGGTTGCGATAGACCCAGTCAAAGTCGCCGGAGTCCACGATTGGCCCACTCCAGAGAACTGGATTAATGTGCAAGCTTTCATAGGCTTCGTCAACTTCTACTGTCGCTTTATCTGAGATTTCTCAACCATAGCTAAACCCCTCTTCGACCTCATGCATTCCGACCAAGCTTGGAACTGGGATGCCAAAGAGCAGGAAGCCTTCGAAGGTCTCAAGATGGCAGTGACCACTGCTCTGGTCTTGGTATCACCCCAGGACTCGGAGCCCTTCCGCATCGAGGCTGACAGCTCTGACTTCGCCTCCAGAGCCGTCCTTTCTCAGTGACTGCCCAGAAAAGAGAAGTGGCACCCAGTGGTCTTTTACAGCAAGTCCCTGTCTCTAGTGGAGCGGAATTACGAGATTCATGACAAGGAGATGCTCGCTATCATCCGTGTACTAGAAGAGTGGAGGCATTTCCTATAGGGAGCCCGACACCCGGTGGAGATCTGGACAGACCACAAGAACCTGGAGTACTTCATGATGGCTAAGAAACTCAACCATCGCCAGGCTCGCTAGTCCCTGTACTTAGCCCACTTTGACTTCAAGTTGACCCACCGCCCAGGACGTTGCATAGAGAAGCCCGATGCGTTATCACGGAGGCCAGACCATGGCAAGAGAGCCTCCGACAACAAAGATGTGGTCCTCCTACAACTGGAGCTCTTGGCAATCCGAGCCCTTGAAGGAGTCCAGATGAAGGGACCGGAGAAGGACATCCTTAGGGAAATTCGTCGAGGGAACCAGAGAGGTGACCAGGAAGAGCCAGTGGCAAAAGCAGCAAGAGAACTCCGTCAAGCAGCGAGTAAAATGGTCTGCTCCACAGAATGGTCGGAGGAAGAAGAACTACTCCGGTTCAGAGGTAAGATCTATGTCCTCCAGAACGCGGACTTGTGAAGGTAAGTGGTCTCGTTGTGCCATGATACAAAGGTTGCCAGACACCCCAGATGCTGGAAAACACTGGAGTTAGTCTCTAGGGATTACTGGTGGCCACAAATGTCTAGGTACATTGGACAGTACGTCAGCACCTATGACCTCTGCCTCAGGACGAAACCGACGAGGCAGGCTCCGGTAGGCAAATTGCACCCTCTCTGAATCCCGGACTCGCGATAGGACATGCTTAGCGTTGATTTCGTAGTAGAACTCCCCTCCTCCTCCAGACATGACGCAGTAATGACAGTGGTGGATTCAGTGTCAAAATGAGTACACTTCATTCCAATGCACACGACGGTGACAGTGGAAGAAGCAGCCAGGCTTTTCCTATATCAAGTCTGGAAGCTCCACGGTCTTCCGAAGTGTGTAATCTCGGACCGCGGACCTCAATTCATAGCTTGCTTCACCAAGGAACTTTACTGCCTGCTAAGAATTAAGTTGGTGTCTTCCACAGCCTGGCATCCTCAAACTGACGGACAGATAGAGCACATGAACCAAGAGTTGGACCAGTACCTCCGGCTCTTTGTGAACGAGAGGCAAGACAACTGGTACGACCTCTTACCCATGGCAGAGTTCCAGCACAACAATCACATCCACTCCACTGCTCAACAACCTCCATTTCTCCTCGACACTGGACGGCTTCCTCACATGGGCTTTGAACCCTGACAGAACCCTTCCAGTCTAGAGACAGTCAACGAGCTCACAGAGAGGATGAGAACGGCAATTGAAGAAGCAAAGTCCACGATCTGCAAAGCACAGGATGACATGAAAAAATACTACAACCGACGAAGAACTCTAGCTCTGGTGTTCAAACCCAGCGACAAAGTCTTCCTTGATGTATTGGACATCCAGACTATGCGCCCTTCACAGAAACTCTTGCATCGACGACTGGGCCCCTTTGAAGTGGAAAGATGGATCGGACCCATGGCCTATCGCTTAAGGCTGCCACACTGGATGAAGCAACTCCATCCAGTGTTCAACATAGTAAAGCTCACTCTGGCTCCAGATGACCCGATTACAGGCTGGAAAACAGAGGACCACCCGCCGCCCATAGTCATTGATGGAGAACCAGAGTGGGAAGTAGAAGAGATACTCAACAGTCGTTGGCACTGGAGAAGATTCCAGTACCTCATCAAGTGGAAGGGATATAGTCGTGAACACAATTCCTGGGAGTCCACCTCTGAAGTCTCCACTCCAGAACTCACAGCGGAGTTCCATCACAAACACCCTGGGGCTCTGAGACACATCTGACGCATGGAGTTCAACAACATTTTTCATTCCGAGTCTATTGCTCCGAGATATAGCAATCTTGAAGGGGGGGTGAATGTAAGGGGACACCTCCATCTCAACCCCTAAATGGCATGACAACACTCCGGAGCTACCCTAGCCTGTTCACTAGTGATACTTAAACACACTAGTTTAGCTCCAATCACAGAGACCCTGAATGCAGAACCAGTATATAGTGTAGAACATCCCTCCAGGAGCCTTATCCTAATCTCTGAGGATTCTCCTGGAGTCTTGTGCCCCAGTTGCCCTTACAGATAGCAGATTCATTAGATTTATCAGCAGCAAGAGGGGGTGCCATGGATTTGACATATTTGAATAAGCTGAGATCAATCAAGATATGTCTCATTTTGATATGCCAAACATTGTAGTTGGCCACACCATGCAGAGGTTCAATCTGATAGGTGGATGTTAATTCTGTGCCAGTAGACATTATGATGTGGGTGCAATGAGGAAGTGGATGCAGCTATGTGATGAGATTTTTGAAAGAGAGAGGTAGGCAGCAGGGACAGAAGTAAGATAGTAAGTAATTTCAGTAAGGGCCAGGGCCTATAACCTTTTGTAGTGCAAGGTTGACTGTTATTGTATTATAGGTTGTAGTCCAGGTTTTTATAGTCTACAGTCAGTACATCGGATGCTGTAGAGTTCTGAAGGGCTATGTAGCTAGTAAACTGACAATGAGTAATAAAGTATATATATTACAAGTGTCCGATGGTGAAGATCCGAAGCTGTTATCTAAGATTATCACAACACTACATTCCCATTTTTATATGTAAATATATGAAGCAAATACTCTGGCAAATGGAGTTTCCAAGACAACTTGATGTCATTCCATAACAAGTATGTTACTTCACAACATGTGTTAGTATTTACTGAATAATAAAGAGAAAAATTGGGGTAATCAGATTGTTGCTAGGTAGCAGTAATAAACAATGAAAAGAGCAGACAAGTGAGAAACATTATTGTAATGAACTAACATAATAGACATATTCAAACCCTTCTATCATTCTATTAACTTCTCCATACTTACACCACCATTCTTCCATTACCTTTCCAGTCTACGGATACCAACACTCTAGCTGACTCATCATTAATGTGATATCACCTGTCATCTAGGGCCACAAGCTAACACCAAAGAATGCAGAGCAGACTTAGATAGAGACTAGCTTTACTATTCTCTCTTAGCCATCTACTTGATCCCAAGATGTCTGAGGTGAGACAATACTTCTTGTATTACAATCTTTGCTTACTATAAACTGTATGTATTAACTAAATAAAAGATAGCTATCTACTCAATCTCAAGATGTCTGAGATATTAACTAACTAAAAAACATAAGTGGAGTAGAGAGTATTAGCAAAAAGATAATGAAGTAAAAACATAGGTAACATATTTACTTTGGTATCCATAACTATCTTTTCTATGTGGCAGGACTGTTTGGGTACTTGTGGAGTTAAGATTGTGACATATTTAAATATGCAGTTGCAGATGGATTTCCTTAGCCATCTATGTGATTGTATGATGTTCAAGATGAGAAAGGGCAATGTTATTATTGTTATATTATTTACTGATAGCAATATTGTAGTTAGATATTATTCAGGCAAATAAAGAGCTATTTATATGATTGTACAATGCCTGAGCTAAGTATTTCACAGGTTATGGGTCTAAGCACTTATTAAATGAGGTTTTCATCTGGGCCTCTAGCCTATCTTGAACTCTCTACTAATTCTGCATTATTAAGTTTGTGTTGAAGTCAGTTCACTATGCTTTCTTCCTATAACAGTCTGCATGGCAGTGAGCAGTGTTAACTACCAGATTACTTTGCTCTCTTTTAATAATGGTCTATATGACAGTGAGCAGTATTGTTAGTCAGGTTTCTCTGCTCCCTTCTTACACTGGTAGTTTGCAGTATTGTACATCAGGTTGCTCTGCTCTCTTTTTACAATGGTAGTTTGAAGTATTGTGTATCAGGTTATTTTGTTTCCTTTCTCTAATAGTAGTTTGATGAGTTGTCAATTAGGTCACTCTGCTCCTTTCCTACAAAAGTAAGCTCACAGTCAACTTGCTATGCTCACTGCCTGTTCTAATTTTATTCTAATTTATTCTGAATTTATTTGAATTTTATAGAGTATTTAAGTAAAAAGAAAAACCATATAAAGAAGATGCTTGGTCAAATTATGTATTAGCTGCCATCATCCCACATTCAGTCTTCCATACATATGCTGACATTGTTTGTACTTCTGTCAAGGACAGAATTAATGGAGGGCAGAGGAGAGGAGTAATAGATAGAATTATACTCTGGAATGGAGTAGTATACTATTTTGGAGAATAGATAATACTTAGCGATAGTATAACCCTAAGAGAAGACTTCAGTGGAAGAAAAAAGACATCAGAGCAGAATACGACTTGATGAATGACCTTGGCTTTAACTTATGTATTGCGTTCTGGTCTCCAGTTGTGAGGTTGGTTGCTTATTTTGGAGTGGGAGGAAGTTGTCAGAACAGAGGTCCTAAGGAAGTAAAATAGGAATCCAGAGTGGACAAGGAAAGTATTAGGACCAAATGACGTTAATTTACAAACTGAGGAATTATAATGTAACTACTCAGTACTTATAGGTAGTCCGGAATAGGAGGAGAGTAGTCTACTATGCTATCCTACTATTGTTAATTTTTAGGAGAATTATTAGGAAAAATAAATTACATAATTGTCAGATTTCTGGAATATAACAACTTCCTATATATCCATTTATGAAAAGAGGAGGGTTGGAATGATTGAAAATACCATTCAGATTTCTTTAAATAAAAAGAGAAAAGAGAAAGTTAATTACCAATTTTTTCCAAAATTTTCCTCAATTTATTTGAATTTATTTGAATTTTATAGAATTTTTGAAGAGAGTATTAGGATAAATTGAGATAAAATTGGAACAGGCAGTGAGCAAAGCAAGCTGACTGTGGCCTTACTGTTGTAGGAAGGGAGCAGAGCAACCTGACTTACAACAGGACAAACTACCAGTAAAGGAAGGGAGCAGAGCAACCTGATGTACAATATTGCTCACTGTGACACAGACTGTTATTGGAAGGGAGCAAAGCAACCTGATAGACAACACTGTCTGCTGTTGCACAGACCATTGTAAGAAGGGAGAAAAGCAACCTGATAAACAACACCACTTACTATCACACAGACTGTTATAGGAAGGGAGCATAGCAGACTAACTTCAATACACTCTAAATAATACAGAATTAGTAGAGGGTTCAAGAAGGGCTGGAGGCCCAGATGAAAACCTTGTCTAGTATGTATGCTGCACCAAATGTGGGAGTGATGCCTGCTGATTAATTGTACCTAATCATTTCTACACCCTCTTTTTCCACTCAAAAATTCTCCAAAATTCTCCAAAATTCAGAATAAATTCAAATAAATTAGGATAAATTGGAATAAAATTGGAACAAGCAGTGAGCAAGGCAAGCTGACTGTGGTCTCACTGTTGTAGGAAGGAAGCAGAGCAACCTGACACACAACAGTGCAAATTACTAGTGAAGAAAGGGAGCACAGTGACCTGACATACAATATTGCTTACTGTGACACAGACTATTGTTAAAAGGGAGCAAAGCAACCTGATAGACAATACCGTCTGCTGCTGCACAGACCATTGTAAGAAGGGAGCATAGCAGACTGACTTCAACACAAACTTAATAATACAGAATTAGTAAAGGTGTCACAAACTTCATTTGGCCATATCTCCATCAATTCTTCAACGATTCTCACAGTCTTAATGGCTACGGAAAGCCCTTAAAAATACCTTTCTATTGATACTAGTCACGTCTCAAAGCAATCAGTATTGGCCAAGATATTAGGCAGATCAACTAATAACTACCATAGTACCATTTATTAAATCACCAATATCTCGGAAACTGCCATGATCTAAGCTTTGCTTTTAGGCATCAGAGAAGCCCTTTTTATAATTCTCAGAATGAGCCTAAAAAAGTGCCAAGGTGATTAATATTTGTGAAGATATGAAGGCCTCAATGTTTGCACATAGACTTCATTAATTACCTATAGATAGTCATCTGTCCTTTTCTTAGAACAAAGGACAGCCTCCATATGGTTAGGTTATTACTATTTCTAAACACAAAGGCACTACCATATGTAGAACAATAGGTAGTAGCATGTAATATTCTGTCCTAGTGCACAGACCATTACTTTTCTGTATATAAGGACTCCCTGTCTGAGGATTAGACCTCAGACTTAACAACATCTTTTGTTGCTTGTCTAACTCTGCCCATAAGCACTTTTGAATCTATATTTCAACCAATCACAAAACAAGTAAGTAACCTTTTGTGATAGTACTGTTACAGTTGTGCTATAGACCAGTAGTCATATACTGTATAGTTTACCACTACACCAAAAGGGTGACATTAGCAAGGCTACTTGCTAATGAGGGTCCAGCTATTTATGTAGTTCATTTGAACAGGTATTTTTATTATACCTCCATGATACTATTTAGTAGTCACTTTTTGTGACAAGAGGATTCAAGAAGGGCTGGAGGTCTAGATGAAAACCTTATCTACTATGTACGTGAGACCAAACGTGGGATGATGGCTGCTGACTCAGAACTGACCAAGCAGCTTTCTTCACACACTCTCTTGAAAAATTCCATAAAATTCAAATAAATTCAAATAAATTGAGAAAACTTTGGAAAAAATTAATGAATGACTTTCTCTTTTC
>Ga0153965_1000335_pt1 | contig 10362 bp, 8 predicted proteins | sample TSFL049MetaG_FD_104707 | JGI IMG/M metagenome (GOLD analysis project Ga0153965, IMG submission 104707) | Attine ant fungus gardens microbial communities from Florida, USA - TSFL049 MetaG | ecosystem: Host-associated > Fungi > Mycelium > Unclassified | place: USA: Florida, Paynes | collected... | reverse complement strand
TATGCTACTACCTATTGTTCTACATATGGTAGTGCCTTTGTACTTAAAATAGTGATAACTTAACCATATGGAGGCTGTCCTTTGTTCTAAGAAAAGGACAGATGACTATCTATGGGTAATTAAGAAAGTCCATGTGCAAACATTGAGGTCTTCATATCTCCACTAATATTAATCACCTTGAGGTCGTTCTAGGCTCATTCTGAGCGTTATAAAGAAGGCTTCTGCTGAGCCTAGAACTGAAGCATTGATCACGGCGGTTTCCGAGATATTAGCAATTTAATAAACGGTAACATGGTGGTTACCAGTTGATCTGCTTAATATCTTGGCCAATATTGATCTCCTCGAGACGTGACTGGCATCGATCGAAAGGTCTTCTTAAGGGCTTTAAGCTGGCTTTAAGACCGTGGGAATCGTCGAAGATTTGGTGGAGATATGACCGAATGAAGTTTGTGACACAACTGACTTCTTCACCACATGTCATGACTGTGACTTGTGACTTCATGTGACATGACTATGACATGACCATTCTGTGACTCTGTGACTGTCATGTAATACTTTCCTATGCCCCACTATTACAAATGGTCATTTACTATTTGTAATAGTAACATTGTCATGACTTGGCAAAACAGCTAAGTCATTATCTATATTTCTTTTTCTTTTCTTTTCTTTTCTTATTGGACTTACAACTACAAGATAGAGCACAGGAAAAAGTATCACATGACTTTGTCACAATGTCACAATGGTGTGATGGAGGGTCACAGATGGTCACATCACAGGTCACAGTCACAGTGTGTCACATGACGAAAGTAATATGAGGACCATGGGAGAGCAAGTGCATAGCCACAGTAGTAAAGTGTATAAGTAGTAGAGAAATGAGCAAGAACTCCATTGAGTTCTCTTTGTCAAACTCTAAACAAAGAGACAGTTGGCTTAATTCTGGTTATCAGACTTTAGACGCTGACAAATATGGTAGTTACCAGTTAATCTGCTTAATATCTCAACCAATATTGATTGCCTTGAGACATGACTGACATCAATCAAAAGGTCTTTTTGAGGGCTTTCTGTAGCCTTTAAGACCATGAGAATTGTCAAAGAATTGATGGAGATATGGCTGAATGAAGTTTGTGACATATTAATTGGAAGAAAAGTATAATGAAATGGAGAAATGCTGAACTGACAAAGAATTTTAGTGAATTACTTGACTCCCAAGAAGAAGATCTAGAGTTAATGAACCATGAGATTTATGAATTGAATACTAAAATCTCTGCTTTATAGGTACTAGCACAGAAAGGTAAGCAGAAAGATAACTGAACTACTGAACAAATGGTTTCAGAAGAATACCATAAATACTTATTACTATTTGACAAGAAGAAAAGTGAACAATTTCTACCAGCAAGAACTTAGAACCACAAAATTAAACCAATATTTGAACCAAAAGCTTTCAAATCATACAAGCTTTTCTTTGCAGAAATCAAAGAGCAAGAAAAATTTGTTGAAGAAAACCTATGAAAAGGATATATCAAACATTCAAAATCACTAATGGCCTTGCCCTTTTTCTTTGTGACCAAAAAAGATGGAAAACTACAACCATGCCAAGACTATTGCTATCTTAACAAGTACACTATCAAGAACATCTACCCAATACCTAACATTCAAAGTATTCTGGACAAACTACATAGATCAAAATACTTCACTGCAATAGATGTATGACTCGGATACAATAACATTTGTATTTGAAAGCAAGACTAATAGAAAAAAGTATTCAGGATGAATCAAGGATTATTTGAATTAACTATTATGTTCTTCAGAATATACAACAGCCCAGCAACATTCCAAACAATGATAAACACAATATCTACATCACTTATTGCCAAAAACCTTATACTGGTTTATATAGATGACATTCTCATCTATGCTCCAACAAAGAAACAATTATACAAGACAACAAAAGAAGTACTCAAAATACTTCAGGAGCACAATTTATATCTCAAACCCAAGAAATGCTAATTCACCAAATAACAACTCTTGTATCTTGGATATATTATCTCCTCTGATCAAGTTCAAATAGACCCAATCAAACTCAAAGGCATATTCAACTGGCCTGTACCCTCAACAATCAAGGAAACAAGAAAATTCCTTGGATTCTATAATTTCTACAGAAAATTCATTAAGGATTATACCAAAATTGCTTCACCAATTAATCAATTGGTAAAAAAGAATATGAAATTTATCTGAACAGAGAAAGCACAAAAAGCATTCAACAAGCTAAAGAAGAAATTTGAAGAGAAACTTATTTTTATTACTCCTGATCTAACAAAACCATTTGAAATATTTGCTGATGTATCAAATCATGCAACAGGAGCAGTACTCATGCAAAGGGATGACAATGGAGTACAATATCCCTGTTTTTTCCATTCAAAACCACTATTGCCAGTAGAAAAACGCTATCATACCTTGGAGCAAAAGTTCCTTGTAATTATCCAAGCTATTCAAGAATAAAGATACTATATTGATGGAGCACTAGAAGAAACTGCTATCTGAACTGACCACAACAATATTATTCATTGGACCAACCCAGTCAAACTGTCATGACAAATGACAAGATAGTCAATAATACTCAGTACTTACAAAATCAAGATCAAACACATTACTAGCAACAAAAACACTGTTGTGGATGCTTTATCTCAAAAATTCATTAAAGATAAGGATAAAGATGAACCAAAACAAGCTATACCTGATGAGTTCATCAACAAATCAACATATCCAGTAGAAGAACTATCTAACAAGCTAATATTGAAAGAAAAACAAAACATACTTAAACAACACTATGACTCATCAACAGCTGGATATCCTAGTATCAAAGAGATATTACACAAAGTATCAAAACAACACTCATGGTCTAAACTCAAACAATTTGTTACCAACTATATCAAAGGCTGTGAAAACTACCAAAGATACAAAATCAATCAACATTCTCTAAAACTGCTACTTTAAGGAATCCCAGCACCATAATCCAATCAACCATTTACTCAAATCACTATAGACCTCATTACTGACTTACCCAAGTCAAAGAGCTTTGATTCTATTTTGTCCATAGTAAACCATGGTCTAACAAAGGGAATAATATTAATACCAATAACAAAAGGAGTAACCTCAGAAGGAATTACAATGCTCCTAATAGATAACCTCTTTTAAAGATTTGGTATTCCTAACAAGGTCATCTCTGACCATGACCCTCAATTTATTGCCAAGTCAATAAAAGCTTTCTTACAAGGACTAGGAATCAAATAGACCATATCCACTGCTTTTTACTCTCAAATGGATGGCACCACAGAATGGTTCAATCAAGAAATCAAACTCTACCTTGCCATTTATTGTGCTGATAACCCTAAAACATGGGCTAATAAGCTATCTATGGCCAAATACTCCTATAACTCCAGACTTCATGGAGAACACTCATACATTCTGTTCAAACTCATGTTTGGATATCCTACAAAAACCCATATTGATACCCCAGAAACCTTATTTATTACTGCCAATAATAGGATTAACCACATAGAGAACATCTAGACAAATGCCAAACAAGCACATGAAGTTGCCAAGAATCTCATCAATCAGAGAATCAAAAGCAAACTTCTTGATCTCAAGGTAGGAACACAAGTCTGGCTAGATTCTCGACACATCTAAATTGAAGAAACCCCAAAGAAGCTCACATCAAAATATGTAGGCCTCTTTGAAATTTTGAAAAAAACTAGACCTGTCAACTACTAGCTAAAATTACTGCCATACTAGAAAATGCACCCTATTTTCCATGTCTACCTTCTCCAGCCAACACAAAAGAACATCCAATATGGGAAATTCTCAAAAAGACCTTCTCCAAAGATCACTGTGGGAGAAGGAGAATAAAAAGTCAAAGACATAATTAACTTCAGAAATAAAAATAGGGTAAAGAAATTTCTAGTTCACTGGAAAGGATACCCTGAAGCAGAACATTCCTGGGAACTGAAAACAAATATTACCAATACCAAACAACTCCTTAAAGTCTATAAAAGAAGACAAAAACAGAATTAGTAAGTAATATAATAGTTTATGTCTTTTTTCTCTTCTATCTTCAACACAACCACCTTTGTTATCATATTACCAACACTATTACTAGCCAACCATAAACAAGTTAACAACTTCTTCCTCTCTATCGAATAGTTTTGCTGAGTACAAACCAATAACTTACCACCATTCTACTATGTCCCTTATCAACAAATTGCCGCTGATCAAACTTCCCTCATACAATAATTTATACTATTTGACTATCCCTTGGCCTAGCTGTAGACTACTCTTATTGGAAATTCAGTGGCTATTGCCAATTTTGACCTTTTCAAGGAAAACTAGGCTCTTTACCTTTATCACAAAAGACCACTTACTGATTTGTGATTAGTGAATTGAATATTCAAAAGGCTTAAAAAAGCAAAGTCAGACAAGTAGCAAAGATATTGTTAAGTCTGGGGTTGTCACAACCCTGTGACAACTAGAGGTCACACCAGTCTATTGCCATCAGAGATAACTGTATAGTTCCTTAGGTATTATTACTTCTAGCCTTACTATAGTCTTTAGTTTTATTGTCTCTAAGCAAAAGTCCTAGAAATTCCAATTCCTCCACTTACCCATCATTTGAGTCCAGGTTATGCTAGGAAGAGGCTTATTTAACCAACGTCACTCTCTTCTGCTAAATTGAGACTTGACAGAGGTCTAATCCTTAGACAGGAAGTCCTTATATATAGGATTGTGATGGTCTGTGCACTAGGACAAATTATCACATGCTACTACCTATTGTTCTACATATAGTAGTGCCTTTGTACTTAAAATAGTGATAACTTAACCATATAGTGGCTGTCCTTTGTTCTAAGAAAAGGACAGATAACTATCTATGGATAATTAATGAAGTCTATGTGCAAATATTGAGGCCTTCATATCTCCACTAATATTAATCACCTTGAGGTTGTTTTAGGCTCATTCTGAGCATTATAAAGAAGGCTTCTGCTGAGCCTAGAAATAAAGCATTGATTATGGTGGTTTCCGAGATATTAGCAATTTAATAAATGGTAACATAGTAGTTACCAGTTGATCTACTTAATATCTCGGCCAATATTGATTGCCTTGAGATATGACTGGCATTGATCAAAAGATCTTTTTGAGGGCTTTTCGTAGCTCTTGAGACTGTGAGAATTGTTGAAGAATTGATAGAGATATAGCTGAATGTAGTTTGTGACAACCTTTATCTCCAACACATAGCCAATCAACAATTCCTTTAACTCCAAAATAATCTCAAGAATCTCAAAGAGTTTCTACTCTCTACAATCCATCAATACCTTTTACATACCACTGCACAAAGAGTACAACACCCAATAAACACAAGCAATTAGAATTCTAGCCTACCAACTGAATTTGACCCTGGAAACAATTTTGACAATACATAAGAAAATAACTCCAACAATAGTAAAACTACTGGACAATTGGAAACTAGCAACACTACTAAAGGAACTAGATGAAATCTAGATGATTTTCATGGAAATCAAGAACTATAAGACCTTAAGTATGTACCTTTTTTCATTATAGACAACACACAATGCTTTGTTTGTGGTTGACATGACCATTTCCTTAACTAATGTGCTGATTATGTCTGCAAAAGATATAATCAAAGAAACTCTGGTCATTACTGCCTCCTTTAACCATGACAACCTCAACCACAATTTGCTATGGCAAAACAACAAGCCAGAATCAATTATCCAAACTTGTTTCCCAACAAACTACTTTCCACTTTCATCATTGGTCTTACTCTAACCAGAAGACGACTCCTGGAATATTTTCTCACTAAGACTTCAGAGGATCAATGTTACTCTACTCCTTGAAAACACAATAAACAAGTCCTCTTTAGGAAAAAACTCCCAACTAGTCATACCATTATGTTTCTCTCTATCTTTAACTCTTAGAGACTTGTCCTTTGATATTTTTCTATGAGACAACCTCAACAAAGCATCCAAAGAAACTAGGAAGACAATAACAGAAATTACTACAATGATATTAACAATGTTACCTGGTCCAATATCTTAGAAGAATCCATCAGATATTGAATTCAATAAGGACATCAAATCAAACAAAGGGGATTATGTTATGAACATCGAGTGAGACTACAGTTATTATTAGCCATAGTCTAATAATGAGTGACTAGTAGATAAGATATTGGCAATACTAGATGATGATGTCACCATGCAGTAATATATTAAATGTCTGAGGACTCTTATAGGACAATGGACTCATGGTATAAACAGGACTTTTTAGAGAAATCTTGGACTATTTCCTCCTTCTATCTTCGGACTTGTGCTAAATAGGATAACATTGGACTACCCACTATTAGACATTGACTCGACTTGTCATCTTCTTAGCTTTTGTCATTGGACTATTACTTAACTAGTCACCTTTAGTTACAAGTAGTGTTATCATACTGTAACGTAGTCACAATACCTAGTTAGGATAAATATAGACCAGAAAGAAAAGGGAATGGCAAGTTTTCTTTTTTTGTATTCCTTTCTGTATTCTTATTACTTCAAGGGATTGGTACTCTTACTTGTCTCTGAACAATCTCTAGGATACTACTCAAAGTCTCATTGATATCTCTCCTCTGATATAACTTCACTGAAAATCTTAACTGGATTCTCTAATAAGGAGTGTGAAGATATCAAGTATTAGATATAGGCTTTAAGTTAAAACATAAATTTAACTAAGGTCTAGAGTCTTAACAATCAGAGTACTTTAGGATTAGAAGAAAACTTAATAAAGTTCTCAATTAATTATTCTATGCTATATATACAAGTTACACTATTTGTCTATATTTAATCTACAAGTGTCCATTAGTTACTAGTCTAACTCCTGTTATGACTTGGCAAAATGGCTAAGTCATTATTTATATTTCTTTTCTTTTTCTTTTTCTTTTGGACTTACTACACATAAGGAGTGCAGGAAAGTGTCACACCACAGTCACATGAGGAGTGTGGAAAAATAGTGCACAGACCATGTAGTAGTTATATAAGTAGTGTACAAGAAATAAATAAGAACTCTATTGAGTTCTTCTTGTTAGCTCAGACTTGGAGGGTAATTAAGTCATCTTAGACTAAGTTGCTATAACTCCAGTCTATGTCATTTTCCTTAGTCATGGTTGAGGTGACTCATATAGTACTCTTCCTCTTGAGAATTCTCATCCAAAGAATTTTTTACAATCTGTTATATAGATCACTATAGGTTTCCTAACTTGTTCTTTTTTTCTTTCTATTCTTCTATTTTGCTTTCTTTAATCTTTTCTTGTTCTTATTCTTGTTCTTAAATAGTTCTTCATATCTTCTTTAGTTTCTTTCTAGTTGTCTCTAATATTCCCTGCCAAACCTTTTATTATTCCATTCTTATAACATTTTTGCCATGTATCTTTCTGGCTATCACAAATGGTCACTTACTGTTTGTAATAGGTGCTTTGATACTTGAAAGAGTTCAAAAATGCAAAGTTAGACAAATGACAAAAGATATTGTTAAGTCTGAGGTCTAATCCTCAGATAGGAAGTTCTTATATATAAAATTGTGATAGTCTGTATATTAGAACTGGCCATCACATGCTACTACCTATTGTTCTACATATGGTAGTAGCTTTGTGCTTTAGAATGTGATAACTTAACCATATGGAGGCTGTTCTTTGTTCTAATTAAAGGCAAATGACTATCTATGGGTTATTAATTAATGTCTATGTGCAAACATTAAGAACTTTATATTTCTACTAATATTAATTGCCTTAGGGTTGTTTTAGGCTCATTCCAAGTATTATGAAGAGAGCTTCTATTGAGCAAAAACCAAAAAACAAAACAAAACAAAATAGAAGCAGAACATCAATTGTGATGGTTTCTGAGATATTAGTGATTATCAAGGATGGAATTCTGGAGGATGGAAAAATAGGATAATAGACAGAAACTACAATCTGGAACAGAGTAAAGTACTATACTGGAGAGGAGTGTTGCTTAGCAATAGTAGAAAGAAGGCTCTGGCAAACAGTCAAGGACACCAGAGCAGAGAACAACTTATTGAATAACCTTGGCTTCAACTTATGTGTTGCGCCCCGGTCTCTGGTCATGAGGTAGTTACGTATTTCAGAGTGATAGAAGTCATCAAGACAGAGGTCCTAAAGGGAAGAGTGCAGGAGTCAGAGAGAACGAGATGAAATTAGGACCAAATAATGTTAATTTACAGACTAAGGAATTACACTATAACTACTCAGTACTTATAGTAAGTCCAGAATAGAAGAAGAGTAGTCTACTATGCTATCCTACTATTATTAATTTTAGGAGAATTATTAGGAGAAAGAAATTACATAATTATCATATTTCCAGAATATGACAGTGATTTAATAAACAGTATCATAGTGGTTATCTGTTGATCTACCTGATATCTCAGCTAATATTGATTGCTTCAAGACATGACTAGTATTAATCAAAAGGTCCTTCTAAGGGCTTTTTGTAGCCATTGAGACCATGAGAATTGTCAAAGAATTAATAGAGATAGGTCTAAATAAAGTTTGTAACAGATAGTCTATTTGAGTCTTCAAACCTTTAATACATTATTGCATTATTATGTCCTTGTCCAATAATACCAATATCTTATCTACCAACTACTCATTATCAGACTATGGCTGATAATAGTTGTAGTTCTACTCAATGTTTCTAATACTAACTTATAGAAAACATACCAAGAAGAATTGAGACTATACTCAAGGTCAAGAGAGGTTATACTAATTATTAAAAAGTAAATTAAAATATGCTTTCAAAACTAACCAAATGTTTTATTATCTTGTCTATTTTATTACTGAACTAATCTTGTTTTTTAAAAGAAATCAGCAATTTATTACATAGAGTGTGATAGTAGGCCATACTAAACTAGTTGTAATTCAAATCACATGAATTATTAACCAGTCTCTAGCAAATCAATTCTAGTACAACATATATTAATTTTAGAGTTTTGGGATTCAAACCTCTAGTAATATTAAATAATTAATCCAAAAACACTATGTTAATGCTAAGTCATAAAGACTCAAGGTTTACCCTAGATAGATGTTTAGAAAGAACTCAATAGAGTTCTCTATTGGATTTTAGTAGCTACTTATACAAATATCTGTTGGTCTGTACACCTATCTCCCATGATCACATGACCTTACTAAGAACCATATGTGTCTTACATAATCTTCCCACACTGTTTATATCTTTTCCATGTTATATTCCTGGATGTTTTCCATTAGATTGATGAATGTGTGGGAAATACTTTTCTTTCTAGGAATTATCTCATAACACACTAAAGATTTGGTTGGTTTTGGAAGCTACTGTATGAACATGGAGATACAAATGTCAAAATTTTGCGAAGGAAATGGTAACCAAAAATGACATAGACAGAATGTTTCCTATTGAGATAGACTAATACACAATGGCTATAGCTTTATTGTTTTATAGTCAAAGACATGGCTGTTTTGGATATTTGCCTAGTACTATATATTGGGATGCTAGACCACCTGTGTAGTTGTGGACCTTGTAAGGTGACCTCTAAGTAACATTATCTTCTATTTCCAGAAAAACTTTCATACTGAGCTTGAGTTGTAATTATCATCAGATAGTCCATACCATAAGGATGTCTGGGATATGGAGACATCTAGAGAAGTCTGGCAAGGGGTCCAAAGGCCTCCTCAGATCACAATATCTGAGGAAGTCTGGGAAATTCAAAATTTAGGCCTCACATCTTGGCGTGGAGCGCTCTAACCTGGTGTGAGAGGTCCAGGCACAGGGCACAGCATCATATATGATTATATATGACCCTCGGTGTGACTTTGGGTCACGACATCTGTTGGCACATGACGGAAAATGGAAGGTTCATTCAACAGACACTCTTTGCTCCCTCGTGTGTGTTTGGCACACTACAGCATGCAGTTTGAGCAATGACAATGATATCTATCTACGACTCAAGACTATGGTTCGAAAGAATACATCGCTCGACCGGGTTTGTAGTGATACAAATATATCCATGGCTCTTGTAGCCGCTCGCTAACGTGAATCTCTTATCTCTGTGTTACCCAATATTATTGGCTCTCCATGATATATAAATGCCCTAATATCTCACGCTGGAGTTCACATTCTATTCTGTCCATCACAATGCAACTTCATCCTTCCTCCCACATTCACGATCCAGAACATGCGAAGACGACCAGGAATCTTCTTTGGAAATTGGATTACCATGTCTTGCCGCCACTAGGCTTAGTACGTTCCATTGCTATGATCAATCGTTCCTGGT
>Ga0153965_1000334_pt1 | contig 10370 bp, 4 predicted proteins | sample TSFL049MetaG_FD_104707 | JGI IMG/M metagenome (GOLD analysis project Ga0153965, IMG submission 104707) | Attine ant fungus gardens microbial communities from Florida, USA - TSFL049 MetaG | ecosystem: Host-associated > Fungi > Mycelium > Unclassified | place: USA: Florida, Paynes | collected... | reverse complement strand
GAGTCTGCCCTTGAGACCGCTACTGCGACCGATGCCAGATGCTGATTTTGAGGGGGATTCGAGGAGGGCAGCGAGGTCGCTGTCATCGCGCGACATACGCTTTTCTGAAGGATTGTACATGGTACCCTGGGAGAGAGGGGAGGGACGAGGGAGCCTGTGAGAATTAATAGTAGAAGGGGGAGGAGCAGCAGGGAGTAAGTTGGGGCGGGGAGAGGGTGAGCCACTACGATTAGGAGGAGGACGCTGAGGAGAGCCGTTGTTCCTGCTGCGAGAGACAGAACTTTGGTTGCTGTTCGTCCTGGGGCGTCCACTGCTGGAGGAGACGACATCGGAGGAGGCTGAGGGGTCCGTGCGAGGATGAGAAAGTAGTTGGTCATTATGGGGTCGATTTGGACGTCGATAAGGATTGGGAGCAGGAGTAGGAAAGAACTGGTGCGTCCCAAACATCATCTGCCGGTAAGCCCATTGCGTCGTCCCATCCATATATCCAACCTGCATCCCCGGGTAGAACGGTGTCGCACTGATAGACGGTCTCCAGCCCTGCCCTCCGTACCCTCCCTGATGCTGCTGCCCCACTTGGCTGTTCCCCACCTGCGGGGCATCGTTGGCTCCCGATGAGCGCTGGCGCGACGAGCTCGAGTCCATCTTGAGGACTCTAGCCATCGGCCTCGGCATAACCTCTCATTCTAACATTTATTAATCCTTCCCACGATTCCTCTGCTACCAAAACTATTTGCAACCACAACTATCTGTCTAGTTGCTATCCTTTATTCCATTGAAGAACCGTTCATATGATATCAGGTGGATTCTTCATTGTGGACCTGTCAGTGCCTCATTGTGCCAGGCTTATGACTGTGGCAAGCAGATCTTACTCAAGTTAGTGATTACTAAGAAATCCAAGATAGTCCAAGTCCTATTTTGACTGAACAAAAAGTCTATAGGGAGTGACTTGGTAAGTAGATGAAACAAAGACACAAAGAGAGAAAGCCTAGAGAGGCTAAATTACTTGTACACATCTTCTTCATACAAAGGATACACTACCAATATTATCAATCTCCACATTACATAATACTGTAGTTTTAGATACAGTGGGCCAAAAACCATTTGTATGTTGGTTACTTTTTTCCGGTAGGGTAAAAACTGGCATTCCAGAGCAGAGCAGAAGCTCTACAGTGTGGGCTTGGATTTTTCTGACCCACTAAAAACCCAAGGTACTTAAACCTTTCTGGGTTCCCTACCTAAGTAGACTTCCAGCTTTTCCCAGTCTGTTGGGCAGATCTGATATTCTGTAGGCTTTCACCTAGATTGTTTCTGTGTCTTCTTGTCTGTTATCTCTTGTCCATTTTTAAAGTCTTTTTGCATCTCTATCTTTTTCTTCATCTTGTCTTTTCATTTTGTTATTGCTTTTCTGTCTCTAGTTTGTCATTCATGGTTCCTTCCATTTCTTTGTGACTTTTTCTTTTTGTGGGTTATCAAATATTCTTTTGTTTCTTGTAGTCTTTATTATTTGTATTGTTTACTATTGCTATATATCTTTTGTTAGGTCATTTTGGTGTTGGTTTATATTGTTGTTGTTGTCTCTCTTGTTCAGGGGTTTTGTTTCTTGAAATCTTGTCTCCTTTGTCTTAGTTGTTGTTTGTCTTCTTTTAGGTCTTTGTTGGGTTGTTTGATTCTGTTTTATTTAGTTATGTGTTTCTTGTTGTTTTTGCTTATATATAGTGCATTTTACTATAGTATGAAACTTCAGTGCAGTTTCTTAGGTCATAAATTAGAGATGTTTGTCATAGGTCATTTGACTGAGTTTAGTGTATGGTTGTCTATTATATAGTTTAGTATATATTGTACATTTGTATGGTCTTTGGTAGGGTCTTTACTCACATTTTCAAGCACTTGGCAAAGTCATAGACTTTGAGCCTAAGGCCTACAACAAGAGGTGCTTGTGGATGTGCCTTCTTCCCCAGGTATATTGGTTACTTTCACATCAATCAGCTCATGACTTGATAAATAAATTTGAAATCAACTTTGGGTTGACTTCAAGGAATCACATGATTTGGTTGAGAAATGACCAGATAGCAAGCCAAACAAAAAGAGATAAGTTTTTGCTAGCTGTTCAAAATATTTACTTGACTTTGTTGACTAGCTGTCAAATTATCATATTGTGGGAGTAACTGCTGGGCTACCTGTGTAGTATCACAAATGGTCACCTACTTATTTATGATTATAAATGCTACAGCTCAAAGGGGCTTAGAAGCAAAGTTTAGATAGTGACAAAAGATGTTGTTAAGTCTGAGGTTTAATCCTCAGACTAGGAGTCCTTATATATAGAAAAGTGATAGTCTGTATACTAGAATAGGTCATCACATGCTACTACCTATTATTCTACATATGGTAGTGCCTTTGTACTAAAAATAGCAATAACTTAACCATATGGAGGCTAATTAAACTATGTGCAAACATTGAGAACTTTATATCTCTACTAATATTAATTGCCTTGAGGTTGTTCTAGGCTCATTCTGAGTGTTATAAAGAGGGCTTCTACTGAGCCCAGAACCAAAGCATTGATCATGGCAGTTTTCAAGATATTGGCAATTTAATAAACAGTACTATAGTAGTTACCTGTTGATCTGCCTGATATCTTGGCCAATACTAATTGCCTCAAAATGTGACTAGTATTGATTAAAAGGTCTTTTTAAGGGCTTTCCATAGCCATTGATACTGTGAGAATCATCAAAGAATTAATGAAGATATGGCCAAATGAAGTTTGTAACATGTAATGTTATAAAAAAAAAAGAAAAAGTCAACAGGGAGGATGTGTTTTGGTATTTTCTTATTATTCTTTATTAAACTTGTGTTTAATTAATTATTACTTTTTTGAACTTTGTTACTTTATTTTTTTTACACACACTACTCACTTACTCTTTAACAATTTGTTTATATAACTTTTTCTCTTGAACCTGTTAACCTTCCCACAATATATCAAACAATATATAATAAGCACCAGCTATCTAATCAATAATGCAGTTCTTTTTTAATACTACTATCTCTGCTGTTCTTATTTCTCTGATTTCTAGCTATCTCTACTCTACTATTCAACATCAGAGTTAGTTCTATCACCAACATAGTATAGTAAGCAAAAAAACTATTTATATACTCAGCACTTTCATATTGATCATCAAATAACTCAATAAGGAAATTAGTAGAAAATTCAAAATATTATGTAGTTAGATATAGTAGCAAAGAAAGATAGAAATATAATAAGGAAAAGCACAGTGAAATAGTACACAGAATAGAACTCTGAAAGGCATAATAGAAAAAGAAATAAGGAGGATGTTCAAGATATTGAGAGAAGTGTGACCAAACATTGGAGTAGAGAAAGTAAATACCCATAAAGGGATCACAGTAAAAGCTCTCTTGGACAGTGGTGTAGCAGGGATATTAATGGATAGGAAGATGGCAGCTCAACATGGGTTCAAGCTACAGAGGTAAGATAGACTAATAAAAATAAAAAATTTGTTCATAATTATATACCTCTCAATATAGTTGCTATTTATGATATCTAAGAGCTCTTCTGTTACAGAAACCTAGTTGCAAGTTGGTTTGAATTGAAATAAGGCATATTCTATTATAAACCAATGAGTATATCTAATAAATTACAAAACTTATATACTAAAAAGAATTCCAGAAAGTTCTCAAAACTTTTACTAAAATCATAGCATTGGCTTAATTTCCCAACACTTTCCTTATCTACTCAGCATATTTTATTATTAGGACTTAGAACATAATATAAGAGAATAGATGGTACTTACAAGGTTATAAAAATTCTAGAATTTGACAATTTGTTTGGAAGTATATAGTTGACTTGAAATATGTTCTCTATTAGCTAGTATATGTAATAACAATAGTTTTGGCTAAGAAGTTACAGTTATATTAGCTGAAAATCATTGAAGTAGAGAAAAAGTATATGTATAAGAGACAAGAGTTAACAATGGTATAAAAAATAATAAAGTATATGGAATTGAATTTTGTGAAAGTAGTAAATCTATTGATAAAGTTAATAAAGGAAACAAAAAGTGAGTTTAGTTGGAAAGAAAAACAAAGGCTAACAATAAAAGAGATGAAAAAGAGAGTGTTTACTTAATATACAATAAATGTTTACCTTTTACTACTCTCTCTTTCAAGTAGCCTCTAGTAGAAAGTTAGAATAAATATGATCACTGAAAAAGTCAAACAAAGATAAGAAAATAATGACTTCTAAAAATATCTATATATATATAACAAGTAGTTACCACTGTTCACTAAGTACAAGCTGATAGTCAAACTAATTAAATTTAATCTATATTCCTATTATAACTAGGTAATTGATAACAAATATATCACCAACATTATTAATTATTAATCAATAGCTAATCTTCTCATTACATAATAGTCTAGTCCTGAAATCTCTGAGTTCTTGATAATACTATTGTATACCTTTTTCAACCTTGAGGTTAATTGGTGTCCAAGATTTTCAACATAACTTTGTTGAAGCACCTTAACTAGGATGTTTATTCAATAGATAGGACAAAGATATCAGGAATTATCAAAGGGCAATTTTAGTAACTGTCTAGAGCTATAACTACAAATATACAACATACTTTATCTCTACACAGACTATTTATTTGTATTTAGAACAATTATATATATTTGATCATCAAAACATGCAATTTAGTATAGTATTTGTATTAAGGAGGTAACAGGACAATAACAAAGGTGTGTAGTTGAATCTCAACAGTCAACAGGCAAGAGCCTAAAGTCCAAACAAAGTGAGTCATTTATATTAACAACAAAAAAAATTATCTAAATATATACCTGAAGTCCAAATAAAGTAAGTTGAACTTTAGCAAAATAGTGAATATGCTTTTATATCATACAAAAGATTATTGCAATAACTAAAAAAAATTTTTTGTGATGAAATGAAGACAAAATTAAATTAATAACAGTCCTAGCTATTAAGAGAGTTCCAAGCCAGTCTTAAAAATATACCATTCAACACTTCTACTCATTGTGAGACCTTGACAACTCCTAGAGCTTCACAAAATTTTTTCAATGCCTCACAAGAGAGGGCTTTGGTAAGAATGTTAGCAATTATTTAATGAGTAGAAATATATTGCAGTTTTATCTCATTTTCCTCAATGCATTCTCAAATAAAATAGAAGCAAATATTAATATGGCTAGAGCTATTGCACCCTGATTATTAGCATGTATGATGGTGGTTTGAGTTTGAGAATAGCCAACTTTTTTAAAAAGCATTCAAAGCCAAATTGCTTTCTTTGTCACATAACAGATACCTGCTTCTTTGAGGACCATGAGATACATTCTCCAATAACATCAAAGACAAAACCTCCCACTAAATGCTTTGCATTAATATTACTAGCCTAATTTGAGTTAGTTTAACTAACAATATCAATAGCTCCTTTCCCATGATACTCTAAAGATAGTAAAGAATATATTTTGTAACTTTAAGATAAGAAATACTAGGATTTCTACTAAATTGAGCAATGAGGTTAACAGAGAATTAAATATCTAGATGAGTTTGAGTGGTATATAGCAATGATCCAACTAGGAATAGATAATGAATGCCCTTAGAGAAACTTGAATACTCATTCTGTTCTGTTTTAGAAAAAAGAAATTGAGATATAGATAGACTATGTTTGATAGTCAAAGGGGTTGAGACAGACTTTGCATCACTCATTCCAAACCTTGTGAGAACTTGAGTGATGTAAGCAGACTAATTATGATAGATAAGGTCATTGGGGTGATCTCAAGTGACTAGAATATCAAGAATAAACTTTAATTTACCCAGGTCTGTTATTTCAAAATCCTTTGATAAGTTTTGCTTGAACAAAGCAATTCCAGGGATCTCTTTTTCAGCAATAGCCATATTGTCAACATAGATCAAGACTATTAAGACAATCTTGTTATGTTCCTAGAGGACATAGAGATAGTTGTTAGCCATTGCACAAGTAAAGCCTAGCTTAGTCATTACCTGATGTAAGTGCTTCTTCCACTGTCAACCTGCTTGTTTCAAATCATATAATGCCTTTCTTAGCTTCCAAAATCTTTGGCTATTCCTATACTTCTCAGCAAGTCCATTAGGTACTTTTATATAAATTTCTTCATCTAGATCTTCTTATAAGATATACTTCTATAATGTCAACTTGATGAAGTTCAAGATCTAGAAAGGCAGTAAGTGCAAAAAAAATTTGTAATGCCATGGATTTTGCTATTGATGAGAATGTCTTTATAAAGTTTAGACCTAGCACCTACAAGAAACCTTGAGCAACAATTCAAGCCTTGAATTTTAGATAGTTCCTATGACCATCTAGTCTAGTATGTATGCGAGACTAATATGGGAAGATGGCACTAATAAATCATATACCTAAGTGTTCCCACACCCTCTCTTTTCACTCAAAAATGCAAACAAATTCAGGAAAAATTCAAATAAATTGGAACAGGCAGTGAGCAAAGTGAGCTGACTATGGCCTTATTGTTGTAGGAAGGGAGCAGAGCGACCTGACTTACAACAGTGTAAATTACCAGTGAAGGAAAAGAGCATAGCAACCTAACATACAATATTGCTCACTGTATCGCAGACTGTTGTTGGAAGGGAGCAAAGCAACCTGATAGACAACACTACTTACTATTACACAGAATTTTGTAGAAAGAGAGCATAGCGGACTAACTTCAGCACAAACTTAATTAGTAGAGGGTTTAAGAAGGGCTAGAGGCCTAGATGAAAACCTTGTCTAGTATGTATGTGAGACCGGTGTGGGAAGATGGCTGCTGACTTAGAACTGACCAAGCAGCTTTCTTCACACACTCTCTTGAAAAATTTCATAAAATTCAAATAAATTCAGTAAAAATTCAAATAAATTGGGAAAAATTGGAATAAATTAGAGTAGGCAGTGAGCAAAGTGAGCTGACTCTGGCATTACTGTTGTAGGAAGGGAGCAGAGCAACCTGATGTACAATAGTGCAAACTATTAGTGTAGGAAGAGAGCAGAGCAACCTGACATACAATAAATATTGCTCACTATGTCGCAGACTATTGTTGGAAAGGAGTAAAGCAACCTGATCAACAACACTATCTGTAGCTGTACAGACTATTGTTGGAAGGGAGCAAAGCAACCTGATAGATAATACTACTTAATATCACATAGACCATTGTAGGAAGGGAGCATAGCGGACTGACTCCAGCATAAACTTAATTAGTAGAGGGTTTAAGAAGAGCTAGAGGCCCAGATAAAAACCTTGTCTAGTCTAGTATGTATGCAAGACTAATGTGGGAATCTGGCTGCTGACTCAGAATTGACCAAGCAACTTTGTCACATGACCTTGCTTTTTACTCAAAAATTCTACAAAATTCTACAAAATTCAGAAGAAATTCAAATAAATTAGGAAAAATTAGAATAAAATTGGAATAGGCAGTGAGCAAAGCAAGCTGACTATGGCCTTACTATTGTAGGAAGGTAGCAGAGTGACCTGACTTACAACAGTACAAATTACCAGTAAAGAAAGGAAGCATAGCAACCTAACACACAATAGTGCAAATTAATAGTGAAGGAAGAGAGCACAGCAACCTGATGGACAACACTATCTGCTACTACACAGACTGTTGTAGGAAGAGAGCATAGTAGACTGACTTTAACACAAACTTAATAATGTAGAATTAGTAGAGGATTCAAGAAGAGCCAGAGGCCCAGATGAAAACCTTGTCTAGTCTAATATGTATGCTGTACCAAACGTGAGATGATGGCACTTTCTAATTAATTATGTAAAAATTAGGTAAGTATTTGTCAGTTTTAGCTAAGAATTGGTCATCAAATTTCTTCACATATTCTCTCTTTTCACTCAAAAATTCTATAAGATTTAAATAAATTAGGAGAAATTAGAGGAAAATTGAAATAGGCAGTGAGCAAAGCAAGCTGACTGTGGCCTTACTATTGTAGGAAGGAAGCAGAGCAACCTGACTTACAACAGTGTAAACTACTAGTATAGGAAGAGAGCAGAGTGACCTGACATACAATATTGCTTACTGTAACATAGACTGTTGTTAAAAGAGAGTAAAGCAACCTGATAGATGACACTACTCACTGTGACACAGACCGTTGTTGGAAGGGAGAAAAGTGACCTGATAGACAATACTACTTACTGTGATATAGACTGTTGTGAAAAGGGAACAAAGTGATGAAGAGGCTATTATTGCTAGGAGTTTTCCTGTTTTTTTTTAAATAGAAGTTTTCCCAACTACTATCTAAGTAGCAGTGAAGATAAAAGTTTAAATAAAGATATAATTTGTGATCTCCTAAGAAAAGTATCCTAGTTGACACTGTGTATCAGTACAGTGTCCCTTGTGCAAATTCATAGGGAAATGAATTCAGAAGTTGAAGGTGAAAAGAAGTTGTAAAATTAAAGTTCTGCTAATGTACCATGGTAGTAGTGATGTTCTAAATTTGATTCTCAATTCTAGACTACTGTCTTGGCTCTGTGCCTGAGTTCTGCCTGCCTGGTGTTACCCTAACACCCTGTTTCAAAGTTGTTCTCATAGTAGTACTCTCTGGCTATGTGATCAGACTATCCTCACAATAGTACTCTTGACTATGTGATCAGATATGAGACTTTGAATCCTCCTTGTATAACTCAACTTCCTAGCAATGCTAAACTTTATCTTAGAGCTCCTATAATATTGCCCCTACAGCTAAGTCACTTGTTCTATAGTCTCTTTGGTTTGACTCAGTCTTGAGTCGAAGCAACTTAATCACTGATCTGATCACTCTAAAAATAGATTTCCACTTTTGAAAACCCAAATAGAGGAAAGAGATGACTGAGATTGCTTGCTCTCTTTCTACTAAGTTATTATAGGTTTAGAGAAATACAAAAGAAATATACAAAAAAATAGAGAAAATAATAAACCCAGTCATAATCTATTATTACAATGATTGTTCTAGTAGTAATAGGGAATCCCATACCTTCTTGTCCTTTTTTGATTATTTTCTATTAGTTTTGCTAGGTCCGTTCTACCCTTGCTAAGTTACCAGGTTTCCTACTACTAATCCCACAGTGATCGCTCTTTGTTACTCCTTTATTTTTGATTATAATAGATTAGTTTTGATGCACTCCTATTCTTAGACATTACTGATTGAGTGATGTTGCAGCTATTCTTATCTCTTGCCAGGCCACTAGTCCTGTTCCTTTGATGGGCATCTCTCTAAACTTTTTTACATGAGGCTTCCTTTCCCTAACTAAGCTACTTTTCTTGGCTATGACACCATGGGGCTACAGGCTCAACTCCACTAGTTCTTGAATGATTGGCCTGTTAGTGGTGGCAACCTTATGTTCCCAGGTATACTGTTATATAGTTAGGTAGCTAGCTTTTGGTAGTGAAGTCCTTTGTGTCTTTCCTATTACTTAGTAGATAATTCTATCTTAGTTCTGCTTCTTGGGGTGTGAATTTGCAAAATTTGGTTAATTTTAGGCCTAAATATATTTCAGGCTTTATAGCAGACTGACTTCAACACAATCTTAATAACGTAGAATTAGTAGAGGGTTTTAGATAGACTAGAGGCCCAAATGAAAACCTCGTCTAACTTCTCCTTGAATACAATGCAATTATCAATAGCCTTTTTGTTATTAGGTAAGCATTCAGCCCACTTACTTTGGCTTTGACTAATTGATTAAATTTGGAGTTGATAGTTTTTTCCTATTGTTTTGAGTAAGATAATAGTAGAGCTTCCTTTGATGTTCTTGGTTCAGAAGTCATGGCAACAAAGGCAAATACAGTATTACTAAGGTAAGCAGATTGATCTTCATTATAAAACTTGGCAGGTAGTTGACAATTTTGACTCAAAGGCTTTTTTTGGGTAGATTTTGTCACTTAGAGACCTTCTTTGGTGTAGAAAAAGGTGATAATAACTCTTTGAAAGGCTTAGGGGGGGAGTAGATGGATGACTTTCAGGTAAGTGTACCTTAGTTAGATCAGGGGTTAAAACTAATAGAGTGATGCTGTCTGTTAATATTACATTATTGACAAGCTTGTTAATATTCTCTGAAAGGGGTGGTATATTGTCAATAATAGCTAGATTGCTTGGTGAGGAGTCTTCAATGAAATCAATAATATCATGGGAGCTAATTGATTTTCCAGGAGTCTTGAGATTCTCAAGACAATATCCCTTTGACTCATCTGTTTACTACCTAAGTGTCATATTCCAGAAATATGATAATTATGTAATTCTTTCTCCTAATAATTCCCCTAAAATTAATAATAGTAAGATAGCATAGTAGACTACTCTCCTCCTATTACACACATACTATAAGTACTGAGTAGTTACAGT
>Ga0153965_1000329_pt1 | contig 10418 bp, 8 predicted proteins | sample TSFL049MetaG_FD_104707 | JGI IMG/M metagenome (GOLD analysis project Ga0153965, IMG submission 104707) | Attine ant fungus gardens microbial communities from Florida, USA - TSFL049 MetaG | ecosystem: Host-associated > Fungi > Mycelium > Unclassified | place: USA: Florida, Paynes | collected... | reverse complement strand
TTGTTCTAAGAAAAGGATAGATGACTATCTATAGGTAATTAATAAAGTCTATGTGCAAACATTAAGACCTTCATATCTCCACGGATACTGATTGCCTTGAGGTTGTTCTAGGCTCATTCTGAGTGGTATGAAGAGGGCTTCTGATGAGCCTAGAACCGAAGCTTAGATCATGGCAGTTTCTGAGATATTGGTGATTTAATAAGTGGTACTATAGTGGTTACCAGTTGATCTGCCTAATATCTTGGCCAATACTATTTGCTTTTAGACGTGACTGGTATCAATCAAAAGGTCTTCTTAAGGGCTTTAAGCTGGTTTTAAGACCATGAGAATCATTGAAGAATTGGTGGAAATATGACCAAATGAAGTTTGTGATAGAGAGACAAGTTCGGCCCTCCAGAGATATCCATTAGATGCCCAGTTATGAACTCAAGCATCTCGCTTGAGTAGCAGCTGTTACCACTACTACAGAAATTTCATAAAGATTATCCAGAGAATTTCATAACAGATCTATAACAGAACTCCTCTCTAGAGTGCTCTCGAGAGCAGAAAGAACCTTAGAAGATTGTTTTCTATAAGGATGACATTATATCTTGGCAGCAGTCACTTATTTATAACATTGAAGTTACCATCAGAGCAGAGCCATCATTGCTGATGACTAATTATAGTAAAAACTAGCAAGACGAATTTTCTCAAGGACTATATCACAAACCTAATAAAAGAAGACTGAGACTTAAAGATGTGATAAGATATAGAGGAGTAGTAGAAGGACTAGAGAGGTCAGGAAGAGAGGTCAGATAGAGAGATAAAAGAAGAGCTGTTTGATGAAAACAATATGCTCAAGAGCAAGACAACTTGAGATCACCGCCTCTCTCTACAGCCCAGCAAAAGGCTCAAGAGCCATCTATTGTTTAGAGAAGAACCCCCGGAGTAGGATTAGAGGAGTGGGGAATAGTAGCCAAGTGATTGGGAGAGGTGCCGTCTTATCATTTCACTCTTACTATCTTTGGGAATTTGGGAGTTTTTTTTGTTTCTTTTCTTTTGTTGTATCATTGCTTTGTAATTCTAATAAAATACTCTAGGGCACAGAGAAGAAAAGGACTTTTCCCCCCCATCATCTCTCCCTCTGTTGCTCTAGAGCTAAAAGACTATTTGAGTGATTTGAGGATTTCTTTTGTGTTTGCTTTATGAAAACTCTATAAAACTTCCCTCAAAGAGAGACTCAAGCTCAACGGACTTGGACATTCACTTACGCTAGAAGCTAACCACTTACTATGGATCATTGAAGTTAGCTTCCAGTTGTATGGTCAGCTGAAGAAGAGCCTACACGACGGTACGGAATTTCTAGGTAGTACTGCTGTATCGACAGGAAGTCAGGCTACTAGACTAGGTAAGGGTAGTAGTGTTATGGCACGAGATGAATGCATGCCTTAGAGATCTTATTACGGTAAGGGTTCTCTCAAGTGGATACTAAAAACATTTCTTTTCTTCTTAGGTTTCTATTTAATATGTTTTGGCTATTCTTTGGACTTCTATCTTCAGTAAGCTCTCTATTATTTGATTTATCTCTCTAGTACCTATAAGAGAATAGCTCTATTTCTACCCTGAAACTGCATAACGATGCTCCAGAATGACCTAAGCCTGTTCAAGTATTACTAAAGTAATACTTAAACACACTAGTATAGCTCCAATCATGCTGACCCTGATACAAGGAATGTAAACTTAATATATAATATAAAATATCCCTTCAGGAGCCTCATCCTAATCTCTAAGAATTCTTCTAGAGATGAGTTGTATTATAATTACAATCTGTAATATCAACTGAGGATTCTCCTAGAATCTTGTGCCCCAGTCGCCCTTACAGCAGATTAGGATCCTTAAAATGAAGCCTTGGACTATTCTAGTGGACAGCCACCCAATAGGTCACCCTCCCCTGTCATACCTAGCCCTCTGAGAATTCTGCTCCCCAGATGTCGTTGTCTCCGGACACCCCCCAAGGCATAGCCGACACCTTAGGATACCTGCAACACCATCTCCACAAGCTAATGGAGAGACAAAATGTCTCTAAAAACAACATCAACACCATCCTGGCAGCCCTGACCACGTAGTTACAGCAGCTTATACAGCTAGTAGCTAATTCCCCCTCTCTATCTGTACCAAACACACTTTCCCCACCTGTACTATCTCTGCTGGTATCTCTGCCCCCTGCTCCGACAGCGAGACAAACATGCCCCAAGCTCTCTTGTCCTCTGGACTTCAGCAGAGAATATCATAACAGCCACGCATTTTTGAACTCCTGCTCCCTCTATATCTGCCTGGTCCTAGAGCAGTTCCACAATAAAAAAGAAAGAATTCTCTGGGCTCTCACATTCTTCAAAGGAGGCTGTGCCGCCAAGTGGTCCAAAAATGTGTTTTGTCAGAAAGCAGACACTGGCGTTTTCCCTATCCAAACCTGGAGAAATTTTGAGCAACAATTCCAGCTTCACTTCTTCTCTGTTAACACAGAAGCGGACACAATCAACGTGCTGGAAGGCACCTCCTACCACCAAGAAGGTTGGACAGTGGATGACTATCTGGACAACTTCCAGGCCTTAGTCTCCAACGCAGGTTATATGGATCCCTGGACACTAGTGGTGAATTTTCGACGAGGTCTCTGGTTAGATATCCAGAACCAGATTTCCACCATGCCCTATGAACGACCAGCCAATAACGACCCTAACGCGTGGTACAGAGCAGTGCAGAGGATCGACCAGGCACGCCTCACTAATAAGGCCTTTCAGTCTGTGTTATGTTCTGCTCCCTTCACACCGACCAAAACTGCCTCCACCCAATCCCTACCTTTGTCTATAGCAAGACTGCCCCCCGTTCTGCCTCTTTTGGTTACTCTGAAACCTCTGCTGCCCGCTCCGTCTATGGGAGTTTCCATGGACATCGATGCGACTTGGAAAGCAAGGCCTCCTCTGCCTCTGTAAGAATGTTACTGATGTGGAGATGTGAACCATCTAGTCTGAGACTACCCCCACTACATGGACATCTGTCAACTCACCTCAGAACAGTAGAAGGAGCTGATTGAAGATTTGTTAGCATTGAAGGATATAGTTCCGATTGAAGAGTCTTGTCCCCTAGAGGAGAAAGAGGATTTTGCGTAGCGCGACCGGTGATATGTGCACCCCGGTCACCAGTAAATAAGTTCACTGTATTGACTATAGAGAACCCCAATACAATTGACAGTGAACTAGTAGACGCACCACCTCTTCTCCTCTTGTCTCCTGCTCTGCTCTGTAAGCCCAAGTAGGAGAGAAGGCTGCCCAAGCTTCTCTCTATCAGCGCCTTGGACGCATGAGGGACTTCCTTACTCCTGCCAGTGGAAATCAGAACTACGAACACAAAAGAACTCCACTCTGTCAAGGCCCTCTTAGACAGTGGAGCAACTGGAAGCTTCATTGACAGGGACTTTGTCTGTTTGAAAGGAATAAACACTTGGACCCTCTCACGTAACATCCTGGTCTTTAATGTCAACAGTTCTCCTAATGAGGCTAGACAGATTTCCGAAGTTGTAGATGTGCTTCTCCGTTACAAGACTCACTCTGAGAGGATGCTCTTAGCTATCTCTGGACTTGGAAAACAGAGTCTGATCTTAGGCTACAACTAGCTTAAGGACCATAACCCCAAGATTGACTATGTCACAAAAAGTGACTACTAAATAGTATCATGGAGGTATAACAAAATACCTGTTCAAATGAACTACATAAATAGCTAGATCCTCGTTAGCAAGTAGTCTTGTTAACATCGCCCTTTTGGTGTAGTGGTAAACTATACAGTATGTGACTACTGGTCCATAACACAACTGTGACAGACTAGGAAAAGGGAAAAGTCGAAATGACCCATTGTCCACTCCGGTGTGAAGGAGAACACACCCTATAGAAGGAGCAGACCCACCAGAAGAGAATTGAACTCTGGGCCCTCCAATTATGTTGTGACAGACCCGCACCCCTGCTCCAAGAAGAGCTAGACCCTAAAGAGACACCTCTGCAAATGTACAGCTCCGATTGGGAGCCCAGAGACCGACTGTTTCTTACATGCCTCTTCCCGGAGCTTACCCAAGTCAACCTCCAGGCCATGGCTATGACCTCCCAACGTCTTGTGGAAGGAGCCAGACACAGTAAGGAGACACTCGCCACTACCAGTCCGCTGCCCATCTACGTTGCAGAGTTCCAATCAGTGTTCGCTAAGGAAGACTTTGACATACTGCCTGAGCACCGCAAGTGGGATCACACTATTGAGCTAATCCCCAGAGCAGAGCCTAAGTCGTCAAAGGTCTATCTTCTGTCTCCGTTGGAGCAAGCTGAGTTAGATGTCTTTCTGGAGGAAAACCTACATACCAGATGCATCTAGCCGTCCAAGTCCCCCATAGCAGCCCCTATGTTCTTCATTAAGAAGAAAGATAGTTCGCTCTGGCTGGTCTAAGACTATTGCATGCTAAACACTGTAACTGTCAAGAACAGGTACCCTCTCCCCCTCATCTCCCAACTCATTTCCCAACTCTGCAGAGCCAGGTACTTCACAAAACTGGACGTCTGCTGGGGTTTCAATAATGTATGCATCAAGCCCGGAGATGAATAGAAAACAGCCTTCCATACCAACCATGGCCTCTTTGAACCTCTCGTGATGTTCTTCAGAATGACCAACAGTCCCGCTACCTTTCAAACTATGATAAATGACATCTTTAGAACCCTCATAGTTGAAGGGATTGTAGTAGTGTACTTGGACGACATTCTGATCTTTATAAAGATAGAAGAGAAACATGAATAAGCAGTCTAGAGGGTCTTGGAGATACTAGCAGAACCCTGTCTCCAGTGGAACAGAACTATGAGATCCATGACAAAGAGATGCTCGCTATCATCTGTGCGCTGGAAGAGTAGAGACACTTTCTGGAAGGAGCCTGGCATCTGGTCGAGATCTGGATGGACTACAAAAACCTGGAGTACTTCATAACAGCTAAGAAACTCAACCATCGCCAGGCTCGTTGGTCCCTATACTTGGCCCGCTTCGACTTCAAGTTGATCCACTGCCCAGGATGTTCCATGAGGAAGCCAAACGCGTTATCATGAAGACCAGACTATGGCAATGGAGCCTCTGACAATAAAGACGTGATCCTCCTACGACCGGAGCTCTTTGCAATCTGAGCTCTTGAAGGAGTTCAGCTAAAAGGACCGGAACAAGACATCCTTAGAGAAATTCATCAAGAGAACCAAAAGGGTGACCAGGAAGAGCCAGTGGCAAAGGCAGTAAGGGAACTCCAGCAAGCATTGGATAAGACGGTCTGCTCTACAGAATGGTCGGAAGAAGGAGGACTACTCTGGTTCAGAGGCAAGATCTATGTTTCCCAGAACATGGACTTATGAAGATGAATGGTCTCCCTGTGTTATGACACGAAGGTTGCTGGGCACTCCGGATGCTGGAAAACACTAGAATTGGTCTCTTGGAACTACTAGTGGCCACAGATGTCTAGGTACATTGGACAGTACATTAGCACCTGTGACCTCTGCATCAGGACAAAACCGATAAGGCAGGCTCTAGTAGGTGAATTGCACCCTCTCTGGATCCCAGACTCATGATGGGATATGCTCAGTATAGACTTTGTTGTAGAACTCCCCCTCTCCTCCGGACATGATACAGTAATGACAGTAGTGGACTCGGTGTTGAAACAAGCACACTTCATTCTGATGCACACGATGGTAACAGCAGAAGGAGCAGCCAGACTTTTCCTATATCAAGTCTGGAAGCTCCATAGCCTTCTGAAGTGCATAATCTCAGACCATGGATCTCAGTTTGTAGCTTGTTTCACCCAAGAACTTTACCGTCTGCTAGGAATAAAGTTGGTGTCCTCTATGGCCTAGCATTCTCAGACTGACAGACAGATGGAGTGTGTCAACCAAGAGTTGGACTAGTACCTCTGGCTATTTGTGAACGAATGCCAAGACGATTGGTACAACCTATTATCCATGGCGGAATTCCAGCACAACAATCATGTTCACTCTGCTATCTAATAGCCTCCGTTCCTGCTCAACACTGGATGGCTCCTTTGCATGGGCTTTGAACTCTGACAGAACCCTTCCAGTCTAGAGACGGTCAATGAATTCATAGAAAGGATAAGGACTGTAAGAGGACATCTAGGGTAGTACTTAGTCAGTATTGAGGGTCTGTTCTATTAGTGGCCTGGTGACAGTACGTGTACGCACTCCTATCGTTCCTGTCTTTTCTCTGTCTGTGTCATGTGGTGCGACGCCTTCTATTCTATTATTAGGACATTGTGATTACTGATCCATGCACTCATGTGACAGCGTGTGTGATCGTCTAGTATAGAGTATATATACTAGCAAGCTGTCATAGATATACTTCACTTGAATCTCAACTTAGCTTCCGAGACTATCCATTAGCTTGAAGGGTGATCGCCTCTGAGTGGTTCCCTTATAAGGACAGTGATTGAAGAAGTGAAGTCCATGATCCGCAAAGCACAGAACAACATGAAAAGATACTATGACCAATGAAGAACTCCGGCTCTGGTGTTCAACCTGGGTGATAAAGTCTTCCTTGATACGTCAGATATCCAGACTACATGCCCCTCACAGAAACTCTTGCACTGACGACTTGGCCCTTTTGTAGTGGAACAGTGGATCAGACCTATAGCCTATCGCTTAAAACTACCACACTGAATGAAGCAACTCCATCCAGTGTTCAACGTAGTGAAGCTTACTCCAGCCCTAGAAGACCCAATCACAGGACAGAGAACAGAAGACCACCCACCGCCCATAGTCATTGATGGAGAAGCGAAGTGGGAAGTAGAGGAGATACTCGACAGTTGTTGGCACCAGAGAAGGTTCTAGTATCTCATCAAGTGGAAAGGGTATGGCCGTGAACACAATTCTTGGGAGTCTGCCTCCGAAGTCCCCCCACTAGAACTGACAGCAGAGTTCCATCGCAAACACCTAAGGGCTCCAAGACACATCCGACGTGCAGAGTTCGACAATATTTTTCATCTGGAGTCCATTGTTCTGAGATGTAGCAATCTTGAAGGGGGAGTGAATGTAAGAGGATAGCTCTATTTCTACCCTAGAACTACATAACGATGCTCCGGAGTAACCTAAGCCTGTTCAAGTATTACTAAAGTAATACTTAAACACACTAGTATAGCTCCAATCATGCTAACCCTGACACAAGGAATGTAAACTTAATATATAATGTAGAATATCCCTTCAGAAGCCTTATCCTAATCTCTGAGAATTCTCCTGAAGGTGAGTTGTATCATAATTACAATCTGTAATATTAACTGAGGATTCTCCTGGAGTTTTGTGCCCCAGTCGCCCTTACAGTATTTATTTGTTTAGTACACAATAGTGAAGCAACTTGGAGATTTCGCCTCTTTGACCTTACTTTCACCTTTGTTTTGTGATCAAACCTTTTGATCCTTATCAGCAATGGACCTTGTTAAGATCGCTGGAGTCTGTAATTGGCCTACCCCAGAGAACCAGACTGATGTACAGGCTTTCATAGGCTTCGTTAACTTCTACCACCACTTCATCCAAGATTTCTCAACCATAGCCAGACCCCTCTTCAACCTCACTCATTCCAACAAGGCCTGAAACTGGGATACTAAAGAACGGGAAGCCTTCAAATGTCTCAAGATGGTGGTAACCACTGCTCTAGTTCTAGTATCACCCCAGGACTCGGAACCCTTCTGTATTGAGGCTGACAGTTCTGACTTTGTTTCCAGAGCTGTCCTTTCTCAGCAACTGTCTGGAGAAAAGAAATAGCACCCAGTGGCCTTCTACAGCAAATCCCTGTCTCCAGTGGAATGGAACTACAAGATTCATGACAAGGAGATGCTCACTATTATATGTGCACTGGAAGAGTGGAGGTATTTCCTGAAGGGAGCCCAGTACCCAGTAGAGATTTGGACAGACTACAAGAACCTGGAGTACTTCATGACAGCTAAGAAACTTAACCATTGCCAAGCTCACTGGTCTTTGTACTTAGCCTGCTTTGACTTCAAATTGGTCCATTGCCCAGAACATGCCATGGGAAAGCCAGACGCATTATTGTGGAGACTGGACCATGGTAATGGAGCCTCCAACAATGTACGACCAAAGCTCTTGGTAATCTGAGCTCTCAAAGGAGTTCACCTAGAGGGACCAGAGAAAAACATCCTTAGAAAAATTCGTTAAGAGAACCAAAAAGATGACCAGGAAGAGCCAGTGGCAAAAGCAGCAAGAGAACTCCAGCAAACATCGAGTAAAATGGTCTGCTCTGTAGAATGGTCAGAGGACGAAGGACTACTCCAGTTCAGAGACAAGATCTATGTTTTCTGGAACTTAGACTTACAAAGGTGAGTGGTCTCACTGTGCCATGATACAAAGGTTGCTAGACACCCTGGATGTCAGAAAACACTAGAGTTGATCTCTAGGGACTATTGGTAGTCTCAAATGTCTAGGTACATTGGACAGTACGTTAGCATCTGTGACCTCTGCCTGAGAATGAAACCATTAAGGTAGGCTCTGGTAGGTGAATTGTACCCTCTCTGGATTCTAGACTCGCGACAGTAGTGGATTCAGTATCGAAATAGGCATACTTTATTCTGATGCACACAACGGTAACAGCAGAGGGAGCAGCTAGGCTTTTCCTGCATCAGGTCTAGAAGCTCCACAGTCTTCCGATGTACATAGTCTCGGACTGCAGATCTTAGTTTGTAGCTCGTTTCACCAGAGAACTTTACCGTCTGCTTAGAATAAAGTTGGTGTCTTCCACAGCCTAGCATCCTCAAACTAATGGACAGACAGAGCGCATCAATCAAGAGTTGGACCAGTATCTTCAGCTCTTTGTAAATGAGTAGCAAGACAATTAGTATAACCTCTTACCCCTAGTAGAGTTCCAGCACAACAATCACATCCACTCCACTACTCAACAGCCTCTGTTCCTGCTCAATACCAGAAAGCTTCCTTGCATAGGCTTTGAACCCTGGCAGAACCCTTCCAGTCTGAAGACAGTCAACAAATTCACAGAAAAGATAAGAACAGCAATCGAGAAAGCAAAATCCACGATCTGCAAGACACAGGACAACATGAAAAGATACTATGACTAATGAAGAACTCTGGCTCCAGTGTTCAATCCTGGTGACAAAGTCTTCCTTGATGTATTGGATATTTAGACTACATGCTCTTCACAGAAACTCTCACATTGATAGCTTGGCCCCTTTGTAATAGAGCAGCAGATCAGACCTATGGCCTATCACTTAAAACTGCCACACTGGATGAAGCAACTTTATCTAGTGTTCAACGTAGTGAAGCTTACTCCAGTTCTAGATGACCCAATTGCAGAATAGAAAACGGTAGACTACCTACTGCCTATTGTCATTGATAGAGAAGCAGAGTGGGAAGTAGAAGAGATACTTGACAGTCACTAGCACTGGAGAAGATTCCAGTACCTTATCAAGTAGAAAGGATATGGCCACAAACACAATTTCTAGGAGTCTACTTTCAAAGTCTCCACTCCAGAACTGATAGCAGAGTTCTACCGCAAACATTCTGGAACTCTGAGATATATCTGGTATGTAGAGTTTGACAACATCTTTTATTCGGAGTCCATTGCTCTGAGACATAGCAATCTTAAAGAAAGAGTAAATGTAAGGGAACAGCTCTATTTCCACTCCTAACCTGCACAGCAACACTCTAGAGCAGCCTAAGCCTGTTCAAGTATTACTAAAGTAATACTTAAACACACTAGTATAGCTCTGATCACACTGACTCTGACACTAAAGAATATAAACCTAGTATATATAATATAGAAGATCCCTTCAAGAGCTTCATTTTAATCTCTGAGGATTCTCCTGGAAGTGAGTTGTATCATAATCACAAACTGTAATATAACTGAGGATTTTCCTAGAGTCTTGTGCCCTAGTCACCCTTATAGATGGTTGGAAAGAAATTGGCTAAGATAAAAAGGGAACAAAAGGCTAGAGAGGATTAATGAAAAAGAATAGGATAAAGAAGATGAGTTAGGGAACTTATAAGACTCTTATAACAAAGTGTAGAAAATTTTTCAAAATAAGAAACCTTAAGAGAGAGGTACTGTCATGAGTCAACTCAACTATGACCTAGAAAATATGACTTGGACAGGAATTGAACTGGTGAAGGTTGGACACTTGTAATAATAACAAAGACAAATAGTTAGTTTATGTATCTAGTATGTATGCTGCACCGAACGTGGGATGATGGTGCTTGCAATTTAATTATGTAAAAATCAGGTAAGTATTTGTCAGTTTTAGCTAAGAATTGGTCATCAAATTTCTTCACACGTTCTCTCTTTACTTAATAAACTCTACAAAATTCAAATAAATTCAGAAGAAATTCAAATAAATTAGGATA
>Ga0153965_1000328_pt1 | contig 10422 bp, 12 predicted proteins | sample TSFL049MetaG_FD_104707 | JGI IMG/M metagenome (GOLD analysis project Ga0153965, IMG submission 104707) | Attine ant fungus gardens microbial communities from Florida, USA - TSFL049 MetaG | ecosystem: Host-associated > Fungi > Mycelium > Unclassified | place: USA: Florida, Paynes | collected... | reverse complement strand
GGATGAGGCTTCTGGAGGGATGTTCTATACTATATACTGGTTCTGCATTCAGGGTCTCTGTGATTGGAGCTAAACTAGTGTGTTTAAGTATCACTAGTAAACAGGCTAGGGTAGCTCCGGAGTGTTGTCATGCCATTTAGGGGTGGAGATGGAGGTGTCCCCTTATATTATGCTGATACCTCGAGAGGCAACTAGGATGAGCTGACATCAGGTTACTAAGAAAGTTACTAAGGGACTATACTCTAGATCTACCTTTGAATGGACTAACTTAGAAAGATGGCAGACTTGTACTCTAGAACCAGTACTACTCAGAAGATAAACTTAGACTAATAGACTTTATGCTTGTAAATAAGCATTGATGGCATCAGATCAATTATATTTAGATAAATGACCTCTAGAACATGACTTGGAGATACTAGATATTTATTGGGACTTACTAACTATTTAATAGGTAAACAAGGAAGTTTAAATTACAAAGCAGCATTAAGAGAATGATAGGAGGAGAAGAAAGAATATTCTAGAAGGAAATGGCAATGGAGACGTGTCATCTTTGATGAGAAAGACTTAGTGCAGGGATGCATCATTATAAAGACAGAAGAAGAATGTATCATCAGTGGGATTTTGGGAGGACTTAGGGCAGAAAGGAGTCGAGGAAATCCTAAAAGTAGTAATAGTTTCCTTTTTATATTTTATTCCTTGAGTTTCAGGGCTTTGTAATAACTTTAATATAGTATCTAGGGCAGGATGAAAGGAGAGAACCTCTTGGCACTTATTTCCATCATTACTGCCTCTGGAATTGTGAAATGCGAAACTATTGAGTGTAAGAGTTTGGAGTTTGGAGTTAGTAGAATGTCTTAAGCAGAATACAGAATATACCCAGAACTCGATCTAGAGAGGAATAGCAGATGCAACTCAGGCAGACTTCAGAGAGGATAGCAGGCTAGGAAAGCTTGGCTAGGTGCACACTTGGATTGCATCACACCCATAAGGTTCAGTGTTAGAAGTGTAGACAAGAGGGCAACTGAGTATAGAGGGTCCATAAGTGATCAACTAACTGTATTTTCCAGTTGAGTCTAGTCATGATGTGTAAAGATTGACACCTTAGGGAGGCTATGCAATGACAATCTAGAGAGATCTTACATTCATTTCACAACAACCAACATATATTTTATTAGAGCTGTATATAATTCTACTTTTACTTATAACCTTTATTTTTGATTATCTCCCCTCGGACCTTTAGCATGCGATTGGGAGCTGGTACATCATTGTTTTGTTTGTTCCAGTGTGCAATTCTCTTTTGCACCCTTTCATCTGAAGTCCACCATGAGAGAAGTTTCAGATTGAGAGTTTTCTTATTCTTTCCGCTTCTCTTTTACTTTAACACTTTGAGCATTCTAAACTTTATTTTCAAAAAAGATGCCTAATTCTTTAAATCTTTCTAGAGCAGAAAACCAACCAGAAACTAAAACTAGAAGTCATCAAACTTCTACAGCGCAGCATGCCAGATTGGTACATCTGTGTAAGGTTGCTAAACTCTAAGCTAAAATAAAGCCAACTGCTCTTTGTTCAGCAATTGACAAAGAGAACTCGATAGAGTCTCTGTTAGATTTTCCTATACTACTTATACAACTACTACATGGTCTGTGCACTACTTTCCCACACTTATCATGTGACCCATCATGTGACCCATCATGTGACTATGACTTGTGACACTTGTGATGTGACACTTTCCTGCACTCCCTTCTGTGTAATAAGTCCAAGAGAAAAGAAAAATAAATAAATAAATAATGACTTAGTTATTTTGCCAAGTCATGATACTACTCTCCTCTTAAGTTTCCTCGTCCCAAGAAATTTTCTACAACTCATAGTAAGGGTCAACCATGTTGCCTATTTCATCTTTATCTTTCTCTGTCTATTTCCTCAGTCCCAAGTCTTCTTGCTCGATTTCTTCTTCCTCTTTGATTGTCTCCATTATTTTCCTCTCCCTTGGTCATTTACCCTTCCATCGTCTCCAGTTTCTTTCTAGTCTGCCCCAATATTCTTGGTCATATCTCTTATCTGACCATCTGAATAATTTTCTTGCCATAAACCTCCCTGGCAATTCTCCTCTTTTAAACATTCCTTCCTTGTGTTCTTGTCTCACCATATCCTCTGTGTCTTGCCGATATTCTTTCTTGAATTCTTTGATCGCTTCTTTTGCGTTTTTCAAATTTTTCCTCTCTTCCCAAGTGTTTGACTCTGCCGTGAATCCTTTCCAGCATACTAGGTATTTGTCCTTTCCTCTTGCTTATCGCTTGTTCAGAATTCTCTCTACTTTCTATTCTTTCTCTTCTTTGATTATTACTAGAACTGGTTGCTCTCTTTTCTGCCCTTCTACTTGCCCTATGTATTTACATATCCTACTGATGTTTATTACCAGGTGTATTTTTACTGTACTAGGTAGCTCTAATTTCACCGTATTTGATGATACAATTTTCTTAATTTTGTAAGAGCCTATGAACCTCTCTGTTAACTTTTCTGTCCTCTTATCAACTATTTGGTACTTCAAGTCCTTAGTGCTTAACATTACTAAGTCCCCTACTTTATAGTTGTCTACTTCTCTTTTTTTCCTGTCTGTATATTTCTTCATCTCTTCTTATGTTTTCCCTAGTGCTGCTTTTGCCTCCTCTTGGATTTTCTTTATTTTCTCAATGAACTTCTCTGCCCTCTGGTATTTCTCTTTCTTTCTACCTTCAAACCCCATCCTGGGATCTTGTCCATAATTTGCCTTAAAGGGCGATGTCCGAGTACTTGAGTGCGCTTTGTTATTATATGCGAATTCTGCTGTTTCTAACTATTCAGGCCACTGTTTTTGCCTATGATCAATGAACATCCTTAAGTACTGTTCTAATTCCTAATTAACCCTCTCTGTTTGTCTGTCTGTCTGAGGGTAGAATGCCATCAACAATTTACTCTTTATCCTCAGCATATAATTCAACTCTTTCATTAACCCTGTTGCAAATTATGGTCCCTGATCCAAGATAATGCTCTCGGGTAGACCATGTAGTTTCCACACATTATCTCTAAACAACCTAGCTAGGCCTTCTACCAATGTCTTTTCTATAGTAGGTATGAAATGAACCATTTTTGTCAACCTATCGACCACTACCAAGATTGAGTCGTATCCCTGAGCTAAAGACAGCTTTGTAATAAAGTCTGCTGATATGTACGTCCAAGGTTTCTTTGGAATTGAGTTTGGCATTAACTTTTCTACTGGCTGTTCTGTGTGATTTTTGTTATGCTGGCAAGCATCACATTCCTCTATATACCGCTTCATTTCCTTCATTACTCCTAGCTACCAAAAATTGCAGGTAACTAATTCCACTGCCTTCTATTGCCCTCCATGGCCTCCTACTGGCATATTGTAATGCAGCCTAATTATCTCTGTTCTAAGCCTATCATCTTTTGGTACATAGACTTTCCCTTTCTTGTACATTACGCTGTCCACCTCTCTCCACTTTTCGTCTCTTAACATCTTTACCCCTGCTTGTTTTATTTCTTCCATTGCTTTTACTACTTTGTCATCTTTTACTTTTGACTTTCTTACTTCCTCTAGTAGATCTACTCCATCTACTATTATTTCTACCACCTCAGCTTTTATTACTTCTAACTACTCCGGTTTTACCAATGTTTCATCCTTATTGTCCTTTTCTACTCCGATCTCCTAGTCTAGCCTCCTGCTCAGACTATCTGCTTTCCCCATCTTACTTCCCAGAATATGTTTTAGTGTAAAATTAAACCTAGATAAGTATAAAGCCTATCTTGCTTGTCTTTGATTTAACTTTTGTGTCTTTATAAAGTACTCAAGGTTTTTATGATCTGTCCAGATCTCGAATTTAACTGTTGTTCCCTCTAAGAAGTGTGTAAGGGGGCACTCAGAGGCATCCCAGAACACACTTGACGTTAGTGGAGGAGATGTCTTAAATAAAAGTAATGAATAGTCCAGGAGCTCTAATCAATGTTGAGGTAAGGTATTCTACCATACATCACTAGCTATATATACTAGACTAGCTGGTCTGTGTGCTGGTTACTAAGGGAACACAGATCAGAACACTAATAACTACTATACCTAATAAGGCTATGTAGTACTAACCATGGCAACAAGAACAAGAGGGAAGAGAACTATGAATAGTGGGCTCCAAGGATTCAAGGGCAAGCTAGATAATACTCACCTATACCAGGTTACCTAAGCTACTCTAGAGCGTTCCCTTATAAAGTGTTTCCATGTCTTTAAGCATCTGATTACTGCTAACATTTCTTTGTCATATATTTCATAGTTTCTCTTTGTATCACTTAAAGATTTTGAAATGAAAGCAACTGGTCTCCACAAGTTGTCTAAGCACTTCATCAATAGTACTCCTCCAGTTGCATAATTTAAAGCATCTGCTTCTACTCTAAACTCTTTGTCCAAGTCTGGTGCTGCTAATACTGGTTTTGTTATAAAGACTCCTTTTAACTCATCAAATGCCTTTTGTTGGCTTTCTCCCCATATCCACTTCACATCTTTCCTGGTGAGCATATTCATCAGCCTAGCTACTTAAGCAAAATCTTTGATAAACCTCCTATAGTAATTTGCAAGACCTAAAAATTTCCTGACATCTTTTACATTTTTTGGCTCTGGCCAACTTAACACTCCTTTCATCTTTTTCTTCTCCATTTCTATTCTGTTTGGTCCTATAACAACACCTAAGAACCCTATTTTCCGTACTTTCCACACATACTTTTCTGGTTTAATATATGTAAGGGGACATCTCCATTTCCATTCCTGAACAGCACGATGACACTCCAGAGCTACCTTAGCCTGTTTTACTAATAATACTTAAACACACTAGTTTAGCTCTGATCCTGCTAACCCTGATACTAAGGGATATAAGCTTAGTATATAATGTAAAAGATTCCTTCAGGAGCCTCATTCTAATCTCTGAGAATTCTCCTGAAGGTGAGTTGTACCCTAACTACAATCTGTAATATCACTGAGGATTCTTCTGGAGTCTTGTGCCCAGTCGTCCTTACAATATACAAGTCATTTTCTTCTAACCTCTTTGTAAGGGGACCCTTCACACATGACCGTGGAGTGCCCCCCGTTGCCTCCCAACATAATTTCATTATGCAGCCCCTAGTTACCAAAGAATGGAATGCAAGGGAATTTTAGTATATATTGTAGATTATTCCTTCCAGGAGCCTCATCTAATTCTCTGAGGAATCTCCTGGAGGTGAGTTGTAACATATTCCATACTATAATTTCTCTGAGAAATCTCCTGGAGTCCACTCCGGTTGCCCTCACAGCAGAATTAGATCTCCTTGCTAGAGCCCCAGAATTTCTCAGTGAACAGCTGCCCTCTGGTCGCCCTCTGATCACTCCACTCCAAGAGAGATGTCGCTCTCTGCAGACACCTCTCTAGCCGTCACCGATGTCTTGGGCTACTTACAGCACTATCTCCAAGAGTTAACCGAATGTCAGAATGCTTCAGAACACACCATCAATGCTATCCTCACGGGCCTAACAGCCCAATTACAACAACTCACTCAGCTCATAACCGCTCCCGCCCCAACAGTCGCTCCGCCTTCTATACCCACGTCTCCGCCTCCTGTCAGCCCTCCTTCTCCGGTTCCGTCTGCCCCGTCTAAACAGCAGACGAGGCCAAAACTCCCTTCTCCTCCAGACTTCTCCAGCAAACGGAGTTCTGGACGAGCCTTTCTCAACTTCTGCATGCTGTATTTGCGCTTGGCCCTGGAGCAGTTCACCTGCGATAAGGAAAAAATCTTCTGGACCCTCGCCTTCTTCAAGAATAGACGTGCTGCAAAGTGGTCCGAGAACCTTTTTTACCAGGAGGCAGACACTGGCATCTTTTCAATTCGATCCTGGACCGACTTCGAACAACAATTCCGGAGTCAATTCTTTCTGGTCAATGCAGAAGCGGACGCCATCAACACTTTGGAGGGGTCTTCATACTACCAAGGAAACTAGACGGTGGTCAATTACTTAGACAGCTTCCTGATCTTAGCCTCAGACACCAGATATATGGACCCCTGGACCTTGGTGGTCAAATTTCGTCGTGGACTCAAATTGAACATTCAAAGCCAGATCGCCACCATGCCTTTCAGACGACCTGCAGACACTGATCTAGAGACCTGGTATGCAGCAGCCCAGAGGATCGACTAGGTGCGGTTGGCAAATGAAATGTTGCTATCAGTGCGGAGAGGCCAACTATTTTGTGAAGGACTGCCCCCACTATTTGGACGTCTGAAGGTTAACCGCAGAGCAGAGAGAGGAGTTGATTGAAGATTTAATGGCCCTAAAGGATGCAGTAGAGGAAGAGGGGGTTTGTTCAGCCCGGAGGAGGGTTTTGTTTAGCGTGGCCAGTGAAAAGTGTGCCCTAGTCACTGCTAGTTAATAGGTTTGCTGTATTAAACATAGAAGAGGTCAATACAGATATCCGTGAACCTATAGACATACCCTCTCTCTCTCCCTCTGCTCTGGACAGGATAGTGCAACCCCGGAAGCCAAAATGGGAAAAGAGGTTATCCAAACGACTCTCCGTTAATACCCTTGATGCTCGCAGGATGTCGATCATCCTGCCAATAGAAGTCAGCACCACAAACACTAGTAAAATGCATTTCGTCAAGGCACTCTTGGACTCCGGAACTACAGGCAACTTCATAGATCGAGACTTTGTCCAAACGAAAGGCATTAACACCCAGAGCATCTCTCGCCCTATACCGGTGTACAATGTAGATGGCTCCCCCAATGAGGCAGGTCAGATCTCTAAAGTGGTAGATGTGGTTCTCCATTACAAAACCTACTCCGAAAGGACGCTCCTTGCTGTCTCCAGCCTCGGAAGGCAAAACATGATTCTCGGTTATACCTGGCTCAAGGACCACAACCCAGAGGTCAATTGGCAGACTGGAGAAGTGCAGATGAACTAATGTCCTCCTCGATGTGAAGGATGCCATGTGATACGAAAGGAACAAGCGTCGCAGAAGAGGATGGAGACCAGAGCCCTCAACGTCTGCTGGTCCGGACCCTTTCTGGAGTATGCGGAAGACTCAGAAGAGGACAAGGTCCCCGTTTGGACTCATGAAGCTGAATACGAGCCAGGGGACTGACTTTCATGACCAGAATCCTCCCAGACTCCACTGCGAAAGACCTATGTGCCGCCTCTACAACCTCCCAGAAACTTGCAGAAGGAGCTCGTCGATCCGTGGAGGTACAAAAGGAACCTTTTGTTCCACCCGACTGCGTCAAAGGATTCGAGTCCGTATTTGCCAAGGAGGACTTCAATGTCCTCCTGGAGCACAGGCAATAGGACCATGCCATCGAACTCATTCCGGGTTCAGAGTCTAAGTCGTCGAAGGTCTACTCTCTGTCTCCAGTGGAACAAAAGGAATTGGACTTCTTCCTAGAGGAGAATCTGTGCACTGGACGAATCCACCCCTCCAAATCCCCCATGGCAGCTCCAGTGTTCTTCATTAAGAAGAAAGATGGCTCACTCTGGTTGGTTCAGAACTATTGAGCACTCAACTCTATGACGGTCAAGAACAAGTACTCTCTCCCACTGATCTCTGAACTCGTGTCCCAACTCCGTGGGACCAGATACTTTACTAAGCTGGACATCTGTTGGGGTTTTAACAACGTTCGCATTAAGCTCAGAGATGAGTGGAAGGCGGCCTTCTGAACCAATCAAGGCCTATTCAAACCCTTGGTAATGTTCTTTAAAATGACTAACAGTCCAGCTACCTTCCAAACCATAATAAACGATATTTTCTGGAACCTCATAGCGGAAGGTATTATGGTCTACCTGGACGACATCCTGATCTTCACCAAGACGGAGAAAGAGCACACGCAAGCGGTCCAATGGGTGTTACAAGTTTTGAAGGAGAACAAACTCTTCCACCGCCTAGAGAAATGCGAGTTCTACAAGCAACGGATTGAGTACTTGGGTCTGGTCATCTCGGAGAACGAAGTCTTTATGGATCTGGTCAAAGTCGCAAGAGTCTGAGAATGACCTACTCCGGAGAACAAGATGGACGTTCAGGCTTTCCTAGGCTTTGTGAACTTCTACCAGAGGTTCATTCAGGACTTTTCTGCTAAAGCTCGATCCCTCTTTGACCTAACATGCTCTGAACAAGTCTGGATGTGGAGTGGAAAGGAACAGACGGCCTTTGAAGACCTCAAAACAGCAGTAACCACTGCTCCGGTGTTGGTGTCTCTGCAAGAATCAGACCCCTTCCGGATCGAAGCAGATAGCTCAGACTTCGCCACAGGGGCAGTCTTGTCTCAGCAGTTGACGACGGATGGAAAATGGCACCCCGTAGCATTCTATAGTAAGTTCTTGTCCTCCATGGAGCGGAATTACGAAATCCATGACAAGGAAATGCTGGCTATTATCTGTGCATTAGAAGAGTGGAGGCACTTTTTGGAAGGAGTGACCCATCTGGTGGAAATCTGGACCGACCACAAGAATCTCGAGTATTTCATGACGGCCAAGAAACTTAACCGTCGCCAAGCTCGTTGGTCCTTGCATCTGGCTAGATTCGACTTCTTGCTTCATCACTGCCCCGGACATGCTATGGGCAAACCAGACACACTGTTGAGGAGAGCTGATCACGGAAACGGAGCCTCTGACAATGAGAATGTTGTCCTCCTTCGACTGGAGTTCCTTGTGGTGCGTGCCCTGGAAGGAGTGGAACTGACAGGCGTGGAACAGAAGATCTTGTCTGACATACACAAAGGAAACCAGAATAGAGACCAAGAAGAACCCATCGCTAAGGCAGCACGAGAGCTCCGACGCTCCACTAACAGGACAGTGCACTCCTCAGAGTGGTTGAACATAGATGGCCTGCTCCAGTTCCGAGGGAAGATATACGTACCTCAGAGTCCGAACCTACGTAGATAGATCATAGCCCTCTGCCACGACACCCACATCACAGGTCACCCTGGATGCTGAAAGACACTAGAACTGGTGTCCTGGAACTACTGGTGGCCCTAGATGTCTAGGTATATCGGCCAGTATGTAAGCACCTGTGATCTCTGCCTCCAGACGAAATCCTGGCGGTACTCTCCAGTTGGCGAACTTTAACTGCTTTCCGTTCCGGACGCACAGTGGGATACACTCAGTGTCGACTTCATGGTCGAACTCCCGGAGTCCTCTGGACATGACGCCGTCATGACTGTCGTAAACTCTATCTCCAAGAGAGTACACTTCATTCTGATACATACAATGGTCACAGCAGAAGGAGCGGCCAGACTCTTTTTTTACCACATCTAAAAGCTCCACGGCCTCCCGAAGCGTGTTGTCTCAGACCGCAGACCCCAGTTTGTAGCTTCATTCACTAAGGAGCTATACAGGCTACTAGGTATATGACTATCCTCCTCCACAGCTTGGCACTCCCAGATAGACAGACAAACAGAACGCGTCAACCAGAAGCTTGACCAGTTCCTCTGCCTATTTGTCAATGAACGACTGGACGAATTCCCCATATGGGCTTTGAGCCAAGCCAAGTCCCCTCCAGACTGGAGACAGTCAACGAATTCACAGAGAGAATGAAGTCCGCCACTGAAGAGGCCAAATCAGCGATCTGCAAAGCGCAGAAGGACATGATGTGGTATTATAATCGAAAGAGGACTCCAGCCCCCACGTACAAACCAGGAGACTGAGTATACTTAGATGCGTTGATGGGGATCAAAGGGAATTTGATCTCGAGACAAGAGTGACAACAAATGGGAATAGAATAATCTCCGAGATGTTTTACAGTTGTGCACTAAACAAGTAGGTACTGGGGAGGTAATCAAATAAAAAGAGGAGAGCTTTATAATGGGGAAAGGGTAGAATATAATCCAAAAGAAACTGAAGGAGTAATAATAATAAGTCGAGAGTCCACTCGAGGTAAATCTCACCGTAATAGGATCCCTAAGATGCGCGTTCATCTCGCGTTGTGACACTACTGCCCTTACCTAGTCTAGTAGTCTGGCTCGCCGTCGATACAGCAGAACTACCTAGAACTCCCGTGATGTCGTGTGGGCTCTTCTTCAGCTAACCATACAGCTAGAAGCCGACTCCAATGACACGTAGCAAGCTGTTAACTCCTAGCATAAGCAAATGCCCAAGTCTGTTGGGGCTCGAATTCCTGTCGAGGGAGAATTTGGGTAGGTTTTTAGAAAGAAAGCTAGAACACTCAGAAAAACTAGAAACTCAGTCACTCAAGAATAGCTGTTAAGCTCTAGAGCAACAGAGAGGGATGATAATGGGGGTATGATGCTCCTTTCCCCTCCTGTGCCCTAGAGTATTTTATTATGATTACAAAGCAAAAAGACAACAAAGAAAGTGAGACAAAGAAAACCTCTGAATTCCCAATTCTAGCAAGGCCGTAATGATGGTATGG
>Ga0153965_1000327_pt1 | contig 10432 bp, 10 predicted proteins | sample TSFL049MetaG_FD_104707 | JGI IMG/M metagenome (GOLD analysis project Ga0153965, IMG submission 104707) | Attine ant fungus gardens microbial communities from Florida, USA - TSFL049 MetaG | ecosystem: Host-associated > Fungi > Mycelium > Unclassified | place: USA: Florida, Paynes | collected... | reverse complement strand
ATTGCTTCTGTCACTGGACTGTCACTTAACTAGTCACCTTTAGTTACAAGTAGTGTTACCACATTGTAACATAGTCACAATACCTAGTTAGGATAAATACAGCTCAGAAAGAAAAGAGAATGGCAAGTTCTCTTTTTCTGTATTCCCTCTGTAAAATCTTACTCTGAGGAATTGGTACTCTTACTTGTCTTAGGACAATCTCAAGGGTGCTACTCAAAGTCTTGTTGACATCTCTCCTTCAATATAACTTCATTGAAAACCTTAACCAGACCTTCTAATGAGGAGTGTAAAGATATTAAGTATTAGATATAGGCTTTAAGTTGAAACGCATATTCAACTGTAAGGTCTAGAGTTTTAACACTTAGTCACATAATACTTTCTCATGCTCCATCCTTGTATAGTAAGTCCAGAAAAGAAAAGAAAAGAAATATAAATAATAACTTAGCTGTTTTGCCAAGTCATGACACCATTGTCTGTAACTATCTTGACTAGACTTTTCCATCTATATATTATATCTTCAAATAGCCATTATCCTATAGATCTAGCATTCTTTTCTCTTAAAGCTCTGGTATCACAAAAGGTCACTTACTGTTTTGTGATTGGTTGAAGATAGCTTCAAAAAGTACTTATAAGTATCATGACTTGGCAAAATAGCTAAGTTATTATTTATATTTCTTTTTTGGACTTACTACACAAGGAAGGAGCATGAGAAAGTATCATGTGACTAAGTGTCACAAAGTCACAGGGTTACAAGTCACAGTCAGGTGACATCACATGACTATGTCACAGGGGACCATGAGCAAGTAGTGCACAGACCATGTAGTAATTATATAAGTAATATAGAAAATCTAACAGAAACTCTATTGAGTTTTCCTTGTTAACTCAGCCTTAGAGTGGATTTGAGTTGTCTTGGCTAAAGTCTCATAATAAGCAAAGTTAGACAAGTGACAAAAGATGTTGTTAAGTCTGAGGTCTAATTCTCAGACTATGAGTCCTTATATACAGAATTGTAATAGTCTGTACACTAGAACAAATCTGTCACAGAAAAGTAACTACTAAATACTGTTATAGAGGTATAACAAAATACCTGTTCAAATGAACTACATAAATAGCTAGGCTCTCGTTAGCAAGTAGCCTTGCTAACATTGTCCTTTTGGTGTAATAGTAAACCATACAGTATATAACTACTTGTAAGAGGACCACTCAGTAGACAATCACTCCTTAAGCTAGTGAATAGTCCCGGAAGCTAGTTTAAGATTCAAGTGGGGGTATATCTACACACACTTGCTAGTATATATACTACACTAGATAGTCAGGCACACAGCACCATGGCAACTGACCTATAATCACAGAATGTCCTAGAATAATTAATAATAGGTATCATACTGCATGACACAGACAGGAGAAGTCAGGAACAGTGGGAGTGCGATACACGATCTGTCACTGGGCCATTAATAGAACAGACCCTCAGAACTTACTAAGCACGATCCTAGATGTTTCCTTACACTACTGGTCTATAGCACAAATGTGACAAGATCATCATATGCTACTATCTGTTGTTCTATATATAATAGTGCCTTTATACTTAAAAATGCAATAACTTAACCATATGGAGGCTGTCCTTTGTTCTAAGAAAAGAACAGATAACTATCTATAAGTAATTAATGAAGTTCATGTGCAAACATTGAGGCCTTCATATCTCCACTGATATTAATTGCCTTAAAGTCATTCTAGGTGTTAAGACTCTAAACCTCACAGTTGAATATGTGTTTCAACTTGAAGCTTATATCTAACACTTGATATCTTCATGCTCCTCGTTAAAGGATCCAGTTAAGGTTTTTAGTAAAGTTATATTGAAGAAGAGATGTCAACAAGACTTTGAGTAGCACCCTTGAGGTTGTCCTAAGACAAGTAAGAGTACCAATTCCTCAGAGTAAAGATTTTACAAAGAAAATACAAAAAGAAAGAACTTGCTGTTCTCTTCTTTTTCTGGGCTGTATTTATCCTAACTAGGTATTGTGACTATGTTACAATATGGTAACACTACTTGTAACTAAAGGTGACTAGTTAAGCGACAGTCCAGTGACAGAAGCAATAAGGGTGACAAGTCGAGTCAGTATCTAATAATGGGTTAGTCTGATGTTGTCCTATTTAGCACAAGTCTAAAGATAGAGAAAAGAAATAGTCCAAGGTTTCTCCGAAGAGTCCTGTTCATACTATGAGTCCATCATCTCTTAGAGTCTCTAGACATTCAATGCATTACTGCATGGTAATGTCTTCATTTTGTGTTATCAATATCTCTTCTTGTATTGCCAATATCTCGTCCACTAGCTATTCATTATCAGACCAGGGCTGATAATAACTGTAGTCCCACTCGATGTTCATAACACCAGGCTCATTCCAAGCAGTATAAAAAGAGCTTCTGATGAGCCTAGAACTGAAGCATTGATTATAGTAGTTTCTGAGATATCAGCAATTTAATAAACGGTACTATGGTGGTTACCAGTTGATCTACCTGATATCTCAACTAATATTGATTGCCTCAAGATGTGACTGGCATCAATCAAAAGGTCTTTTCAAGGGCTTTCTGTAGCCATTGAGACCATGAGAATTGTCAAAGAATTGATGGAGATATGGCTGAATGAAGTTTGTGACATGCTGGGTAGAACTGAGGAGACAAAAGATGAAAGAAGAGAAGTGGAGAGTTGAGTGTTACAAGTGTGGTGAAGAAGGGCATAAATGTAAGGAATGTTCATTATAGAAGGGAAGAAAGAGTGAAGCGGTGCATATGGCCATGCCATGAGAAGTACAGCAAGGAATGTAGATGTCAAGAAAGGAAAGAGGTGAAAACAGCATGCCCTATAGAGGGAAAAGCACAACAAAGAAGTGCACAATTAGGAGAACCAGAAGGTATAGCAAAAGAGAAAGAAAAAGAAAGGAATATCAGAAGAATGTTCAAAATCCTAAGAGAAGTGTGATTGGATATTAGAATAAAAAAAGTGAACATACATGAGGGCATGACAATAAAAGCACTCTTGGATAGTAGTACAACAGGGATGTTTATAGACAAAAAGACAACGGAAAAACACAGTTTTAAAATAAAGAAGTTAGAAAGACTGTTAATAGTTAGAAATATGAATGGAATGGGGAATAGTGGAGGAAATATCACACACTAGATAGAAGCAAATGTCTTCTACAAAAGTCATGTGAAGAGAATGAGAATGGATGTTGTCAGTGACTGACTTAAGACCTTAGCCTAGGGTTTAGACTAAGGAGCTCTTCAGAGTTAAAAGAGAACTTGATAAAGTCCTTACTTTATTCTGCTACACTATTTATACATTTCTGCATCATTTGTCCTTATTTATTCTACAAGTCCCTATCAGTCCAGGGTTTGATTCCAGTCCATGTTGTATCTTTGGTTATGGTCAAGGCGACTCACAACAGTATCCCTCTTTTAAGAATTTTTGTTCTGAAAATTTTCTACAACTCATTGTATATATTCCCTATCTTTCCTATCTTATCTTCTTCATCCCACTCCTCTATTCTTCCTTTCTCAATTTCTTCTTCTTTCTTTTCTTCATTAATCCTTTCTAATCTTTCTTTCTCTTTTCCCTTTTATTTCTTTCAATTCCTTTCTAATCGTCCCCAATATTCTTCATTGAATTTCTTGTTGTCCTACCCATATAGCATCTTTGCTGTATATCTATCCAGCAATTCTCCTTTCATGTCTTCTTTATTGTTCCTTCTTTTCCTCAGCCTCCCGATTTCACTGTATTCTTCCTCAAATTCTTTGACTAAGTTCTCTACATTTCCTAGGTTCTCTCTTGGTTCCTAGATATCTTTTTTTGCTGTATATCCTTTCCATCATACTAAGTATCAATTCTTCCCTCTGAATTTTTTCTTATTCAATATTTTCTCCACTTCATATTCTTCTTCTCTTTCAATTATTACTGGTGCTGGCTGTTCTCTTTTCTGGCCTTCTACTTGGTCTCTATACCTTTGTACTCTGTTAATATTTACTACTATATGTATTTTTATTGTACTTGGCAAATCCAGTTCTATTGCATTTGTTGAAATAATTCCTTTTACTTGGTAAGGTCCTACAAATTGCCCCATAAGCTTTTCTGATCATCTTTCTTTCATGTGGTATTTGAGATCTTTTGTACTTAGAAGTACCCAGTCTTCTACTTGGTATTCTTCCACTTCATTTCTCTTTCTATCAGTATATTTCTTCATCTCCTCTTGACTTTTCTTTAACGCCACTTCTGCTTCTTTATGTACTTCTTTCATTTTTGTTGTGAATTCTTCTGCTTTCTTATCTCAAATCCCATTCTTGGGTCTTGTCTGTTATTCGCCCTGAAAAAAGATACTTTTGTACTAGTCTGTACTTTGTTATTATATGCAAACTCTGCTGTTACTAACCAATCTGGCTATTATTTTTGTCGATGATTGATAAACATTCTTAAATATTGTTCCAAATCCTGATTCATCCTTTCTATCTGATCATCTGTCTGCAGATAGTAAGCTGTTGCTAACTTTGTATCTATTCCCAGCATTTGATTCAACTCCTTCATCATCCCTGCTGCAAACTGTGCCCCTCTATCTGTTATAATACTCTCTGGAAAGCTATGCAGTTTCCAGACATTATTCTGGAACAATTTTGCTACTTCTTCTGCTGAAGTCTTTTTTGTAGTTAGCACAAAGTGTGCCATTTTCATTATCCTATTGCATACTACCAAGATACTATATATTCTTGTGCTAGCAGTAATTTCATAATAAAGTCTACTGATATGTACGTCCAGGATTTTTTTGGTACTACATTCAGCATAAGTTTTTCTGCAGGTGTCTCTGTGCAATTTTTGTTTCTTTGGCATGTGTTGCATCCTTTGACATACTGTAAGGGTGACTAGGCACAAGACTTCAGGAGAATCCTCAGTTATATTACAGTCTGTGGTTATGATACAACTCATCTCCAGGAGAATCCTTAGAGATTAGGATGAGGCTTCTGAAGGAATGTTCTACACTATATACTGGGTTTGCATTCAGGGTCTCTGTGATTAGAGCTATACTAATGTATTTAAGTATTACTAAAGTAATACTTGAATAGGCTTAGGCTGCTCCAGAGTGTCACTTTGCAGTTTAGAGGTGAAGATAGAGCTATTCCCTTACACATACTTTGTTATGAGAGCCCCAAAAAGGAAATCATTTCCTGCATATTTGAACACTTGATCTACAATATCAAGTCATACAATGGAGTCAAGATATAAATAGCATGGAAACTTAGGTAATCATATCATGTGGCAGAGTCATGTGATCATAGAACATTCTAGAAGGACATGTGATCATGAATTAATAGTATACAGCCACTTGTAAAGTAGTATAAGTAATTGAGCAATCTAATGAAGAACTCCATCGAGTTCTTCCTGAACATCCACCTAGGGTGATCACTAAGAGCTATCACAGCCCATTGATAACATAAGAACTCAATACCCAACAGTGATCTCATACCTTGCAACCTCACTACCTACTTATTCTCTTATCTTCCTCGCTAGTAAGTACAGCACTCACAAGCATCTTGGATAGTGGGCCCTAGCTGTAAAGGGGACTTCTCAGTCAGTTAGGGACTAAGGGAGGAGACTAGGCACTAAGTTTGAGTACCCTGTTCAAGTCCTGATCTTATAATCAGACATTGTTCTTTACCTATTTCTTTGTATAAACTCCATGCTGCACTCCATTGTGAATAGTACACACAGGGGATTAGTGGTTACTCTTTAGGAAGCCACTTAGCTTAGGGGTTCCCTTCTTAGGGGCAATCATATACATTTTGATTAGGGCAGTAGTCAGTAAGGCAGTAGGACTCCAAACAGGTGAAGATTGCATGCCCTGTTGGATATAGCCTTAGGTAGTCACCCTAGAGTCATCAGAATACAAATCATCATCCCTATCACCATCGCCATCACCACTACCACACAAAATGTCTCAACAACAACAGCAACAAGAGGAACTATCTCTGGCACCTGCCCCTCGCCTACCACCACCTAGCAGAGAGGAACAACTTCTCTCTATAATTGCCACCCTGCAACAGCAGGTCAACACTATGCTTCTCCAACAGTAGAGGAGTAGAGTAGAGGTTGCAAGACCCCCAATATTTAGTGGAAAGATAGAGAAAGTGAGCATGTTTATTAACATAGCTCACCTATACTTGAGGATAAAGATGAATGGGGAAGCAATAACAACCCAAATTGCTTGGGTGTTATCGTATGTACAGGGAGGAGTGGCAGAAGTGTGGAAGGACAACTTATTAGATGAACTGGCCAAAGAAAAGTCAGAAATCAAAATGACAGAGGGGTTGTTCACAAAAATAAGAAATAAATTTGGGGAGATATCAGAAGAGGAAAGAAAAGTAAAGCAGTTGCGAACAATAGAGCAAGGGGGAAGGACATGCAACGAGTATGTCCAAGAATTTAAAAAGGTCACCAGAGGGGGTAGCTATGAGGGAAGACCCTTTATCAAAGAATTTAAAAGAGGATTAAATAGGGCCATCAGGAGGAAGTTGGCTGAAGCAGAGGAACTGCCATCCACCATAGGAGAGTGACAAGAAAGAGCAGTGAGGTTGGACAGAAACCAAAGGTAGAGTAGAGTGAAGGAGAGGATGCTGGAGAGGAACGCAGTGTGCCTAGGGGGAAATGTGCAGCCAAGAGAAGGTTATAGGGGAGGATTATATAGAGGAAGAGAGGGACAGATAATGTGGAGATGAGGGGAAGTGAGTGGAGGATGTAGGAAAGGAGGAAATACAGTCAATAAAAAGAGAAATCAATTGGGTCCACAAAGAGACCCAAATACAATGGACATTGACAGAGGAAGAGAAGGGGATAGGATATTACGACCTTAAGGAATAACTCAGGTTGCAATACTTCAAGTAAAGACTTGAGAATGAGATGAGAGTTAAGGAAGGAAGGAAATAATACAATTGGTAAAGCATAAGGAATACAGAAGAGTATCTACTGTATATATACCTATGTACCATGAGGTAGTAATGAAGAGAACATATAGCAGACATGAGGTCTGCTGAGTAAAGAACATGCCCCACCAGTGAGGTGCTGACTGAGCCATTAGATATATGAAGTAATCTGAAATACAGAAGTGATCCATGCAGTTGCATCATAGTGAACACCTGTATGAAATAAGGTTGATCGTTACAATACCTCCTTCTCAGGGTTCATGTCCTCATGAACTTTTTACAACTTCTTTTCTTCTATAGCATAGATAGCCACTGACTTTTTCTGTGGTTCCACAATATAACCTTCATCTGCTGCTTCTGATATGAACTATGATTCATGTGGTGGTCCTCCTGCATATAATGGTATTTTGAATCTCCTTCGTACTGTTTCTGAATTTTGTTTTGATTCGAGCAATCCTTTGACGATCCAGTTCCAATATCTGGAACTGTTTTCTCCATTTCTACTGATGGTGTGATGTCCAGTAGGTAGTAAGAAATGAGTAATATTGGATAGAGCTTTGAATCGTTTTAGGCATATAATGAGATTGTCAATTTTTTCTTATAACTGTATGTTGGGATTTTCAGATGCTGAGACCATTGATTCATTACTTGATGACGCAGTTGTGGATTTGTTGTCTAGTGGTGGAGGAGAGGGATATATTAAAATAATTTCTTCTTCTTCTTTATTTTCTTTTGGGGGAACTGTTGGTTTGACTTGTGGAAGGGAAATGAATTGATTGGTATGAGCAAATGACTCTTGTAGTCCTCAAATATGATTATCGATTGTTGAATGTCCTTGGCCTTGGCATGTTGTAAGTTTATTGACTAGATTGCATTGGATACTATGAAATCGTTGGGATAAGGCATTATGTAGAATAAGCCTAAGTGTTTCTGCCACTTCATAGAATTGTGTGGCAATATCCATACGATATCCTTCTCTAGTGAGCAGTGTACCTGTTTCTGCATCTGCCATGGTATTGTTGATAATATCAGCCATCCTGACTAATTCTTTTGCTTTTTCTTTGAGTCCTGCCATAGCTTCAATGGCTTAAATGATACAGTCCATTTTGTTTGCCCAATCTTTTGTTTTGTTGTTATGACATATGATCTTGTTATAGGTTTCCTGGTTCCAGGTGAGGGAGGCAGCAGTAGTAGAGGTGTTGGTAGCAGCATTGGTGAAAGAGGACATGTTTGAAAGTGTTTCTCAAGTGCTGGTATGTATTTGAGATATCGAAAAATGACTTTTAGCCCTCTCTTTTATAGGTTTTATCTTGAAAGCTATGTCCAATAATCTTGAATTGCCTCTTTTGCATGTGGTAAATTTGCTTCTGCCATCCATTGGTCATGTTCATTTCCATGTTCTTTTCAGTGAATGAGGAATTGGGTGCCTCTTTCTTTTTTGTGATGTCCCCTAATTTCTTCTACTTCATATTCTTCTTCTTCATTGATAATATCAGGTGGTGGTGCTGGATCCTTATGTTGACTTGCAAACTCCACCTTTTTGCAATGTGTTAACAGGTCTTTATTAAAAACATCATGTATGGCCCATCCTTCTGGAAGCTCTAGCCTATATGCTCTCTGTCCGATTTTCTCTTTGATTGTAAAGGGTCCATATCTTTTCTGGTCCAGCTTCTTTTCTGGTCAGTTTGTTTGAATATTTCTTGCCTCTAGCTATACTTGTTCTTCTGTTTTGAGACCTTGTGATTGGCATGTTCTCTTGTCATATTGCCTTTTCATCATTCTTTCCATTGCTATTTTTGCTTTTTCCCTCATTGTTTCCATCTTCTTTAATAGGTCTTCCAAGCTTGGTATTTCCATTTCCACTGTTAGGTTTCCTTTCCAGGAGTGTCTTCCATAGTTCATATAGAATAGAGAGTGTTCTGTTGCTGCATGTTTTTTGTCATTATACTGGAATTCTGCTGTTACTAGCCATTTTGTCCAATCATCTTGTCTGTAGTTGATATAGTATCTTAGAAACACTTTAACTTCTTGATTGATTCTTTCTGTTTGACCATCTGTTTGCAGATGGTAGGCCGTTGACATTGCTTTTTTGATTTCTAATGCTTTGCACAGTTCTCCCATGAATATTGATGCAAATTGGGGTCCTCTATTACTGATGATCTTTTTTGGTATGCCATGTATTTTCCATATGTCATCCTGATATATCTTTGCTACTTCACTTGAGAAGATTGAAGTCGTTATAGCCATGAGTCTGATCATTTTGGAAAATTGGTCTATGTAAGGGAATATTCTAGAGAACAGCTATAAGGGCGACTGGGGCACAAGACTCCAGAAGAATCCTCAGTTAATATTACAGTTTGCAATTATAATACAACTCACCTCCAGGAGAATCCTCAGAGATTAGGATGAGGCTTCTGAAGGGATGTTCTATATTATATACTAAGTTTACATTCTTTGGTGTCAGGGTCAGTGTGATCAGAGCTATACTAGTGTGTTCAAGTATTATGTAATACTTAAACAGGCTTAGGCTGCTCTGAAGTATTGTTATACAGTTCAGGGGTGGAAATAGAGCTGTTCCCTTACAACAGCCTAGATTGTGAGTAAGGCTCCTACCTAAGGGGCTATTCTAAGTATTTGTGAGATGCTCTCCTACATTCTCCTTGCCTTCTCTCTTAAGTCCGTCTTGATGTACCTGTTGATCTAGAAATAGGACAGTGATATTAATAGTTAGTGCTCACGTGACTGTGGTGCACGGTGATGGGGATCAAAGGGAATTTGATCTTGAGACAAGGGTGACAACAAATGAGAATAGAATAATCTCCGAGATGTTTCACAGTTGTGCACTATACAAGTAGGCACTGGGGAGGTAATCAAATAAAAAGGGGAGAGCTTTATAATGGGGAAAGGGTAGAATATAATCCAAAAGAAACCGAAGGAGTAATAATAATAAGTCGAGAGTCCACTCAAGGTAGATCTTACCGTAATAGGATTCCTAAGACGCGCGTTCGTCTCGCGTCGTGACACTACTGCCCTTATCTAGTCTAGTAGTCTGGCTCGCTGTCGATACAGCAGAACTACCTAGAACTCCCATGACGTCGTGCGGGCTCTTCTTCAACTGACCGTACAGCTGGAAGCCGACTCCAATGACATGTAGCGAGCTGTTAACTCCTAGCGTAAGCGAATGCCCAAGTCCGTTGGGGCTCAAATTCCTGTCGAGGGAGAATTTGGATGGGTTTTTAGAAAGGAAGCTAGAACACTCAGAAAAACTAGAAACTCAGTCACTCAAGAATAGCCGTTAAGCTCTAGAGCAACAGAGAGAGATGATGATGGGGGTATGATGCTTTTTTCCCCTCCTGTGCCCTAGAGTATTTTATTATGATTACAAAGCAAAAAGACAACAAAGAAAGTGAGACAAAGAAAACCTCTGAATTCCCAATTCTAGCAAGGCCGTAATGATGGTACGGCACTCCT
>Ga0153965_1000326_pt1 | contig 10435 bp, 13 predicted proteins | sample TSFL049MetaG_FD_104707 | JGI IMG/M metagenome (GOLD analysis project Ga0153965, IMG submission 104707) | Attine ant fungus gardens microbial communities from Florida, USA - TSFL049 MetaG | ecosystem: Host-associated > Fungi > Mycelium > Unclassified | place: USA: Florida, Paynes | collected... | reverse complement strand
TGATGATAACACCTCCGACACCGTCAAAGGCAAATTTTGAGAGAGAAACAGAGTTTAAGTTGGAAATGCTAGATTTTCAGCATTGCGAAAATGCCATGGAAGATGACGACGAAAGTATAGAGTGTTCTACTTTTGAGAGCACTTTCAAGTGCGCTCTTTCCGAAAAGGTGTAATTGCTATTTTTAGTTGTATTGATATGACATCACGTGGAATACTAGCTGTGGTCTCTGACAAAGTAGTTATTTGTCTCGCCGAGCTCCAGTGTAAGTAGACATCTTTGTGCTCATCCACCATGCTGAAGCTTGTAAGTCAGGGGCAGATAACTCGACCTTATTTTCCGAGGTTGTATCACCAGGTCCATACCACCCCTGGTTCTCGGCGGAAAACGGCTGTTGCAGTTACACTTGTTTCTGGTATCGCTGTCGGGTCGTATCTGTGGCATACTAGCTCTCGAAGGGTCTCCAATGAAAGTGTCTCACAGAGCGGTATTCCGACTGCTATCCCGTTCATAACTCCCAATAAACATGCTTCGCCTGAAGGCAAAGCTTGGCGCAACCAGGATACTCTCCATGCTCTTGTATGGGGTTCAAATAGGTATGTGTCAGGCTTTCTTTGTTAAAATACTCAATGCTGACATCTTGAAGGCATCAGATACTAGAGGCTACGACTTCCGGTATGGCTACATCAGAAAATGAGAAGGTCTTTCGGTTGCCAACTATCGTCCCATGGTTGGATAATATCGCGTTGAGAGATATGCAGTTGCACAAGCAGTACTCAGCTTGCGTTGACACGAAGGGTGATGTGTATCAATGGGGCGATGGAGTCTTTGGATCTGCAGTGCAGGGTGTAGCAGGGCCTATTCCAACCCTGAGGGGAAAGGTTGGTGTCAGTGGTGGTTGTGATTTGGGATTTTTCCATTCATCCAATATTTCTTGCAGAATATAGTGAAACTCCAGTTGACAGAGTCTAAAATTTATGCGCTTTCCTCTTCAGGGGCTGTTTACGTTCTGGCTGCAGATGCACTGAGCCAGGAAATTCCTTTGAGCGGTCCTCAGTCTACAGGGTTATGGACTAATTGGCTTTGGGAGGGAGGGAAGACGATTCAATACGAAGAGCTTTCTCCGCAGCAAGGGCTCGGCTGGAGCGAAAGGTATTGCTTTACTCCTCAGCCTTGAGTCTTTCCTTATCCTACTTCAGATTCATCTCGATCACTGCAGGAGATAACCACCTTCTTGCGCTCACGAACAAGGGACGCACGTTTGCCCATCCTGTGAATAAAGAAGCGAATCAATATGGGCAGCTAGGTATCCGCTCCTTTGAGATTTCCGATCCAGCTACGGTCGTTTTGAAAACGAAGCCAAAAAATCTCAAGGTTGAACTGCGGCCGAAATCAATTAGCGGTGCATCCGGGAAAACCGCTCGCATCACCCCTCCCTCGGATGTGACGACAGATCTCTCCAATATCGATGATTCTACAATTCACTGGTGTACTCACCTGTACGAGATTCCTGCCCTCTGTGGAGTTGAGGTCAGTCAAATTGCCGCCGGTGCTAGAAGCAGTTTCATTCGCACTGCTACTGGTCGCGTCCTGGGATGGGGAGCAAATGATCATGGGTGAGATTCTTTTTATCCTGTCACCGGGTTCTCTCTCATCTGTCTTAAGCCAGATTGGATTGGGAGCCAATGCGACCGCGGACACAGTTACAGTACCAACGGAGGTCGTTTTATGGCGAATTATCCCAAAAAATACACTCAGCAAATGCTTGGACGTAACGGCTCGTACGTATCAGTGTTGATATCTCATGGTATCGTCCATGAGGTTGATTGTTACATCAAATATAGGAGGTGATCTCACTTCGTTCATAATGGAACACTCTGGCGATGGTGTCCCCACTACAATGGATCTACTGATGTGTGGCAATGGCCAAAATGGCGGATTAGGCAATAATATATTTACAAACTCTCAAGGCAATCCAGTTCGGGTTAAAACTTTGAGTGGGCTTCAACAGTGTGAGCATTCTTTTTTTAATCTCGTTTGGAGATTCTGCTGATTCTGCTGTTATATTGCATAGATAATGACAAGACGAGGCAGCTTGAACCGATAGGGCCGACGGAGGTCATCATCTCGCCCACAGGCCACGTCCTCGTTGCACTTGACTCCTCGGCTGAATCTGGCAGCGTCGGTGGTCAAGATCTCATGGTGTGGGGAAAGAATTATGACTCCGAGCTTGGTAACGGCAAAAAGTCGAATTCTCCGATGCCTGTCACAGTCGAAGCGCCTGATGGTGAGCGTCTCATGCTGATGAAGAAGAAAGCAAAAGTGGTGATGGGCTTTGACGGGAAGCTTTGGAAGCGGGGTGTTGTCGTTGAACAGCGGCCGGTTGCTGGGTATGGCAATTCTGCAGTCTATTGGAAAATTGTGACATAGATGTCCATTGCCATTGAATTACTCAAGGCTTTGAATATAATTATCCAAGTGTAGTTGAATCAATTCTTTTTTTTTGAAAAACTTCATCAATTTGCTTGATTGCAGTCCGTAAGTTGAATCAATTCTCTCGTCTTCAAAGTGAAACATAAGTTGCCAGCTAGTACTAATGTTATACCTCGCAAACAATGTAAACAATGTGCATACAATTTCTTGCATTACAAATTCAAATCAAGTCACGCTACACATAATACCTAAGTGTAACCTCATTGCTCAAGCTCCGTAGATTATTAAAATCCAAGATATTATGCTAGCAATTGACTATCGTAGTCGATTTCATGAAATAATGATATAGCCACAATGGCATCTTCAATTAAGTCAATTAAGTCGACTGGTGTCTCGAGCCTTTGAGATTCCCTTGCTATCACCCCACTAACCCAATCGGCCTTCATCTGGATTCAATTACGTGGGGCAAAGTGACAACGCCGCTGTCAATCCTGTAAACATTCCTGTCCATCAGGGGAAGACTCTTGGCTGACGATGACATTGTTTGGGGCCTGTCAACGAGTGAGCACTTGGAGAATTCTGTGAGCAGGGTCAGGGAAAAGCATTCAGATGATTCTGTTGGGCTTAATTGCATCCAGCTGCCTGAGAAAAGCTCAAAGCACAAAACCAGGACTTCCTGGGAACCAGACAAATAACATCAATAGCATACCCCTTCTGGACTCCTCGTACCCTAATAAGGAACTGATACTAATATGAGAGCTTCGAGCAAGGACGTCGCTCCGGACCCTGCAGCAGAATTCAATGTAGATACAGGATCTCTGATAGGAGAATGTCTGTTGTGGTAAAGCATGAGACAAGTATCCTTTGAATTTTGTTGAAGGGAGAGAAATGTAGGACTTGGAGAAGTTTAGATAGTGTAAGAGAGGAAGAGAAAGGTAGAGGGGAAAACAAGTGAACGAAACAGCCAAATCTACGAAGGTAAGGAAAAAGAAGTCCAAGCAGCTTAATGAATTGCACCCGAAATAGTGGTGAACGAGTCAGCCGCGACTTCCCTAGTACCACTACCGACATTCGTATTACTCCTGGGTCCGCTGTTAGTCCTGGGATAACATCTGTCCTCATACTCGTATCTCGTCCTTCTGGACCTAGTCAAGTCATCTCAATGAGTCTTGGAGTATCGAGCACTATACTCAAAATAAACGAGGCTTCGTCTCACGATCCTCATTCTGGGCATTTTAGTTCGTTTTCTTCTATCTAAACTCAACAGGTGAAGAAAAAAAAGAATCAAAGTGAACTGCTCCTCCTCAACAGAATTTCTGTTGTCACTCTTTCGTTGCTGAGAAGGACAGTCGTCGCCAAGGTATACAAATAAACTTGCAATGGCAGATTAATATTAGGACGAGGTTATCATTGTGGATAATACTGGACTGTTGGCCCCACCCTTTTCTTCTCTGGCGCTCACCTTCTTTGGTGAGCTTTCACTGATACCTGCAGGTCGTATCGTTTGAACACGACTTTTTCTCCCCGCCAGCTTTCTAATCTGTAATTTTAACTTTGCCACTTTCCTCTCCTCATAATGGAGCTCGTACTCATCATGAAGAAATTCGTCAATCCCCGTTTTCCCTCAAGATCAGGGGGTTACATCAAGTGCGGGGTTTAAGATTTGTTGGTAGACATTTTCTCCATCATTAGTGACGAGTGCCTTGCTTTTTCTCCGGCAAGGTTGGTCACCATCTCTTTTATTATGGACTCTACTGACAGAAGATCTCAGCTTCTGTTCTGGTGTGTTTTTCAGTTTTTCCCTTTCAGCAAATTTGTATACGAGAACATCTGCTGTCATAATAACCCCTTCTCCTGTCTCTCCTTCATTGGCGTCATGGGCTAGCAGCGACCATCCGAGGTGACAACGGTAGGGGTGCAGGCTAGTAGTTAATCCCTGTCATAATGACCCAAAGTAACAAACAACAACGCCGGGCGCATCATTGATCCAGTCGTTGGCTTGGAGACAAACCTCTCATCTTTAGCAGATTCACAAGCAGTGGCAGGCACGGCATGCACTAGGATCAGTAATGTTCTTTTCTAGGTGATGAAAAAGTGTCTATCAATGCATTGTAGATCCAATTACATAGATAAACGAGATGAACTAAACAGCCTGCTCCTAGTTTAGAAACAAAGGAGTGAAATAGACATGAACTAGAAGAAAAAATGAACCTAGCAGGGTATAGGAATCAACAGCAGAGGCAAGCCTCTACGCGCAGTGAAATTTCGATACATTAAACATGAAGTCAGTAATCAAAGTTCCAAACCTTACTCAAGGCACGAAACGACATTATAACAGACCAGATTGCAAAAGCATTCCCGCTGTATAGATATCACCCTGGAGTTGGCTTTACCGGACTCCAGGTTAAGCCTTAGTGCTAGCAGCTGCAAATTCACCGAGACCGATGAGTGCCTGGTTGCAAGCTAGAATATTTTGACCTTTGCCAGTGGTTGCCTCAGATGTGGATGCAGTAAATCCGCTGGTCACAGTACTCGAAGGGACTGAAGACGAAGCGGATGAGGAAGCCGCAGAAAATAGATGAAGGCTCGAACTCGAGGAGTGAGATAAGGATGAAGACGAGGATGAACTCGTAGCTCTCTCAGCGGGAGTTGAAGAGGTTGAAGAGGTTGAAGAGGTCGACGAGGTCTTAATTATCTTTGTCAATTGGACGGGACTCGGCTCGGGCTTAACGGTGGTGGAGCTAGTTGGTTCAGTCTGATGAGTGGTAGTCGGCTTGGGCTTCGCTGTGGTTGTCTTAGGCGGCGAATAAGATGTGGAACTCGGAGGAGCTTCATCTGCGAACCACCAACTTCCTTGGAGCACACCTGTGTCAAGAGGTGCGAAAAACTTGAAGAGATCTCTAGTAAGGTCGAGACCGTTAGGGTTACAGCCAGGGCACTGCATGACAATTATTCAAGGGGCCAAAATTAATTGTAGAAGGGTCATACCTCATCGGTGATAGTGGCAGTGGTTTGCTTATCGCCGATTTGCATAACAATTTTTTTGAAACAGTTGGGACCGGGATAACCACTGCCGTATTGCTGTCAAGAGTGTGAGCACTGAAGTGCTTGGACTGATTTCAAGATAAACAAACGCACGGCTGAATTCAAAGCGACAATCTGACATTCGTCATCAATCAGCTGAACTGTTGAGAGGGGTATGAAATCTAGCTCACAAATTGGTCCGGGGAATTGAACTCGCCACAGGCGCCACTACACCAATAGAAATGAAAAGGAAAGTATCCTGGAAAAATGGCGACTTACGCAGCTCCTCCGACATCATACCAAGTCCAGGTAGCGTCATTGAAGCGCTTGAACAACTGAATGTGACCTTCTGCGCGCTTCGCAATGCCAGTATGAGAATTAGTCCTCCGGTGACTATGGCGCAGATCACCAAGGACAGCCAAAGGAGAGGCAAGGGCGAGGAGAGTGATACCAAGACGCATTAGGCGCTCTTATGATTTTGATACAGAATAAACGAGTGTGTACGTTAGAGAACGGCAAGCACGAGGCTCTGAGAGGTGGTGGTTAACAACGGGGAGAATGAAATGATTTTAAGGTCAACCGCTTTCTCATGTCAGATCACATGTACGTCCAAATTTAGTAATTGTCAGCTCCATTTCAGCTCCATTGCGCGCGTTTCGAATAGGAAAATTCATTAACCGAACGCATAAACGGGACAGGAGATAGATAGTAAGAGTCAATGGAAGATCTAGTGAATCGTTGGGATGTCTTGTATCCGAAAAAAGCACTGCGCTCGTGCATGTAACAATCTACACAAACAAAAATATGACCAGAATAACACTTGAACGTGTGCTAGTCCTCGTGTAGACCAGCAAAGAGTAGTTCAGCCAAACCAACGAGGACAGCGTTCAAGTTGTCTATATTTCCTCCTTGTTCATTGGAGATGCCTGTAGGAATGGGTACGGCCGAACTGCTAGGAATAGAGTAACCAGTTACCGGCGTGCTGGAACTGGCCGATGACAAGGAGACATCAATTGTGAAGCTGCTCAAGTCAGTCGTTGTGATCTCGTAGTGTGGATTAGAATTCAAAGGTGGAGTCTGTGTTTTCGTCGGTTTGATGACATGATAGGTCGCTGTGGGACGTTCATGAATGGTTGAATTGTCCTCTGGACCAGTACTAGTAAATGACCAGGAACCAGATAAGACCCCTTCACTCAGGTCAGAAAAATAACTGAAGAGGCCTTCCGATAAGTCCAAACCACCATATGGACAACCAGGACACTGACATTGCAATATCAGTAAAAACTCAAAACGCTAGTGCCGAATTACCCGATCCATGATCTGAGCCTTGGCAGTCTTGCCTTTGTACTTCATGGTAATGAATTTGAAGCATTGTGGTCCGGGATATCCACCTCCGACATCAAATTGCTTGGCAGACACTAGTGAGCCAAGAATACACTGGTTGTCCTTCACTGATACTTACCTCCGAGTTTAAGGCAACGATCTAGGCGCAACGACACTTAACTTGCGGGATCACATCGAAAATGTCACGTACAAAGTCACTTGGACCGTTAGTCTCTCCGCATGCACCTCTGCATTGCGGAACAAACCCGTCAGCACTTTGGCTCTTGCGAGCCAGTCTTTTTGTGAAAAAAAGAGCAGCGACTTACAGACCGACATCATAATATGTCCATCTACTATCAGAATAGTCGCGTTTCCAGAGTCGCATGTCCCCATGGGATATATTCTGATGGTTGCGAGCTTGCCGGCTATGCAGAGTACACCCCTCAATGGTTAGGGAAAGGCCAGCCACCAAAAGCCACATCGAATACTTCATTCTTCACACTAAGCTAATGGCCTCGGTATTAAGTTTGAGTAGAAAGAACGTAGAGTGGCGTTGAAGACTTCCTTCAAGGCCTGGAGAAACAAAAGGGACAGCAGTGCAAAGGACGAGCGGGAGTAGGAAAGGGGCAAGAGCAGGGGAAGAGACAGAAAGGAGACGAGATGGCAAGCTTTGTACTTTGAGTAACCCCTCCCTAAGCCCCAGGATCCTGATAAGGCCGCAAGGCAACCCTTCACTATCCGAGCGCCCATGCCAAGAACTAGAATCTGTAGAACGACTGAGATCAAGCATCAACAATATGCTATTGCAGAGGAACGAGTATTAAACAAATGCAGATCGTCCAGAAATATAGTGTAAGGTTTTGGAAAACGCATGCACGTGTCGATAGTGATGTCGAATATATATATCCAGTGTTTGATGGCTCTGTCTTCCAACCTTCGTAGTCAGTCAAACCCTCTACATCTAGTGTCAAATAATCAAGGCTCCCAAACATAAAAACGACTTGAAACAGTCCATGATAACGGTCAATGCCACGCGCACGACGACGAAAGCATCGCAGTGGCGGCAGTCAGGACTCCTTGGGTTTTCAATCTTTACGGGCACTGGCTATAAAGGAGAAACAGTCGGTTCGCTGGTGCTAGACGCAACCAGTGGCGTCGAGGAGTCCACAATCTGGCCAGGCTGTACTCCACTCGCTATCATAGCACCTAAATGTACCATGGCTAAATCTAGGTTTTCAACACACCCTTTGTGGTCATCTGGCTTGAACGTTGGTGATGGCATCTTGAAAGAAGCTACATAGAAGAGGCCAAGCGAGTGACATTCTAAGCACTGCATCAGATCATAGATTGAAACTAGGCGACATACCAGAGGTACTGGTAGGACCGAACGACGCCACGGATTCCGAGCTACTAAGCGCAGTTGAACTGGAGCTCGTACTGCTTGAGGTCATACTACTCGAGGTAGCTGAGGAGCTTGGTATGGCAGGAGGAGGAGGAGAAGGCGGCGGAGGCGGCGGCGGTGGAGGGGGAGGAGGTGGAGACGAGGATGCCTCAACCTTTACCTTAACCTCTACTTTCGAGCGAGAAGGTGGTGGTGAATTTGAAGCTCCTTCAGTGGTCCAATCGCCATAGATAATACCAACAGCCTCTTCAGCGAAGAAATTAAAGAGACCACGCGAGAAGTCAAGGCCACCATAAGGACACCCTGGACACTACCAAAAAGAAAAAAAATTCAATGATTCTCTTCAGACCACCTCCCCTTCTCTTCGAGCAGAACTTTCACTCACCCTATCCGTAATCGTGGCTTGAGTAGTTTTACCATTGACCGTGATCGCGATCTTCTTGAAACAATAATCTTTCGAGTCGAATTGCTACAGAAAAAGAAGGATCCCCGCCCAACCGAAAAAAAGCCATCAAGCCCCTCCCTTCTGAAACATAATGAAAAAGACTCAACATACAATAGAATTCAACGCAACAATCTGTGATATAAAATAAAAAAGACAATCAAACAAAACATCAACATTACCAGTTACCCAACTCACGAAATCATTTCCAGAGTTGACAACACCACAAGCACCAAGGCCCGCTTCATAAAATGAAAACCTTCCATTTGCGATATTTCCTTGAATCCCCAAATCACGATTGTGGATATTCATGTTCGTATTCATGTTCTGTACGACTGTCGAGTCGGGATCATGGTCATGGTCAATACCATAACTCGATGAAGAAACGCTGTTATCATCGTCAGCACTCGTGAATTAACAAACAACAGTAACAAAGGGTCATGAAACATAAACGACGGCGACCATCCAAGGCTGAACGAACAAACTCAAAGAACAACAAGACGAAAAGTTTACATACCGACGACGACGATAATGATGGTCATTCACTCTCTTCCACGTAGGCGTATGTTGCCTGGCAAGAGCCGCATCCACCAACACAATAGTCGCAAGAGCAATAAGTATAGCTGACAAGCGCATGTCTCTTCCCCCTTGACCAGCAACAACAATAACAGAAAGGGATATAGTTTTCAAAAATCAAAAGAGTGTGATGGAGGACAACCTTTCATACGACGCCAAAAAAACCAAGAGACGTGAAGATAAACCTCAACGACGAGCGTCAAAGACAAGGGAAGAGGGGAAGAGAGAAAGTCGAACCAACTACGAGAAAAGCTGTTTTTTTTTACCGAACGTTTATATACCGGCGTCGTCTCGCTCAAACCCTCACCCTCCTTTTCTTCAGGGACCCTGAGCTTGAATACTCAGCCTAGTTCCACTGTGGTAATGCAATTGGATCTAAGAGACCATTTTTCAATTCTCGTCGACCCTGGTTGTCCCCTGCCCACCTTGCAATACATCTGGAAGTTTAGAAGCAGTGATTCGGCGTCCTTTCTTTTGAATTGACAAAGAGGAAAAATGCACGCTTATTCTTTCTCAACTCACTTACGGCACAAATTATATAAATTATACGATTTATACCATTTCTGAAATACATGGACGAGTACCGCTCTACTAACCAACAATTAACCATACTGGGTGACATCAACGTTGACAAAAATTCTACGAGTATCTCACCAAGTAATCAGTGCTGAGTACCTGTCATAGGTGCGTTGTGCACACAAATTAGTCAAGTTTGATCTTAGAAGGAGGACTGATGTATGTAGCCTGTCAACCACCATCATCAATACTCGACATTGACATCATTGACAATGGCTTACCGAGATAAATTTTAGGAGCTCATCAATGACGAGGACAGGTGCACTGATATACAATACCCCTTTCCACTCATCGACATTAAGCGGCGCGATTGCAAACAATTTCTACATTTGATGATTAATACGTCATCAAATGCAAGACAACAACTCACAGTGAAGAAAGGCACATAAAGAATCATAAGATGCAACGCCATGCTCAACGTAATAGCCATCACAAGATACATATTTTTCCACACTGGCAACCTCAACAAGCTTTCATTCTCCGACAACGAATTCATAGCATTGAACATCTCAACTGTCACCAAGATTGACAAACTGATCGTCGTGGCGCGTTGTGCCATCCCATTCGAGAACATCTGACACCCAATTTCAGGGAACTTGGTCGAGCACTGATGGAAATGAGTCTGTTTGAATCACCGTCAGAAATCAAGTTGGATAGAGGA
>Ga0153965_1000325_pt1 | contig 10446 bp, 10 predicted proteins | sample TSFL049MetaG_FD_104707 | JGI IMG/M metagenome (GOLD analysis project Ga0153965, IMG submission 104707) | Attine ant fungus gardens microbial communities from Florida, USA - TSFL049 MetaG | ecosystem: Host-associated > Fungi > Mycelium > Unclassified | place: USA: Florida, Paynes | collected... | reverse complement strand
TGCAGCATGAAAAGTGACCGGACCGGGGCTCGAACCCAGACCCTTCTGGAACTGCACCAGATGCTCTACCATTGAGCTATCAGGTCCTCCAGGGTATTGCAATGTGACCGGATTCCCCATTCTGTCAGGGACATATCAGGTCTCATGGATAAGTATTGGCATATGAGTGTCATATTCCAGAAATATGATAATTATGTAATTTCTTTCTCCTAATAATTCTCCTAGAATTAATAATAGTAGGATAGTGTAGTAGACTACTCTCCTTCTATTCCGCACATACTATAAGTACTGAGTAGTTACAGTGTAATTCCTCAGTCTGTAAATTAACGTCATTTGGTCCTAAGCCCATCTTGTCCACTCAGACTCCTTTACTCGACTCTTTGGGACCTCTGTCTTGGCGACTTTCTTTACTCTGAAATACACGACCAACCTCATGACCGGAGGCCGGGGCGCAACACATAAGTTGAAGCCAAGGTCGTTCAATAAGTCGCTCTCTACCCCGACATCCTTGTCTTGCCGCCGGAGCCTTCTTTCTCTTATCGCTAAGTATATTTCCCTCTGACATTGTATATTACTCTGGAACGGAGTGTAGTTTCTATCTATTATCCTCCACTTCTGTTCCTCCGAAATTCCATCTTTGACAGAATTTACAGACTCACACCGGTTCCTGTTGTGTTTAAACTCTGATGTCTCGCTAGTCTGCAGCTCCCTCCTCCAGGAGTAATTCCATTCCCCTCGCCGACCGAACTATCGGTCGTTTCACTGCCAGCCTCCCAAGGAGGTTGAGATGTCTCCAATCGGGGACACCTCGCACCCCGGTGCGACCCTGCTCATCCCCACCTCCGGTAGAACCTTCGGAATTCCACGGTGTTGATCCTTCCACTGTTCCTCATGTCGACGATGATCCGGACTGGGTCGACGCCCCTATACCTGTTCCTACCACTGTGTTCCAAACTCCACCTGTTGCTGACCATAGCCCCGTTAACAATCAGCTAGCCGAGGCTCTCCGACAACTATTGGAAAACCTTAACAGAGGATCAGCACCAAAGCCTCACCAATTGAAGGCCCGCATTCCAGATATCTTCGACGGCTCCGATCCTCACAAACTCAACTACTTCCTATTCCAATGCTGACTCTTTTTCTGTGCCAACCCTTTGCAGTTCTCCACCAATGAAGAAAAAATCAATTTTGCGTTGACCTACCTCTCCAGTGTAGCACAAGATTGGTTCGAAGTCGCATTACAATAGGAAGACCTCGGCTATACGCAACCCTGGCTCTCTACCTGGCACCTCTTTGTGGATGAACTCCGGGTCCATTTTGGACTTTCGGACCCAGTAGGGGATGCCACCAACCTCATCGACAATCTCCATATGAAGCCAGGAGATAAAATTGCCACTTATAACGTGGAATTCATGTAGTACGCAGCACAGCTAAACTGGGGTGATTCAGTCCTATGCCATTGTTTCTACCAGGGGTTACCAAATCGCCTCCAGGATCTGATAGCAAACCGGGAACAGGGCAAACCCAATTCCTTCTAGGCCATGTATCAACTGGCAATCACTTTCGACAATCGCTATTGGGAATGAAATCGCGAACGAGATCGTTTCTGGAATATGGAGAAGGATGCAGCAGACAGCCATAACCGAAAACAAGGAAGAATGGCTCAGTTCTCTACCTCCTTACAAAACTCTGCTCTATCTCGCCCCCAATCATCCATAGCTCCGCCACAGACCACACCTTCTCGGAGCTCCCTAAAATCCCCCAGAGCATCATCTTCCATCGCCAAATCGCCATCCCCGTCCACTCCGCATGTTGACCTCTCCGACAAATTAGGCAGAGACGGAAAGCTAAATGGTAATAAGCACAAGCGCCGTATCGACAACAACCTCTGCCTATACTGCGGATCGAAGGACCACAAGGTAAACGGATGCCCTAGGAAACAACCGGTAAGGGCACGCCTAACTACTCTGGAGGGACAAAAGACTCCGCTCTCTGAGAACCTCTTGGAAAACTAGAGCGTGGCTCCCAAGACTCAGCACAAACTGGGAGTTGCGTTGAACTCATTTGTGCAACTACGAGTCCAATGCATCTCAACGCGTCCGCTCTTTCCGATCCAAATTCTCTCTGTATACCCCTCATCTCTCCCCTGGTGTGTGCTTCGGACCATCTCCAGCCTATACCCATCTGAACGCTGGTAGACTCCAGATCTACGCACTGTTTCTTGGACTCTGTTTTTGCTCGTGGACATTCTCTGCCTACTACCCCTACTCCTCCTGTGGAACTACGCTTGTTTGATGGAACCTTGAATAATATTATCTCCGAGGTAGTATCGTTGCCTGTAAAATTCTCTTCCGGTGAATGCATGACTCTTGACTTCTACGTCATCCCGCTTGATTCTTGCTATTTGCTGGTATTAGGTCACTCTTGGCTCACCTGCTACAATCCATTGATTGACTGGGTTTCCGGGTCAATATCCTTTCAACCACCATCTGTACTCCAAAGTCCAGCTTCTGTTCCTCCTGTTGAAACCTTGGTAAATCCTCTGTTCTCTCCAGCGGAAAACCCTCTGCAGTTTACCCCATCTAAGACACCTCTGTCTAACCCCAAGCGATCTCATATTGCGATTATCAGTGCGCCAGCCCTACTCCAGGCATCGCGCCTTTCAGGCTCGAAAACATTCTCCCTCCAATTCCGTTCCACAATACAGGCCAAATCCACCACTATCTCTGAGAAAGTTGACCTCTCCGCCATTTCAGAAGAATACCACGAGTACGCTGATGTTTTTAGCAAGTCCAAAGCAGAAACACTCACCCCCCACCGTCCTTACGACCTCCGAATCGACTTAGAAAAAGATTCCCATCCTTCGGTAGGAACCATCTACTCGTTATCCAAATTCGAACAGGAAGCGCTAAAAGAATTCATCGACAAGAACCTTACCAATGGATTCATTCGCTCAACGTCTTTACCTCACGGAGCTCCGGTCCTGTTTGTAAAAAAGAAAGACGGTTCCCTCTGGCTCTGTGTAGATTTTTGCGGTCTCAACAAGATCATGAAAAAGGATCGATACCCACTTCCCCTCATTTCTGACCTCTTAGATTCCCCCCGCAAAGCTCGTATCTACACCAAGATCGACCTCTGGCACGCGTATCACTTGGTCCGCATTACCAAAGAAAACGAATGGAAAACCGCCTTCCGGACTCGCTATGGTGCCTTCAAATGGTCAGTAATGCTGTTCGGACTAACTAACGCTCTAGCCGCATTCCAATGCTTCATGAACGACTCGTTCTCCGATCTCCTAGATGTATGCGTAGTAGTCTATTTGGACGACATCTTAATTTACTCCGATGATATCACGCAACACCGGAAACACGTCAAAGAGATACTAAAAAGACTCCGGAAAGTGGGATTGTACGTGAAAGCAGAGAAATGCGGGTTCCACTCAGACTCCGTCGAGTATCTAGGCTATGTTCTATCTCCATCTGGTTTGACCATGTCCAATGCTAAAGTGAAAACAATTCAGGAGTGGCTGGAACCGAAGAAAGTAAAAGACATTCAGTCCTTCTTAGGATTCGCCAACTTCTACAGACGCTTCATTTTCAACTATTCAGACATAGTCATTCCGCTCACTTGTCTTACCAGAAAAGATACTCCTTGGAATTTCGACGAGGATTGTAAAAAAGCATTTAACACCCTAAAACAAGCCTTCACCTCCGCTCCTATCCTTACGCATTGGGTTCCAGACGCACAACTCGTCGTGGAAACCGATGCCTCAGACTATGCTCTCGCTGCCATTCTTTCCATTATGACTAAAGATAATGAGATTCACCCTGTAGCCTTCCACTCCAGGACGTTCTCTGCTCTGGAGCTCAACTACGACGTCCATGACAAAGAATTACTTGCGATATTTGAAGCCTTCAAAATGTGGCGACACTACTTAGAGGGGTCCGCTTCGGCAATTGATGTCGTAACAAACCACAAGAACTTAGAATATTTCTCAACAACCAAGATTCTAACACGCCGACAAGCAAGATGGTCAGAGTACCTCTCACAGTTCAACCTCATAATTCGTTTCCATCCCAGATGTCTTGGCACCAAACCAGATGCCCTAACTAGATGATGGGACGTCTACCCAAAAAGGGGAGATAATGGCTACGCTTCAGTAAACCCTCATAACTTCCGTCTAGTTTTTACTCACGAACAAATCGCAGCATCTCTCCAAGCGACTATCCTCACCACCCTGACACTTTGCACAGCCACAATATTGGATCAAAACCAACTCCACTCCGATATCCTGGCAACACTTTCCTCCGACTTTTCCATCTCTAACCATTTATCCCATCCAGAAGGACGTTGGTCAAAAGACGACACAGGTTTCCTCAGATTTGATGACAGAATGTACGTTCTGGATAACACCAATTTATGCCTCCGAGTTCTTCAGTATCACCACGACCATGTTTTAGCAGGACATCTGGGACAGAACAAGACACTGGAACTCATCCGGAGACATTATACCTGGCCAACCATCCACAACAACGTACAAAAGTTCTGTAAGTCTTGTGTTACCTGTATGCGATCCAAACCACAGCGTCACAGACCATATGAATCCCTCCAATAACTTCCTATCCCGGAACGTCCATGGAATTCAATTTCTATGGACTTCATTGAGAAACTCCCTTCCTCCTCCGGCTTTAACACCATCCTAGTTATAGTGGATCGACTGTCGAAATAAGCCATATTCATTCCTACCCATGATACCATCACTTCAGCAGAGCTAGCATGCCTTTTCGTTACCCATGTCTTTTCAAAGCACGGAGTCCCGTCTTATGTTATGTCCGACTGCGGCTCTAAGTTTGTCTCCCACTTCTTCCGCTCTCTAGGTACTGCCCTGGATATGAGGCTGCACTTTACCAGTGGATATCATCTGGAGGCAAACGGTCAAGCGGAACGGACCAACCAGACATTGGAACAGTATCTCTGCATATATTGCAATTACCAACAGGACAACTGGTCGGAGCTACTGCCCCTGGCTGAATTTGCATACAACAACGCTCCTAGTGCTACCACTGGTGTCTCTCTGTTCTTTGCCAACAAAGGGTACCACCCTAACCTCTTGGTATACCCGGAACGAGATATAGCTTCCTCTCAAGCCCGTGACTTCATAATCGATCTTGATGAACTACAGAGCACACTCAAAGAGGAAATCGCTAATGCTCAAAGACAATATAAACCCTCCACCGACTTTCGTCGACAACAACCACCGGACTTCTAAGCTGGACAATCAGTATTTGTCAAATCACAGTATTTCCGTACAATGTGTCCATCAAAAAAACTCTCCGAAAAGTACCTCGGACTATACGAAATAATTGCTCAGCCGGGTTCACAATCGTTCACACTCCATCTTCCGGAAACAATGAAAGCCATTCACCCTGTGTTTCACATCTCTATGCTCGAACTGGCCACACCCAACACCTTCCAACAGCGTTTCGAACCTCTGCCGGCACCCGTGATTGTTGACGGAGAACCAGAATATGAAATCTCCAAGATAGTTGACTTCAAGATTGACCGCTGGAGGGCGTGCAAGCTGCTCTACAAAGTTATATGATTGGGATATGAAGACACCGACAATGACTCCGAATGGTTGCCAGCAACTGAACTGGAACACGCCAAAGAACTAGTAAATGATTTCCATCTCAAGTATCCCGCTAAACTGGAACCATTACAACCCTGATACCATTATTCTACTTCCTCAACTCCGTTTCTTTCAAATTCACTCCAATTCAAAAAATAAAATAAAATAAAATAAAAAATAAAAAAAATAAAAAATAAAAAATACCTTCCTTGAGTACTTGTATTCCTCCGTAGTTTCTCTTGCGATTGTTGATTACTTGTACTTTGTTCCATCATTGCCACTACTCACACCCATTTTCTATTCACAGAAAAGAGAAGACAAAATAAAATTCAAAAATTTATCAAAACAAAAAAAGACTACAAATTTCCGGTGCCGACAGAGTACGCAACTGGAGAAAATCTGCTACTTCCCTCTTCTACACCCTCCATTTCATTATCTTCTTGTCTCTCCATTTCTTCCTTCTTATCCTCTCCGTCTAACCTCTTCTCCCTCTGTTTTCCTTTTTCCTCAACCCCTGGTATCTCTGTGACTTCTCCCTTGGACTCCGGCCATAATAATAACTCCTCATCGGAGTCCTGACTCTTGATACCAGCCAATTTTTCCAACGCCACCACGACCCTCCGCACGTCCTTCCTCAAACCTTGCAGCTTGTCTAAGCTGTTCAGCTTCCTCAATACCTCTGCCTTCCACTCCACGTCCATTTGTTGTTTTGCTCTCCTCGCTTTCGATCTCCTGGCCATTTCCGCCTTGGCTTTCGCTTGCACCTTGTCAGCGTCAAAAGGCTTACAGGCAGCCTTGGCCTTGGTACAGGGAGCGCAGGAAGTTGCATTACTAAAAGAAGAAACTTAGCAAATAAAACAACAATTCAGGCAAATCAATTACAGCAAATTTTGGGGGATGCAAAGTATCCCGAAGTCCACACATGTCTCACATGGACTGCCCCCACCAACAATGGACGAACCCATCTCTCTTGCCAACTCCTCACGTTGTTGACGAGCCTCTGGAGTTTCTTTCGGAAGGTAGCAGACACATTGCCTCTTAGTCAGAGGCAGATAATCAAGGAGGTTCATCTCCTCATTGGAAGGGGGGAACGAAGGTAATTGGAATTTATTCATCCAGTTTTTGCGCCGTTGTTGCTCAACGGCGGCGACACGGTCCACTTCAAGTCGATGAGCCAGATCCTTCTGGCGTTGTTCTTCCTCTTGTTTCCGGCGTTGCTCTTCTTCTGCCAATTTCTGGGCCTTCTCTTCCAACCTCGTTCTCTCGGCGATTTTTGCTTCTTTTCTCGCTTGACGTTCCGTGCGTTCTTTCTGCTCCTGCTCTCGAAGCAGGGCCTCTGCCTCAGCACATTTTTTGGCCAAGTTGGCCTTGTAGCGCTCGTCGTCAGAGTCAAAGATGTAACCAAGTAAGAACATAGTAGTAGAGTTTCAGGATTAAAAGTCCGCAAAAGGAGATTTTTATAACCAGGGTCAGGTGATATTTATATTGCTTATGCACAGAAGCTTCAAGGGCTCAGCCTTAAAGGGGAGGTACTGTCATATTCCAGAAATATGATAATTATGTAATTTCTTTCTCCTAATAATTCTCCTAGAATTAATAATAGTAGGATAGCATAGTAGACTACTCTCCTTCTATTCCGCACATACTATAAGTACTGAGTAGTTACAGTGTAATTCCTCAGTCTGTAAATTAACGTCATTTGGTCCTAAGCCTATCTTGTCCACTCGAACTCCTTCACTCAACTCTTTGGGACCTCTGTCTTGGTGACTTTCTTTACTCCGAAATACGTGACCAACCTCATGACCAGAGGCCGGGGCGCAACACATAAGTTGAAGCCAAGGTTGTTCAATAAGTCGCTCTCTGCCCCGACATCCTTGTCTTGCCGCCAGAGCCTTCTTTCTCTTATCGCTAAGTATATTTCCCTCTGACATTGTATATTACTCTGGAACGGAGTGTAGTTTCTATCTATTATCCTCCACTTCTGTTCCTCCGAAATTCTGTCTTTGACAATGAGCTTATACTGCCATCCATGGGTAATGGGCTACTTTTTTGAGTCCCATTGGAGCATGGGTCAATCTGTGCATACTACCATCACATGGAAAGGTAATTGGGGTATCCTAAAGGAAGGCAGCAAGCATGGGCTCCTCTAACTCAAAAGGCTTGGCAAGAAGTGGACAGAATGCATTAACAAAGAGCTATTGAGAGAAATTGAGAAAAAGGTGAAGGAGGTAGGAAACCTGCTGTAAAAGTACGTCTTGTCCTTAGCTGAAGTGCTTGGAGGTATTGAAATGAACAGGTGAGCTGGAAAGGTGGATAAGTTACATGAGCTTGTTGGTCTCCTCGAGTTTTTGTTTGTTCCTAGTATGACAGGTGTGTCTAAATGATCTGTTTTGGAAATGCGTCTGCTGATTGAGTTACACAGGCACAAAGGAAAAACCCCAAACAATGGTCAATCCCTGACGACATCATATATGAGCTTGTACTCTATTTGGTCAAGTATCTCTACTCAAAAGCTCCTTCTCCTGGTGTAAATTATTTTGGTTGTCACAGGACATATTTCTCTTGCTAGGTCTTTTAAAAATCATTCTGCCTCTTGTATATTCTGATATCGATACAACTCCAGAGACCAATCTGTGGTCTGAACAGTATATTACAGCTTGGGTCTCAAAGAGCTTTATGAATAACAAGGTTGATTCTTGAGATGGACATTCTGACAACTAAGTGTTAGAAGAAAGACTACAACGTGCGAATCAAACTGAAAGGACATTGTTTAGCTAATGGGGATGGTTGTTACATGCTGACTAAGACCCTTTTGACCCTCCTAACTCATTGACCTCGTCATTTTTCCTAAATACCCTCACTGTCACCTTGGGTCCTCAAGAGGTGTGTAGAAGCGACCCTTGGTTTTGGAAAGGGGAGCAGATAGCAAAGGAATCATCAAATGGACAGGCACATTACTAGAAGGTAGAGCTCATGGGTTTACCTGCATTGATAAGGCAGCGGTTTGTTGAGCAACCTCCTCGCATGCTTCCTTGTCTGCATTGAGTTCTTTTAGATAGACTACTGCTAGTTCAATTAACGGCTTCTTGATTTTGTTAAAGCCAAATGATCAACATTGTGAGAGTTTTGTCACAAATAAGGAAGGAGTAGAGAATGATGATATTAATGAGTTGAGCCAGGGAGTTGAGGTCAACTACTTGAGCTATACAATGTATGTGAGTAGAGTTATTGATGAGAAGAGATGAGAAGGCACACATAGTTCCTGACGATATCATTTTCAATGCTCCCTTGGAAAATTCTTTTGGCCTTCTCCATTCCCCAATGCCAATCATCTGTGGCACTAGATCTTCAGATCATATAATTCATTGTCGCCCACACTCTTGGCACCATTGTTGGTGGGGCTCTATGCAGTTGAAGGGCCGGCAGCTCCTATTGAAAAGCTGCAGATTGTTGACACAAGAAGAATTCTTTCTATTGCTTGGACATCTATGGTGGAGCCATTGTCTCTGAAACCTCATACATAGAAACCTCCATGAGGAAGATGTAAGTAGTAAGGGACAAGCAAGCTGGGATGTTGAGCATGACTGAGAGGTTGTATGAAAAAAGGGAGGGAGGGCAATAAAGATGTCAGCGTCTAAAGTCTAATGACCGGAATTAAGCTAACTGTCTCTTTGTTCAGAGTTTGACAAAGAGAACTCAATGGAGTTCTCGCTCATTTCTCTACTACTTATACACTTTACTACTGTGGCTATGCGCTTGCTCTCCCATGGTCCTCATGTTATACTCATCATGTGACCCACTGTGACCCTCTGTCACACCATTGTGATATTGTGATAAAGTCACATGATACTTTCCCGCTGTTATGCCACTAGAGAATTTTCTGCGGAAATGTAGCATGGAATAAAAGTTATAACCCTGGATTTTGCTATTGGAATCTACTCTAGAGACTTCCTACAAGCCCCAGACATAATCTAGACCCAAGATTGGGTACTTCTCTTAAGTAGTGACCAAGCTACCATATGCTAAGAATAGCATATACCTTGGGAGGCAAGACTGATGAGCTAGCATTAGGTTTCTCAGATACAGACTATCAATGTTGAAGCTCTAGAAATCAAAGGCTCAGAGATATCCTTGGAATGCAAGATAATTTCAATCTAGAGCAGACTTAGACTAATATGACATCAAGGCAGTAGATCAAAAGTCTATCAGTGACTAGTGATCCCATCACTGCTGGACTCAGTCAAGAAACAGATGCGCCGCTGGACGACAATCGTATTGCTGATGCTAGGACATACTGTCATGTGTTTCTAGACCGTATTCAGAGTAGAAGGAAGCTGGTTCAGGGTTCAGGGAGCGATGGGCAGGAGTGAAGTATGGAGGTGGAGCAGGATCACATGGTCATGTTCGGGAGGTATAGAGGACAGGAAGGTGACGACTATCATAGCCATATGGTAGTGTCATAGAGGAGAGACGCGAGGGAGAGTGGTAGAATGGAGAGTTTCTTTTTTTATTTCTTTTTAATTGAGTCTCTAACATTTGTAATATTCTAATATATTTCTCAGAGTGGAGATTGATAGAGAGAGCCTTCTTGGCCCTTGCCTTTATCTCAGAAGCTCTTGAGGTTGTAAATGCGATTCTCTTGAGTATGTAAGGGATGATCTTGGTGAGAGGTTGAGTTGGTAAATGTTTCCTACCATATACCCTACTCTTTCATGAGACAAGACGCAGCGGTCGCTCGGACAACCTTCTATGGAGTAGCAGGCCTGAAAAGCCTGGCTAATCATCAACTCAGATCGTATCACACCCATAAGGTTTGG